>OGCO01003130.1_pt1 | contig 20152 bp, 13 predicted proteins | sample 1570171 | NCBI WGS metagenome assembly OGCO01 (sample SAMEA4370583, study PRJEB24528) | human gut metagenome | reverse complement strand
TGGGACATAAGACCAACCAGAAGTTTCACGGACTGCCATATAACAGGCTGTATATTATGCTGGAATATAAGCTGAAACTGTATGGGATACAATTGATAAAACAAGAAGAAAGCTATACCAGCCAGTGCAGTCCGTTATCACCAGAAGTATCAAATAGATATGCAGAAGCATCAAATCGAAAAGAACGGGGTATATATATAACTGATGGAGTAAGATATAACGCCGATGCAGTTGGCTCGTTTAATATCCTGCGGAAATATCTTTCCGTATCCGGAAAACAGAAGGAACTGTCCGTAACCGGACTAAAAACTCCAGAAATAATAAAAGTAGCTGCATAGCCGAAAGGCAAGCAGTATTGGTGTTATGGACGCACCCTGAAAAAGGCGGTATTCCGCCAGATTTCAGATGCTCTGGTAACTCAGTTGCCGAGTAGTTCACTGTTACCAAATCCTTCTGTCGTACAGGCTTCATAAAAGGAATCAATATGCGACACTATTGCAATCGTGGTAATATTGACATAGAATTCCATGTATTATAGAATGGTATCTGTAAAAAGAAGGCATGAAGAAAGCAGCTTTAAACGGGCTGTTTTTTTTGTGTCTTCTTTTGTCTTTCCTGAGTACCGGAGGAAAAGGAGTTTTCTGGATGGAGCAGAGAAGACAAAAATAAATAAGAACAGGAGGAAGTATATGGAGGATACCAGAAAAACAGTTTTGGCGGGAAACGGGGAAAAAGATGTTCCGCGTGCGGTCTACGATGGTGTTTTGACAATCGATGTAGACGCGCAGGTTGAAAGCATGGAGGAACAGGAAGAAGCCAGATGGCATCAGCTTTTGAATGCACATCGTACCAGAAAGATCCTGACGGGCCAGCTTGGGGGCATTGAAAAACTGGAGAGTGGATGGATGGTTGCTGTTACATACTTTAATGGTTTCCGGATCATTATCCCAATGAATGAAATGATGATCAACCTTCAGGGAGACGGGCGTGAAAACGCGGATACCTTAAACCGTCAGGTCCGTATTGCTAACAACATGCTCGGCTGTGATATTGATTTCATCATCAAAGATCTGGATAACAAGAGCCGGAGCGTTGTAGCATCCAGAAAAGATGCAATGCTTAAAAAGAGACAGACTTTTTACCTTGGGGAAGATACAGAAAAACCAATGCTCTATGAAGGCAGGATCGTGGAAGCAAGGGTGATCGCGGTAGCTCCCAAAGCAGTCCGCCTGGAAGTCTTTGGTGTAGAAGTATCTGTCCGGGCCAGAGACATGGCCTGGGAGTGGATGGTAGATGCCGGAGAAAAATTCCAGGTAGGTGATCTGGTGCTGGTCATGGTCAATAAGGTGGAAGCAAGCTCTGTTGACCAGATCATTATAGAAGTGGATGCAAAGAGTCCGACAGCCAATATCAATAAAGATAACCTCCGGAAATGCCATAAACAGGGAAAATATACAGGGATCATTACGGAAGTCTATAAGGGAACCTATTTTATCCGCCTTGATATCGGAGTCAATGCCGTGGCACATTCCTGCAATATGTCCGCACTTCCGGGAAAGAAAGATAAGATCGGATTTGTGGTGACCCGCATCAACGACAACTATGAAGTGGCAGAAGGCATTATCACAAGGCTTATCAAAAGAGCTTCCTGAAAATGTTTTTATGATTTTCAAAGAATTCTGTTGACACAGAAAAAGGGATTTCTTTAACATCGGAGATAAAGATGGAAAGGAGTGACGTCAGATGGCAAAAAAGAAGAAAAAACAGATGCGGGAAACCTTGTACTGTCCATATTGCAAAAGACCCGGGGTACTTAGGCCGGCAGCCTATGTCTATGGGGATAACAACCTGGATCCGGAGAAATACCTGTATGTATGCAGCGGCTATCCTTCCTGTGATTCATACATTGGGGCACACAAAAAAAGTATGCGTCCCATGGGAACCATGGCTGACAGCAATCTGCGTAATAAGCGGATCGAAGCACACAGAGCTTTGGATGCAATCTGGAAAAATGGTTATATGACCAAACACAGCACATATATCTGGCTTCAGAACCGTTTGAATCTCCGGGAAAAGGACACACATATCGGGAAATTTTCTTATTACCTGTGTGAACAGACCATCCGGGAATGTACAGACTATATAAAAAGCCGAGAGGAAAAAAAGAAATCCCCGGATAAAATAAGCGTGGCATGACGGAAAGGATGGATGCCCTTGAGACTACAGGCGACAGAAGATGATGTATATCATCTGATGGACCTTAAAGAACAGTATTTTATTATGACAGCAATATGCAGTGTGGCAGAGGGAATCAGCGCATACTTTTTCATATACCAGAAAAGATGCTGGGATCTTGCATATTTGTGTACTGCACTGGCGCTTGCGATAATCCTGCTTCTTCGTCAGGCCATAAAAATCAGCCGGAGGATCATGGAGGCAGAAAACTGTTATATGGCACTTGAAGAGGACAGCCTGGCAGTCTGCCAGCCGGAAAAAAACGGAAAATATGAGTCCTGCAGGATCTTTTACGATGAGATGGATAAGATCGTAGAAGGAACCAGACGGGGAGTTCCGGAATTTTATATCGTGATCCGAAAAGAAGGGAAAGAACAGAAAAGCTTTTTCCTTTTGGATGAAGAAGAACAGGAACGGGATGTTTTCTGTGTACGATCCTTTGGCTTTGACAATCAGGGATTCATGGAGTTTTATCGGAAACTCAGGTGGATCGTACCGGGAAGAACAAGGATTATCGGGACCAAAACACAGGAAGTATGGAAACTGCGACGGCCGAATATCGGAATCTGTACGGCAGCAGGCATGCTTTTGGGGTATGTACTTCCAAAACTCCTGGAAATGATGATGTATGGGTAACAAGTTATGAAAGAAAACAGATCAGAAGCAGAGATTAGAAAGAGTGAAAATGACAAGGAGGAAATGTCATGAGATGGTATACAGCAATCGGAATGAAAAAAGATGATGCAGATGGAAGGTTTTGTGTCTGGGTAGATGGGGAAGAAAAAGTACTTACAGAAATGGAAACTATTTTGTGGGCTGCGCTCACCTGGTCTTTCTGTGAAGAGGATAAGGTCCATTCCCAGATGCATCGTCTTCTTGTATTTAGCCTTGGAGAAAAACAGGCACAGGAATGGGCGGACAAAGAGGATTTTCAGTTTTGCCTGAACCGTCTGGTAAAGCGGGGCCTGGTTGTGCTGACAGAAGGATGTACCAGAGAGGAAGCTGTATACAGCATTATCAGCCGGTCAGTCATGTCTCCCATGGCCTTTTCACGGACAGAACGCATGAAGCATTTTATGGAAGCCCTTTCCATGGGAAAAGGACTGAAGTTTTCACTGAGGGCTTTTAAAAAGCCGCTGCTTACAGAAGAGGAATACCAGATACTTTCCAATCTTCAGAGAGAAGGGGATGTTTCCTATCATCTGAAATGCTTAAAAGAAAAGGCAAAAAGCAGGGAACCCAATTTGGCAGATTCCCTCCAGGAGCAGATACAGAGGGAATTTATAATCCGCGTAGCGCAGCTTTACTATAAGAAACAGCTTGTGATCGACAACATAAGAAGGGAGGACTGCCTTGAAGCAAACGGAACATCCGTATTGGCACAGGCTGTATAGATGCTTGGAAGATTTTGGAACACGTTATCAGAATATACCGGATTTTTTTAAGGACAGGATCCAGCGATATGGTATCCTGTCTCTTTTTATCCTGCTTTTCGGATCATTTATGGGAACATGGATGAAAGATAAAACTTTTATTTTCTGGTCTTTCCTGCTTGGGATTATCGGGTTTATAAGAACATATCTTATTTTCCGCACCGCGGATAAAAAGACCTATGAAATCGTGGAAGGGCTGGTAACCGGGATAGACGGGAAAAATCCCTTTGCAAGATTACGGAAGATCCGGGTAAGTGATCCGGCCGGACGGCAGAGTGAACTTTTGCTGGATAAAAACGTAAAAGTTTTGGAGGGAAAACGTTACCGGTTTTATTTTGGCATAAATGAAAAGAAGCTGGTAGGAATCCGCCGGGTGGATGCAGCACTCAATAACGGGACTTTTTTGGGAAACGAAGAAATATAAGAGGAAGAGATCCATTTTATAGCAGGGAGGGGAGCACCAGGCATGGTTCGATTCCATGCTGCCCTGTTTCCGCAAAAGACTATTGCGGGAAATACAGCAAAGGAGAGAAGGATATGTCAGAAACACTACAGGGAACCGTGAAATGGTTCAGCGCACAGAAAGGATACGGCTTTATCACCGGTGAAGACGGGATTGATTATTTCGCCCACTTTTCGGAGATCCAGATGGATGGATACCGGAAATTAAGCGGTGGCCAGCCGGTCCTTTTTGAAGCAGGGACGGATGCCAACGGGCGAAGCCTTGCCAAAAATATTTCCCCGGCGGATCCAAACGCTGAGTAAGACGTTTTCATAGTGCATGTACAGATTACCTATTCCCCTCAGATACATGCATTTATGCAGACGGATGAAAAGACAGGCGGTATCATGCCGCCTGTCACAACATGTAGCAGAATAATAAAGATAACTCACACAATAGCACAATATATAGCTAAAATTAATTGACAACCACAAAATGTTGTGGTAGTCTTTAAATGAAAAATAATTTAACAGTCTATAAAAGACTGTGGTTATTCTTTAGTTCCGGACATTCCGGAAGAAACACTTTGGGGCGGTCTTGCCCTTAATGAGAAAAAATGGATATGCAAAATATAAGGAAGATGCAAGAAGGAAAGAAGATTCTTTTTGTGTCTTTTTTTATTGCATAAAAAGCAGAAAGGAGGAGCACGAATGAAACTGTCAGTTAAGGAAACTGCAAAAAGAAATACCTTAAGAACATCAAAAAAAGAAAACACATTGTAAAATCAGGAGGGTCGATTATGGAGACAATTAAATGGGAAAACGCAAATGCACTGGAAATTGGAATGCTTATGGAGATGGCAGAAGACGGCTATGTATTTTGCATCGAAGATGGAAAGATACAGGCTGTTGAAGTCCGGATTTTCAGCTAGCGTGGAAAGGCGGACATTATGTATTATAAAGATGACTTTTATAAGGAGTTCCGGACAGAAAAGGAACTGTGCGAGTATCTGGAAGAGATAGACAGCCGGGCAGAATGGATCCGGATCACCAGTAAGAAATTAAAGGTGGCAGCTGCAGGAGAGGAAACCTGTACAGAGGTTCCGGGCATTTCCCTGGAAGCACTGAAAAAAGATACCTTATCTCATTCCAGGCTGGTTCTTATCCTGCCCGAGAGGATCTGTTATATAGGAAATTCAGCAATCAAATCGTTGAAAGGACGGGCCAGGATTGATGGCAAAGCCCTGGCAGATGTCGATAAGAAAACACTGGCAGAGATCTTGAATAAATGCCTGAAGGTTGCAAGAGGAAGAGCACTGATCCGTTTCTGTGAAGGAAAAATAAGGGCAGTCCTGTCTGGTGATGAAAAAGATTATGCCATCATATCCATGCCGGATATGTACATGGTTACCTCGGCATATATCCATGGAGATTATGAGAAGGCAACGTTTTTAAACGGCTATGCAGATCATTATTCTGTTACGGCGTCCTGGCAGCTGGAAGATACGAAACTTACAGATGTTTATAAGGAACTGATGCAGAATTATGGAAGAAAGACCGATAAGGACATAAAAGCAGTTGTACGGATCACTACGTCAGACGTTGGTGTGTCCGGAGCGAATATTTTTTATTCCCTGCAGGAGCCGACAAGAAATGTGATCCTTGGCAATGCCCTGAAGGTTACGCACAAAAACTGTAAAGGAATGGAAGATTTCACGGAAAACATAGAGTCGATCTTTGATTACTACCGGGAAGTCTTAAAAGGGGTCATGCGGCTGTGTGATATCTGGATCGAGCATCCGGCAAATGCCATGGCAGGGATCATGAAGCAGGCGGGATTTGGAAAAAAACTGCTTGCAGAAACCGTGGAGCAGTTTAAGGCTACTACCGGGAATGAGCCATGCAGCGCATACGAGATCTACTGCGGGATCTGTGAATCCATTACCATTGCAAGGCAGGAAAAGACGAATGAGAGAGGACTTTTAGCTCTGGAAGAAAAAATTGCCGGCTGTGTGTCAAAACGCTGGCATGAATATGATATTCCTGGCACTGTAAAATACTAACAGGATTTAAAAGAATGGAGACAGCATGGACTGTCTTTTTTTGATGGGAGGAAAACATGAAGGTTACGAATGGAAAAGATGTGGCAAGGCTGCTGGTAGATGAATACTTAAACTGCCATCCCACCGGACACAAAAAATTTATGGAGTCCATGGCAAAAGAGCAGCAGGAAATAAAAGACAATTACACTTATCTTGGGTTTGCCTGGCTAAAAGGTCTTTCAGAGGTTAGATATTACGACCTTCGAAACGAAGCATCGAAACTGATGGCCGACGATCTGTGTCTGCATGTAAAGGAACAGCCAGAAAGGGTGCGCCTGGTGTATGAAGGTGCAGAGGAAATGGAGATCAATCCTTCAGATGAAGAGCAGATGGCAAAAATGTTTACCTGCTACCTGCTTGCAGGAAGTATGGACGGATATGGGGAATTTGTGGATTATGCTCTTGATACCCACCGGACACTGCAGCAGAACCTGACACGGTTTTTTGTGGAATGGTTTGCAAAAGCAGAAAAAGGCTCTGCATTTTTAAAACGGGCAAAGATGGTGTATTCCAGGTATTCCCTGCCATATATCTAAATTACGGAGGTATGTGATGGATAGAAAACTTCCGGACTGGTTAAAAGAGAGCAGGGAGGCAGAAAAACTGATTGCATGGCTGAAATCGCCGGATTGTGAAGTAAAAGAATTTTCCGGACAGCTGTTTATAAAGGCAAGATATGGAAACTGTTTCTTTTTCTTTGACTGTTTAAAGGAAAACAGAAAAACAGACCGGAACTGGTGTGCCGTGATCCACATGCCGGAGTATTCCCTTTATGAAGCAGAAGATCTTTTTCTGAAGCCGATCGGGATACCGGATGATTTTGGTTTTCCTGTGCGTGAGGATCTGATCCCGAAACTGGAAACACAGATAAGCCGCGTTGGAAAGAAACTTATCCGGGAACAATGGGATGAACTTTTGTTAAAAGGCGGGTATGCAGCAGCACAGATGATCCCGGAGATCAGCAGGGTTTATATCCAGCTAAATGCAGACCGTTTTATTAAAAAAGGAAAGCGGCCGGAGGATCTGATCTATCAGCCGCAGTTTCATTTTGCGGATATGAAGTGGGAATTTTCTGACTGGATGTTTCTGGAATATTTAAACAACCCACAGCGGGCAGCAGAGCTTTTCGCCCAGAAGTGGCTGCTTGAAAAACTTCCGGAGATCTCAAAAAAGAAGATCTGTATCGGATGTATCCGGGAGGAAATGGAAGAAATGTTAAAAAAGACTGGGACAGGGCCGGAGGCAAGCCTTCCGCGTTCTGCTTAGTATAAAAAATGAAAAAATCAGGAGGAAACGAATAATATGGGTAAATACAATTACATGAATCTGAACCAGAAGATGATCAGGATCCGAAAGAAAGTGCCGAAGCTGATCCGCAAACGGTACAGTGAGGACGTTACTTATGATTTTGTAAAACTGGATGATATTTATGAATGCCTGACACCGGCCCTTAATAAATACGGGGTCGATTTTGACATCTTAAGTGAAAGGCCGACACAGATGGACGAACAGGGCAATTCCGTGTTTTTAAAGGAAATGGGAACACTCTGGAGATATGAGGCTGACCTGGAGCTGTGCTGGACCAATGCAGACCGTCCGGGAGACAAGGTACGGAGCTTTTTGCATGTCATTGGAACCAATGAAGCACCGGATAAAGCAAAAGGTGCGGCATGGACGTATGGCCTGAAGTATTATTTCTTAAATAAATTCAACATCATGCAGGCATCTGGAATAGACGATCCGGACATGCGTGGGACGGAAAAAGAAGAAATGCCGAAGCAGGAAGCTTCCGTAAAACCGGAAAAACCGGAAAAGAAACAGGAAAAGGCAGAAAGAAAAGAAACCGCAGCAAAGCAGGAGCAAACGGAACCGGTCAGGGAAAAGAAAACGGACCGTAAAAAACTGCGTGATGGAAATGCCATATCAGAAGGTACTGTAAAAGTGGAATATGCAGTGACGGATACAGAAGAAAACCTTCCTGGACAGATGACTTTTGGAATGGAAGAAAGTGAAAGCGAACTGGAAGAATTTTCCGATGAAGAAACCAAAGCGGAAGATCCGGTTCAGACCGAGGAAATCTCCGTAGATGAGGAAATTACTGCCGAGACGGATGCAGACGGTTTCCGTGCAGTAAAAGAAACGGATGAAGTTCCATTTGATGAAGATGATGAGATTTCTTTTGATGCAGAAGAAGAGGAAGAAACACCAGAAGAGACTGCAGAGGAAGTGTTGGAGGATATGGCTCACGAAGAGGATGAAGTGAAATGGGCAGAAAAGGTTATCTGCAATTTTGGTGTCTATGCCGGAACCCCTCTTGGGGAAATGATGCAGGATGCCAGAGGTTACCAGACAATCAAATGGCTGGTACAGCGTTACAAAGGCCAGAATCAGGAAATACAGAAAGCTGCGAAGATTCTTTTGAATCATGAAAAGGAAATGCAAAAAGCAGCCTGAAAACAGAGAAATAGTTTGAGGTGGCTCCGGGAACGGGGCCATCTTTTATGAAAAGGAGGAAGGCATGTATGCCAGAGAATCGTTTACGATCGCAGAAGTAGCAGATCTTTTGTCAATCCGAAGACTGAGTGATTCTTACCAGGACGAATTTCCGGTGGAATGTCCTTTTTGCGGGGATTTAAGAGGAAAATGCAGTTTTTGCATCCGCAAAAATGGAGAACTGAAAAATGTTTACCATTGCTATCATTGCGGAGCATCCGGAAACATGCTGACACTGTATGCGGAACTATCCGGCATTTACGGGAGAAACCGGTATAAAGAAGCCTACCGGGAGATAAAGCAGGCACTTTCTTTTTCTGGAATGGATAAAAGACAGCATTCCACGACACGAAATGGTTTCGCTTCTATCGTTCCCAAAAAGAAACGCATTTCCCTTACGGAAGAGGAATGGGATTACCGGGACCATGTATATAAGGAAATGCTCACTTTTCTTAAGCTTAAGGAAACACACCGGAGGAACCTTCTCCTGCGTGGGCTGACGTTAAATGAGGTCAGACAGATGGAAGAACGAGGTTTTTTAAGTACGGATGAGGAGAATTCCGTGACCATTGCCAGAAAGCTCTTAAAAAAGGGATTTCGCCTGGATGGGGTTCCTGGATTTTTCATCAACCGGGATGGTGATTGGGAAGCTGCTTTTTATAGGAAGAATAACGGGTATCTTTGCCCGGTCCGGGATGGGAAGGAACGGATCATAGGATTCCAGATCCGGCTGGATGTTCCTTTAAAAGAACGGAAGTACCTCTGGTTTACCAGCAGCGGTTTAGAAAAAGGCACATCAAGCGGCAGCCCGGCAGGAATGTTTGGGAAAATAAAGGATGGCACGGTTTACGTAACGGAAGGGATCTTAAAGGCAGAGATCGCATGGATGTGTACAGGAAATCCTTATATCGGAGTCCCTGGAGTTTCCAATCATAAAGGACTGGAAACTGTCTTACGAAAACTGAAAGAGCAGGGGTTAAAAAGAGTTTACGAATGTTACGACATGGATAAAATGATGGAATTGTCCTGTAAGCACGATGAAAAAAGTGCGTGCCGGCAATGTGAACATGGAATTTATCTGTATCATGGAGAATGCCCCAGAAAGCGCAGAAAGCGGGACATGATCCGAAAAGGCTGTATAAAACTATATGAGATCTGTGAGGAACTGAATGTATCCTGCAAAAGAGTCACTTGGGATACCGATGCATCCGGTACCTGGATGGAACACTACAAAGGCGTGGATGACTGGATCCTTCAAAAAGAGGAAAAAGGAAACAGAAAGACGGCATAAAATGGTTTGGTCAGATAAAAGGGAAACTGGAATTTTTTTCAGTTTCCTTTTTATCTGGCTGAAAAAGCCGGAAGAAAGGAGAAAGCGATGCAGATAAGAGACGGACCAAAAGAAAACTGCAGGGAAAAAAGCGATCATGAAAGGAGAACGTGCACTTGGAAAAAAACTGGAAGAAAAGATGGATGGCGGGTGCGATGGCTTTTGCTCTGTGCTGCACTACGCTCTTGCAGACGGGAGCTTCTGCAGTATCCGCCGCTGAGGTGGGAGGCGTTTCCGCACAGAGCGAGACGCAGATCGAGGTACAGACAGAAACACAGACAGAAACGCAGACGGAGAAAAGCGAGGAGGAACTGATCGAGGAAACCGTTGCTGATCCGGAACTTGCGCTTATGGTTACCGAAGGGGAAGCCTTTGATATCCAGAATGATTTTACAGGACTGAAACTCTCTGACGGAGACCATGTGGAACTGAAAAAAGCAGCAATGGAAGACGGGACTGTATTTGATTATAACCATGCGGGGACCTATAAATGCGTATATCTTGTTACGCCCGCATCGGGGGAAGCCTATCTGGTTGCCAGAAACATTACGGTGACACCAAGGGAAGCAGAAACAGACGGATCCAATGGCGGCCAGGAACAGGAAACCGGCGATGACGAACCGGAGGCAGACCCCGTCCTCCCGACCATAAGCCCGGAAGATGCCCCGGAAACTCTGGAAGAGCCGGAAGAAACGGAGGAGCCAGAAGAAGAGGAAGCAGAAGGATTTTCCGATGAGGAAACAGAGGATGGAAGCCATCAGGTTGACATCGTACAGGGAAATGAATTCAATATTGAACTGGACCACGAGGACGGACGTTACCAGACGGGGGAGACGGTCAACTTTTCCGGTGATATCCCACAGGGAAGCCTGATCGCAGTGGGAACAAGTCTTGTCGAAGCAAACCAGACAGAGAATACCGAAGATCTTCTGTATGCAGAAGTAAGCTACGATGAGGGAACAAATTCCTTCAGCTTTGAGATGCCGGAAGATGATGTTGCATTAAGTGTGCTATATGACCAGGCTGAGGGCGGTATTAGTACCGTGGCAGCTTCCGATGGAGACTTGTGGGATGATTCAACAGACATTGAAGCTAATACCTATTACTATTATTCAGATGGAAAACTGCATCCTTTTGATTCCGTTATGGGACAGGGCGGAAATGATTCCTATAAGTATATCCGTTACAAAGCAGGCGGAAAGACTTATACCGTCTATGCATACTGCATGCAGCACAGTAAACAGTCCCCGCCAAGTGGAACGACTTATAAAAATATGGTCGAATTGGATGAAGGCGGCGATGACCGTTATTTAAGGAAGGCCATGTTTTACGGATATGGCGGTCCCGGATGGGGCGGCACATTCAACGGCTATAATATCAAATCCATCATGGAAAAATACGGTTGTTCCTCCGAGACCCGTGCAATGCAGCATTATCTGGTCGATTATTTATATGACGGGGAATCCGGATTTGGCGGCTCCCTTTCGACAACTGCCAAAAACATGTTAAAAGAGATCAAGGCAGCCCTTGCAAAGATGCCGGATCCAACGACCATGGAACTGACACCAGGGCTCAGTGCTTCTGCAAATGGAAACCAGAGCCCGACCTTTACATGGAAGGCAAACGCAGCTTTTGTGATCACGGTCCATCTGGAAAACGGGGTCTCCCTTGTAAATGAGACGACAGGGAAAACCGGGACCGGAAATGTGAGCGTAAAGGGCGGTGAAAAATTCCATCTGGAAGCAACCACCCAGAATATTGGAAGCCTGAAAGGAAAATATGCGATCACATCCAACTATCCGCTTAATTTCCATGCCATGCTCTTAAAGCTGGCGAACAGCCAGGATATCGGCTTTGGATATTATACAGATACACTGGAGTTGAACCTGGAGGTAGACTGGCCGGATGAAGCAACGGTCAAGATCATCAAAAAAGATAAGGGAAGCAACGCGCTCCTTGCAGGTGCCGTTTACGGCATCTATGCAGATGAAGCCTGCACGAAACTTATCAAAAAAATGCCGGCAACAAATGCAAAAGGGGAATCCGAAGTAAAGATCACCAAAACACAGGATACCGTTTACCTTCGTGAGATCTCAGGCCCGTCCGGCTATGTGCTGGATACGAAAGCCTATGGGGTAAAACTGGTCGTAGGGCGGACCGCTTCCAAGAACTTAACGGATAAAGAGCAAAAAGGTGCACTCACCATTTATAAAGAAGGAGAAGTGCTTACCGGAGCGACCGTCACGGAAGATGGTGTGACCTTTGCCTACGAAAAACGGAAATTGAAAGGAGCCGTTTACAGTGTTTATGCAGGTGCAGATATCAAGGCGGCAGATGGCACCCTCATCTATAAAAAAGGTGCACTTGTCAAGGATAATCTGGTTACCGGAGATGACGGAAGCGTTACGTTAAAAGATCTCTATCTTGGCACCTACACAGTAACCGAGACGAAGGCTCCGGATAATTATGTATGCAAAGGAGAGTCCAAGACTGTTGAGCTTGTGTATGCAGGCCAGACCGTAGAAGTGCAGACTGGCAGAGCAACATTTTTAAATGAACGCCAGAAGGCAGCAGTCCGTGTGGAAAAACAGGACGAAGAGACCAAAAATCCGCTTTCCGGAGGTATTTACGGGCTGTATGCAGCAGAAGATATCAAAGTTGATGGTAAGACCATTGTTCCCAAAGGAACACTGATTGAAAAAGCAACGACCGGAGCCGATGGAAAAGCTTCTTATAAAGCGGAACTTCCGATCAATTACAGCTACAGCATCCGGGAGATCCAGGCACCGGAACTTTACCTTAGAAACAGTGAGGATACTTACACCTTCACTTTTAAGTTTACCAATGATAAGGAAGAAAAAGTAAACTTTAGCCATACCTTTACAAATAAGCGTGTAAATGCAACGATCGACCTGGTAAAAGAAGACAGCAAGACAGGAAACAGCGCACAGGGAGATGCCGTATTTGAAGGAGCCATTTACGGGCTCTATGCAAGGGAAGACATTAACCATCCGGATGGCAGGAGCGGAGTCCTTTATAAAAAGGACGAGCAGGTAGCTACCCTGACGACCGATAAAGAGGGAAAAGCAAGTGTAAGCAACCTGTATCTTGGAAAGTATTATTTGAAGGAGATCACGCCTCCAGTAAGTTATCTTCTGGACGAAGAGGAGCATGATGTAAACTGCGACTACGAAGGAGACCAGGTAGAGACGGTAAAACGAAATACCGTTTCCAAAGAAGACGTGATCAAACAGCCATTCCAGTTGATCAAAGCAGCGGATAATGATAAGACCGATGCGGATCTTTTAAAAGGTGCCGGATTCTCTGCTTATCTGATCAGCAGCCTGACTGTAAAGGACGATGGAAGCTATGACTTTACAAATGCGACTCCGATCGTTCTTACGGAAGACGGAAAAACAGAAATGTTTACCGATGAACGCGGCTATGCGTGCAGCATCCCGATCCCTTATGGACGCTACATTGTCCGTGAGACCACAACACCGCATAATTTTATGCCGGTAGATGATTTTATCGTAACCGTAACCGAGAACAGCAGCACACCGCAGGTATGGAGAGTCCTTTTGGACGATGAGTTCAAAGCAAAGCTTAAGATCGTGAAACAGGATGATGAGACCAAACAGCCGGTCCTCCTTGCCAATACAGAATTCAAAGTGTACGACCTGGATGCGAAAAAGTATGTGGAACAGGTAACGACCTATCCAAATACGGTTGTCCATAAATCCTATTTTACGGACGAAAATGGTTACCTGATCCTTCCGGAATCCTTAAAATGCGGAAATTACAGGATTGAGGAAGTGAGCGCGCCGAATGGCTACACCCAGAATACCCAGTATGTGGAGATCAAAGTTGACAAGAATACAGCTTATCAGATGGATTCTGTCAGCGGGGATGCCATCATTACCGTGACCTATGAAAACCATCCGGTCAAAGGTAAACTGGTGATCCATAAATCCGGTGAAACCTTAAAATCCTTTAAAAAGGATTTTGTATACGAAGAAACTTCCCTGGAAGGGGCAGAATTTGAAATCTACGCAGCAGAAGATATTTTCACACCGGATCATCAGGTGGACGAGCAGGGAAACCGTCACGTGATTTATGCAAAGGATACCCTGGTAAAAACAGTGACCACTAATAAAAATGGGGAAGCTGTTATCAAAGATCTTCCGCTTGGAAAATACCGTGTGAAGGAAACAAAAGCACCGTCCGGATTTGCCTTAAATCCAGACAGTCAGGAAGTATCCTTTATCTATAAGGATCAGAACACACCGGAGATCGAAGAAAAACTGGAATTTTCCAATGAACGCCAGAAAGTAGAGCTGAGTGTGGAAAAACAGGATGCCGAGACCGGAAAGGCTTTAAAAGGTGCAACCTTTGGATTATACAATAAAGAAGCAATTTCTTCTGGCGACAAGGTGATCGTAAAAGCAGATACACTGCTTCAGGAGATCACAAGCAACGAAAAAGGTAAGGCAGCGTTTACGCTGGATCTTCCGCTTGGCAGATACTATGTGAAAGAGCTGCAGGCGCCGGCGGGTTATGTATCTTCCGATGAGATCCTGGAATTTGATGCCACATACCAGGGCCAGGACGTAAAAACGATCAAATTAAAATCCGTGAAGAAAAACCGGCCGACAACGGTAGAAGTAACAAAAGCAGATATCACGACCGGAACAGAACTTGACGGGGCTTCCATGAGTGTACTGGATAAGGACGGCAACGTGATCGATTCCTGGACATCCGTAAAGGATTCCCCACATGTGATCAAGCGACTTCAGGTTGGAAAAACTTACATTCTGCGTGAAGAGCTTGCACCATATGGCTACTTACGTGCAACAGACGTAGAGTTTACGATCTCTGATACTGCAGAAGTACAGAAAGTCAAAATGGAAGATGAAGTCCCGGTAGCAAGACTTCTGGTAAACAAGAAAGGGGAATTCTTAGACAGCGTATCCCTTCTTGACAATGCAAAAGGCATGATCGAGCACCTGTTCAACTATGTGACTGGAAACCTGATTGATGTAACCTTCAATGTTTACGCGGCAGAAGCCATCCGTGCAGCAGACGGGGTAAGTGCAGATTATTATGCGGCAGATGAACTGGTCGGCTCCATTACAACAGATGGAAATGGCATCGCCCAGATGGATAACCTCCCGCTTGGACGCTATTACATCGTGGAAAAAGAGACCTCACATGGCTACGTTCTGGATAATGAACCAAGATATGTGGATCTTACATACCGTGACCAGGATACACCTCTGGTTACTTATAGTGCCGACTGGCAGAATGCGCGCCAGAGGGTACAGGTGGAAGTCCTGAAAAAAGAAAAGGACAGTGACAAAGTACTTTCCGGGGCAATCTTTGGCCTCTATGCAGCAGACGACATCGTATCTTCAAAAGGGAAAGTACTCCTTGCGAAAGACACCCTGATCGAACTGAAGACCACAGATGAGGATGGAAAGATCCAGTTTGTTGCGGACCTTCCGGTTGACAGCAGGTACTACATTAAGGAACTTTCCGCCCCGGATGGCTATGTGACAGATCAGGAACCGCAGGAATTCACCTTTGAGTATCAGGGCAGTGGAACCAGCGTTGCAGAGTATGCGTTCACCTTTGAAGATGAACAGACCACAGTAGAACTTTCCAAAGCAGACCTGACAGACAAAAAAGAACTTCCGGGAGCATCCTTAAAGGTAACAGATGAGGATGGAAACACGGTGGATGAATGGGTATCCAAAGAGGAAGCGCATATCATCAAGGGCCTTATCGTAGGAAAGAAATACAAGATGACAGAAACAAAGCCGGCAGATGGTTATGTGACTGCGGAAAGCATCGAATTTACCGTCGAGAACACAAAAGAAGTACAGAAACACCAGATGCTTGATGATGTGACTAAAGTGGAAATCAGCAAGAAAGACATTACGGATTCCAGTGAGGTACCGGGAGCAAAACTGATCATCCTGGATAAAGACGGAAAGAAAGTTGACAGCTGGACTTCCACGGATAAACCGCATATGATTGAAAAACTTCCGGTAGGCGAATACACCCTTCGTGAAGAGCAGGCCCCGGATGGATACCTCATTGCAGAAGATGTGAAATTTACGGTAAAAGACACAGGAAAAGTACAGAAAGTCAAAATGAAGGATGCACATCCGTATGGAAAACTGGTCATCAAAAAGACCGATTCCACCAGTAAGGCAGCCCTTCCAGGAGCAGAATTTGAACTGCGTGAAAAGGAAAGCGGAAAAGTCGTAGAAAAACTGGTGACGGATAAGACCGGAACAGCGACAAGCGGCAAACTTCCGATTGCTACTTACAAAAATGGAAAAGTAGAGAAAACCGTGGAATACATTCTGATAGAGACCAAAGCACCAAATGGTTATGAATTAAGCAGTAAAAAAGAAGAGATCCGCTTTGAATACAAAGATGGAAAAACAAAGGTGATCGAGATCGTAAAAGAGATCAAAAACACCAAATCCCCTTCCGGCAGTACACCGACAGGAAACAGCCCGAAAACAGGGGACAGCACCAACATCTGGCTTCCGATCCTTCTGGCAGTCCTTTCTGCCTGCGGCATTGGCGGCGTGATCTGGTATAAGAAGAAAAAAGGAAATTAATACGGTTCAGGGCTGCTCGATTTACGGGCAGCCTTTTTTCCAGGAAGAATAATCGGAGGTTTGTATGAGACACATTAAAGAAATCATGATCGTGGCAGTCTGCCTGATGGTACTCAGTTTTTGCGTATGTACCGGTTTTGGCATTTACTTTATGTATCGGGAAGGTGTGCAGGAATATGAAGATCTGCGTACATACGTCAAGAAAACAGATGAGGATGACCATACCAAAGAAACGGATGGAAACGATGGAAAACAGACCGTGGTTGATTTTAAGGCATTAAAAAAGATCAATCCGGATATCGTTGCATGGATCCGGATCCCGGATACCAGCATTGATTACCCAGTGGTCCAGGGAAACGATGACTCCTATTACCTGACACATACGTTTAAGAAGACAGAACATGTGGCAGGGGCGATTTTCCTGGATTCCGATAACAATGCTGATTTTTCTGATGACAAAAACATCATTTATGGCCACAATATGAAAGATGGCAGCATGTTCCGCGGACTTCGAAATTTCCTTGACGATGAATTCTTAAAAGAACACCATATCCTCTATCTGTATCTTCCGGATGAAGGGGTATGGATCTTTGTGATCGTAAAATGCGAGTATACACCGGCAGATGGAGATGCTTTTTTACTTGGAACGCAGGAGGAAGTTCCAACGCTGCTGCTTTCCACCTGTGGGACAGATGCCTCCAAACGCCTGGTCGTATGGTGTGAAAGGCAGGAGGATAATAAAGAAGTGCAGATGGAATATTCTGACGAGGAAACAGAAGTACAGGAAGCCACGGATGATCTTGCTTTCTTAGATGGGGAGTTTGTGGAAAACAAAACCCATGATTTTATTTAAATGCTTGCAGAAATTTAATGGATAATTTCTAAAAAATATAACATTTTTATTTTCAGGTCTTTCTGGATGGACAGGAACAATCATGGTCTATCCGGGAGGGCCTTTTTTTATTGCAGGAATGGCGTAAAATGGCACTTTTGATGGAAATATGATTGTAGAAAAAAGAAGAAAGAAAAGTAATGTTAGTTATGACTACTTTAAAAATTGAGAAGAAAAATGTCGATTTTTCTCGAATTTTGTTTATAAAAACATATGACGTTTTCTGCTATTTCAAGACAAAATGATTGACAAAATATGGAAAAAAAGTTATGCTATAAGAAAGGTAATATTGTAGAGATTTTATATATGAGTGGTTCGACAAAGACTCATATATAGGAAGTTCGGTGAAAATCCGACACAGGAACGCTACTGTGATGAGCAAAAGCTACAAGTCAGGTCTATCCCTACAATGATGTGCATCAACCCTCGGTTTCAGGGCGGCACGGGTATTTTGTGACTGGGTCGTGCCATGCGTAGGGTGCGGCTTATTTTTTTGCAAGAAAAACCGCACGTTACCATCACATCTCAGAACACCAGGATATTCCCAATAAGGGAGAGGAGGAGAAAGGCAGATCCAGACTCGCGATCTGTACGGGACAGAAACCGTTGTCCTAAGGAGAAACTACAAAAAATGAGCATCTGAAAAGAAAAGGAGAGAAAAAGGTATGAGCAAAAAATTCAAAAGATTATCAGCAGTCATTTTAGCAGTTGTTATGATGCTTGGTTCAACTGTAATGGCTTCCGCAGCAACAATGAATGTTTACATCAGAGAGTGGACACAGGGAAATACCAGCAATACTTACTTAGGAACTCCAAATCCGACCCCGGATGGACTTAGCAATCTGGCGTTTACGGTAACAGGTGTTAAGTCTAATGGAACTTATAAAGATGCACTTAAATTGGCACAATCACAGGGAAAAGTAACACTTGGATGGGATGAAGATCATCCAGAGTATTTAACCTCTTTGGCAGTAAAAAAGGACGGTAATGTTATCTATTCAAAAACAAATAACGGCGAAAACAAGGATCCTATTTATGATGGAACGACAATGACAGGTGCTACATGGGTAGGCAGTTCTTGGATGTGGTATCCGGGAAATGATCTGAAATTAGCAGATACATCTTCTTATCCACAGACAACTTTAGCAGGAACAAAAGTTCCGTCTACAGATGAGTTTTCACTTGTGTTAAGCTATGATACTACTCATTTTAAATGGGGTACCGCTTTAGGGGGCAATAACTAATGAAAAGAAAGAAATATTTGGCTTGCTGTGTTGCGGCATCTATGATGCTGGGCGTAGCAAGCCCAGCAATGGTTAGTGCTTCAGTTCAGGATGACATCTCAGTCAGCGAAATTGCTGATGTAGAGGTCGTTGATGATATAGGGACTTCAGATGTAGAGGACAGCAAAGAAATTTCTTTCTTAGAAGATGAGGATGCTGTAGAGACTTTCGTAGATGTTGATACACAGGATAATAGTACGGATGCCGATCTTTTTAGTTCAGGAGAAGATTTTACGGCAGATGTAAGTAGTTCTGACACAAATGAAGGTTGGACACCTCTTACAACACTGATAAATGAAAATCGCATTCTTTATAGATATGATGAAAATGAAAAAACATTATATTTTAAATGTACAGAGCCAATAGCAATTCCAGATTATAATTATGGAAATCGAACAGATTGGTTTGTTGATTTAGGCGCAGATAAGATTGCTCAGATTGAAAAGATTGTGATCGGCGATGGAATCACTGGTATCGGTAAATATTGTTTTCAGTCTAAAACGGCAAGTACAGCTTATACGAATTTGAAAGAGGTTGTATTATCTGATTCAGTAAAAACTATTGGAAAAGGTGCGTTTGGATCTGATTCAGCACTTAATAAGATCAATCTGGAGAACATAACTTCTGTTGGAATGGCTGCTTTTGCTAAATGTGCACTTGAGCAAGTGAATTTTTCTTCTGCAAGTATTGAAATTAATACAAATGCATTTAAGGGATGTCCTTCATTGAATACTGTAAAAGCTAAGGAAATTAGTTGTTTAGGTGAAAGTGCTTTTGAAGACTGTACTGCATTAAAATCTTTTGAATATGAAGGTACTATTGAGAATATTTCTGAGAGTGCTTTTGCAAGTACAGGACTTACAACTTTTAGGTTTGGTAGTGTTAAGTCAATTGGATTTATGGCATTTTGGAATTCAGCATTAAAATCTGGTTGCTATGAAGGAACACGTGAAGAATGGAATAATCTTATTGATGGCGATGAAGATTATGCGAATGTTTCTATTCATTGTAAAGGTGATGCAGTAGAAGCTAAAGCGGCAACTTGTACAGAAGATGGCTGGCAAGAAGTAGGTGTCTGTGATGTATGCGGTGAGCATTATTCTTATCCAACTGATGAAAATAAACTTCTCGCAACCGGACATACATGGTCAGAAGATTATGTAGTAGATAAGGAAGCTACCTGCACTGAAGCTGGTGAAAAGAGTAAACACTGTACAGTCTGTGATGCAAAAGAAGACGTGCAGGAGATTCCGGCACTTGGACATGATTTCGTTTCCAAGGTGACAAAGAAAGCAACCTGTACAGCAG
>OGCO01003117.1_pt1 | contig 20207 bp, 17 predicted proteins | sample 1570171 | NCBI WGS metagenome assembly OGCO01 (sample SAMEA4370583, study PRJEB24528) | human gut metagenome | reverse complement strand
ATCACCGCGCTGGTCGCCGAGGGCCTCGATAACCGCGACATCGCCGCCAGACTGTTCCTGAGCGAAGGCACGGTCCGCAATCGCATCAGCGCGATACTGGACAAGCTCGGCCTGACCAATCGCACCCAACTCGCCATCCTCTGGCTCAACGCCCATAGGTGAGGGGCTTTTGGTCAAGTAGGCCTCTCCCTCCGACATCGCTTCGCGATGCCACCTCGAACGCGATTCAGGACAGCTTGCAGCTGACCTCTTATTCACTCGTTGTCACTCACCCTCGCCTAAAAACGCCTCCGGCGTTTTCTTCACGGCTCGGCTCATCAGAGGGAGGTTGTGAAAAACCAACCTCAGCTGTTTTTCATGACGATACTGTCGATGGTGTTGGCCACGCGCTCGCAGTCGTCGGAGCACTGTTCGAGGTGACGGTAGACGTCATGCCAGGCGAACACCTGCAGCGGATCGGTGCAGGTGGTGTGCAGCGTGCGCATCGACTCGATGAACAGGTGGTCGGCGTCCGTTTCGATCGTGTTGATGGCGAACACCAGTTCGCGCAACGTCTTGGAATGCCGGAATCGCGGCAGTTCGTTGACCAGCTCGCAGATGCTTTCCGTGGCGCGCACCACCATATCCGACATCTGGACCGCGTCGTCGCGCATGTCGGTCACGTTGTCGTAGTACATGCGGTTGAGCACGCCTTCGATGCTGTCGGTCACGTCGTCGAGCACGTGGCCGAGCTCGTCGATGTCCTCGCGGTCGAACGGCGTGATGAACGCGGTCACCAGTTCGTCCATCATGTCGTGGCGCACCTCGTCCGCTGACTTCTCAATCGCGTGCATGCTGTCCATGCGTTCGCGCAGCTGGCCCGGATTGAAGTCGTGCATGACCTCGGACAGCAGCTTCGCGGCCTGGCATGCGTAGTCCGCGCTGCGGCGGAATCCGTCGAAGTAGAACGTGTCTTTTTGTCTCGCCATGATGGGTGGATTCCTTTCTAGAACACGACCATGAACAGTTTGGCCATTACGAAGCTGATGAGACCGCAACCAGGGAAGGTGAACACCCAGGTGAGCATCATGTCGCGCACCACGCCGAAGTTGATGGCGGAGAGGCGGCGTACCGCGCCCACGCCCATGATGGCGCTGGTCTTGGTGTGCGTGGTGGAGACGGGGATGCCGAGCACGGTCATGACGAGCAGGCACAGCGCGCTTGACAGATCGGCCGAGAAGCCTTGGTATTTCTCGAGTTTCACCATGTCCTGGCCCACGGATTTGATGATGCGTTCACCGCCGACGGACGTGCCCACGCCCATGATGGTGCTGCACAGAATCATGAGCCAGATCGGAATCATCACACCGGTCACGCTGGGTTGGCCATTGCAGAACGCCATGCCGAGGAACAGCACGCCGATGAACTTCTGGCCGTCCTGCGCGCCGTGCATGAAGCTCATGGCCGCCGCGCCCACGATCTGCGCGTAGGTGAAGAACCCGTTGGTGCGGCGGCGGTCCATGCCAGCGCAAATCAGGGTCACGGCCTTGCATACCAACCAGCCGACGGCGAAGCCGAACAGGAGGCTTGCGACCAGACCGTAGAGCACCTTGACCCATTCTCCCATGTTGATGCCGCCGATGCCGCCTTGGATGGCGATGGCCGCTCCGGACAGGCCGGCGATCAGGCTGTGGCTTTCGGAGGTGGGTATGCCGAGCAGCGAGGCGCCCACGCTGTATACGACGATGGAGAACAGCGCCGCGCATAGGGCGATGAGCGCCGCGTTCGTGTCGCCGCCGAAATCAACCATGTTGCTGATGGTGGAGGCCACGGAGGCGTTGAGCTGCGTCATGATGAAGACGCCGAGGAAGTTGAAGATGGCCGCCATGATGACGGCGGAGCGTACGCGCATGCATCGTGTGGTCACGCAGGTGGCGATGGCGTTGGGTGCGTCGGTCCAGCCGTTGACGAAGATGACTCCCAGCGTCAGCAACGTTGTGACGGTCAGAGCCGGGTTGGAAAGCACTTGTTGGAGGAAATGCGCCAGTGAGACGTCCAAGGGGAATTAACACCTTCTTCTTCGGGGGCGGAAGCCGTCACACTGATTGTAACGGAAGAATGGCTACGTAGTTCCCATGGCGCGCGGGTTTTATGGTGTTGTTATGCTATTGCGGCCTGTCAGCAGCAACAACTGGTATTGGGGTGGAGACGGTCGTATTCCTCGCGGGCGCGAATGAATTCGACCTCGCTCATCGGTGTTTCGCCGGGATGCTCGGCCGCGAAATGCTCAAGATAATGGTCGTAGCGGGCCTCGCCGCTGATCTCACGCAGATACCAGACGATGCCGTGCCATACGGCAACGAGTTTGCCGAGCATTTTGTCTCCTTTCGCTGATTATTGGCTCCCCTTGAAAAAAGGGGAGCCAATGACGCACTACGCTGCAACCTGCCCGTTCCGCACAAGCTCATGCAGCTTGGCGCTGTATTCGCGCTGCACCTTCTTCTCAAGCGCGGTGGCGACCAGGCTGGAGGGCGCGAACCACTGGGATTCCACGAACGGCTCCTCGGACGTCGTTTCGGCACCGTACTTGCCAGCGGCGAACGTGCGCGCCACGACCACGATGCCGACTACCACGAAGACGCCCATCATGACCAGGAAGAACACGGAGAGCACGCCGTCCAGATACGCGTTGGACAGCGCGGCCTTGGCGTTGGTCAGCGCCTCGCCGGTCAGCTCGCCGGAGTCGATCTGCGCCTGATACTTGGAGGCGGTGGTGAAGTAGCTCAGCGGCCCGAAGATCTTCTGGAAGTCGGCGGTGAAGGTCACGGCGATGTCCCACACGAGCGGTACCACCGGTATCCACAGGTGCTTCCGGTAGCCCATCTTGGCCACACACACGGTGATCAGCACGAAGCAGGCGGCGGCGAGCAGCTGGTTGGAGATGCCGAAGATAGGCACCATCGCGTTGATGCCGCCGTTCGCGTCGGACACGCCCATCCACAGCAGTCCGCCCCACAGCGCGGTGGCGATCAGCGTGGTGATGATGTTGCCGGGCTTCCAGGTCGGGTCGGCGAACTTCTTGAGCTTGCGCACGTTGCCGAGCATTTCGCCGATCTGGTAGCGGGCCACGCGGGTGCCGTTGTCCACGGTGGTCAGGATGAACAGGGCTTCGAACATGATGGCGAAGTGGTACCAGAAGGCCATCGAGTCGTGGCCGCCCAGGTAGGACTTGAGGAAGTTGGCCATGCCCATGGCGAACGTGGTGGCGCCACCGGTGCGGGAGACGATGGAGGTCTCGCCGATGTCGGCGGCGGCCTGCTCAAGCGCCGCGGCGCCTTCGTAGGTCTTGGCCGCGCCGTTCTCGTCCACGGAATCCCAGGTGACCTGCATCTGGTTGCCTTCGATGTCGGAGACCTTCATCGACTCCACGGCCTTGACGGCGGCATCGGCCTGTTCGCCCGGCGTGGAGGTGGCGGAGATGCTCACGCCGGATGCGGCGGTGATCTGTGCGGCGGACATGTTGGTGGAGAAGTACACGCCCTGCGAGATGGTGATCGCGGCGATCAGCGCGATGACGGCGGTGAACGATTCGACGAGCATCGAACCGTAGCCGATCATGCGAATCTGGTTCTCCTTCTCCACGGCCTTCGGGGTCAGGCCGGAGCTCACCGCGCCGTGGAAGCCGGAGAGGGCGCCGCAGGCGATGGTGATGAACAGGAACGGGAATAGGTTGCCGGAGAAGGTCGGGCCGGTGGAGGTGGAGGCCAGTTCGGTCAGACCCGGCACCTTGACGGACGGGTTGGCGATGATGATGCCGATGACGAGCAGCACGAGCGTGCCGATCTTCATCAGCGTGGACAGGTAGTCGCGCGGGGTGACGAGCAGCCAGTGCGGCAGCGCGGCGGCGGCGAACGAGTAGATCACCAGGGCGATGACGAGCTGCTTGGCGTCCAGTGTGAACACGGCGGCCACGGCCGGGATAGAGGCGATCCATCCGCCGGCGACGATGTCGAGCACGAGCAGCACGAAACCGAGCAGCGTGGTCTCAATGACACGGCCGGGGCGCAGGAAACGCTGGTAGCAGCCCATGATCAGGGCGATCGGGATGGTCATACCGATGGAGAACACGGCCCACGGCGAGGCGGCCATGGCCTTGATGGCCACGAGCGCCAGGAATGCCATGGCGATGGCGGTCATCACCACGAGGAAGATGGATAGGATCATACCGCCGAACTTACCCATTTCATCAGTGGCCATCTGGCCCAGAGAGCGACCGCGGCGCTTGGCGGAGATCCACAGCACCAGCATGTCCTGCACGGCGCCGGCGAAAATCACGCCGAGGATGATCCACAGAGTGGAGGGCAGGTAGCCCATCTGCGCGGCCAGGATCGGGCCGACGAGCGGTCCGGCGCCGGAGATGCCGGCAAAGTGCTGGCCGAAGAGCACGCGGCGGTCGGTGCGTTCGAAGTTCGCGCCGTCATGCACGCGCTCGGCCGGGGTGGCGTTCGCGTCGTCGGTGCGCATGATCTTGATCTGGATGTAATAGGCATAGAAGCGGTAGGCGATGGCGTAGGAGCTCAGCGCCACGACCAGGAACCAGATGGCGGAGATCCGCTCACCGCGCGAGACGGCCAGAATCGCCCATCCGCAGGCACATACGATGGCGATGGCGGCCCACAGCAGGGCCTTCTTCCATGTCCATACCATTTTGGGACGCACGCCTACGGGCAGTCCCTTCGAATTGCGAATCACACGTTCGGCTTCGTCCGGCGTGTAATCGTCCTTGAATTCCAACTTGCCAGGTGCCGGGGCCTGGGCTGCGGCGGTGGTCATAATAACCCTCTGTTCCTCTTCAATAACCTTTGCGGGAAAGGTTCTCTTCATTGCGACCCTTTTGGGGTATCTCTCGTCTGCTTATGGCACTGGTTGGAAGCGTAGCCACGGCATGTAGCGCCTCAGGAAAATGTCCCAATATGTGAGCTTGGCCACATGTTCACGGACTGCGTTTCATGCCGATTACCCGGGATTCGCACCGCGATGTGCGAAAATGGACACGGTATCAATCAGGAGGTGCACAGTGGTTGTAAGCACGGATTCGAGCCGCACAATGCCCGATTGGGTGAAGTACGGGGTGTTCTGGCACGTGTATCCGCTGGGCTTCTGCGGTGCCGATATCAGGCCCGCCGGCCCGCGCCAGTTCCATGGCCGCGGCCTTGACGCGATAATTCCCTGGCTGGAGTACGTGCGCGATCTAGGCGCGTCCGGCCTGCTGCTGGGTCCGGTGTTCGAGTCGGCGACGCATGGATACGACACGCTCGACCATATGCATATCGATGTGCGATTGGGCGGGGATGCCGCGTTCGATCAGCTTGTCGCGGCCTGCCGGGACATGGGATTGCAGGTGATGCTGGATGGCGTGTTCAATCACGTGAGCCGCAATCATCCGGCCGTTCAGGCGGCGCTTGACGAGACCGCCGGACGCTTGAATCCGGCCGACAACCCGTGGCATGGTCTGGTCCGCGCGCATGTCGGTGATAATGGCGAACCCGCTTTGGATGTGTTCGAGGGGCACGGGGATCTGGTGGCGCTGGACCATTCGGCTGACGAGACCGTTGACTATGTGGCCCATGTGATGAGCCATTGGCTGGATCGCGGAGCCGCCGGCTGGCGCCTCGACGCCGCGTATGCCGTGCCGAGCCCGTTCTGGGCGCGCGTGTTGCCGCAGGTCAAAGCCGCACACCCGTATTCGTGGATTTTCGGCGAGGTGATCCATGGCGATTACCCGCGCATCATCGAGGAATCCACGATGGATTCGATCACGCAATACGAGCTATGGAAGTCGATCCAGCATGCGCTGGAGACGGAGAACTTCTTCGAGCTGGATTGGAACTTGAAGCGGCACAACGCGTTCCTGGATTCCTTCGTGCCGCAGACGTTCATCGGCAACCATGACGTGACGCGTATCGCATCGCAGATTGGCCCGGCCAAGGCGGCGTTGGCATTGGCGGTGCTCATGACGGTCGGCGGCGTACCAAGCATCTATTACGGCGACGAACAGGGCTATGTGGGCGTCAAGCAGGAGCGTTTCGGCGGCGATGACGACGTACGCCCGAAGTTCCCCGACTCCCCTGCCGAACTGTCCACGCTGGGAGAGCCGACATACCGGCTGCATCAGGCGCTGATCGCGCTGCGCCGTCGCAACCCATGGCTGCTGGATGCGCGTACCGAGGCCGTGAAGCTGGAAAACAAGCACTTCGTCTATCGTTCGACGAGCGCCGACGCCCAGCATTCCCTGACCGTGGACCTCAACATCGAGCAATCCCCCACTTTCACCATCCGCAACGCCGATGGCAGTACAGCGTATCAATACTGAGCTCCCTCATCAGAGGGAGCTAACTCATTCACCTCTGAATGCCTCGGATCAGCAGGTCGAGCAGGTAACCGTACGACCGGTCGACCCGCTCGCGGCCGCGTGTGCGGGGTTGTGCGGAACGCAGTTCGAATTGGATGAACCCGTGTATGGACACCCAGATGGAGGATGCGATTAGATGGGGGTCATCGCCGCGGAATACAGATGCTGCCTGGCCGTATCGAATGATCTGCGTGATGGCGTCCAGGCAGTGCTGGGCCGAGTCCGACGCCTGCCCCATCCAGACCAGCGCGTAAATGCCGGGGGCGTCCAGCGCGTGTTCACGGTAGATTATGCCCGCCCTGCGCAGGCGCAGCACGGGGTCGGATTCGTCAATGGCGATGAGCTGTTCGCGCAGATCGGTGAAGTATGTGTCGATGAGCGCATCGCACACCGCCTGCTTGCCGCCGATGTGCTGGTAGATGCTGGTGGGCGACACATCGGCCTGTGCGGACAGCGCACGGATGGTCAGACCGTCCACACCGTCCCGTTCCACGATCCGCCTTGCCGCGTCAAGGATTCTCCCGTGGATTTCAAGGGTGGGCGTGCGTTTGGATCGGGGCTGCGATTGCGTCATATCCGTTATTCTAGGGTGCGTACAGGCCATTACCGCCGTTTCGGCATGGCCACGATCACAACGACTGCGGCGATAAGTGCAATCGTCATGGCCGCTAGGCAGGCGAACAGGCATCCGCATCGCAAACACCGGCCTATAACACAATCAGGCCCGACGACCATCAAAGGTCGTCGGGCCTGATTCATACGCGCTGTCGGACTAACGGCGTCCAGACTTCATACGGAATGGCGCATTGTGGCGATTCTTCTTGGAATGACGGCGGTTCGGGCCTTCCGTGTTGCCGTATTTGGCGATCATGCGGCGTTCGTGACGCTTGGCACCTTCTGAACGCTCGTCGCGTACGATGCGGTTCTCGTTCTTGCGATGGATGCGCTTGCCGCCTTCGCCCTGACGGGTGTTGCGCATGGACTGTCTGCGGCCGTCATGGGAGCGCTCGTCATAGGAGAAGCCGTAATCCTCGTGGCTGCGTTCATTGCGGCGAGGCTTGCGCGGACGCTCGAAATCGCGGGAATCGGACCGTTCGAAATCACGGCCCGCATTGTGCCTGCGGCTGCCGAAATCATCGTTGCGACCGTATCCGGCCCTGTCGCGCTTATCGAACTTGTCGCCCTTGCCGTACCGATCATTGCGACGGTTCTTGCCGTGCTGGTCGCGGCCATTGTCCTGACGCTCGTCGTACCGGTTCTTGCCGTATCCGTCGCGACGGTCGCCCTTGCGGCGCTCCTCGCGGCGGTCATCGCCATGCTCGAACAGATAGTCGCGGCGCTCGGCCTCGGGGTTGCTCATGCCTGCACGGCGTTCCGCACGGTTGCGGTTCTTCTTCACGGCCTTCTTGCTGGCCTTGTCGCCGTGCTTGCGCTGCGGCTCGCCTTCGGCAACAAACTCGCCGCCTGCGTTCTCGTGCTGGAACTCGGTCTCGGCAACGTTCTGCTCGTCACGGTTGCGATTGCGATTGTGCTTGCGCTTGCCGCCGCGGCCGGACTCGTCGCCCGCCGCGTTCTTGGCGCCCCTGTTCTTGCCCTTGCGCGGGTTGCCCACGGGCTGCGACTTGTCGAGGCTCCAACCATCTACGCGCTCGGCGCGGTCGCCCACAAGCTCAAGCACTTCGGGCGAATCGTGGGTCACTTCGATCATCTTGGTCTTGATGCCGGCCTGGTTCAGCAAGCGGCGCGTCTCGCGGCGCTGCTCGGGCAGCACGAGGGTGACCACGTCGCCCGCCTTGCCGGCGCGGGCGGTACGACCGGAGCGGTGCACAAAGGACTTCGGGTCGGCCGGCGGCTCGACCTGCACCACGAGCTCCACGCCGCCGACGTCTATGCCACGGGCGGCCACGTCGGTGGCCACCATGACACGCACATCGCCGGAATCGAACGCAGCGAGGTTGCGATCGCGCTGGTTCTGGTTCAGGTTGCCGTGCAGCTCGGCGGCCGGAATGCCGTTCTGCGTCAGGTTCTTGGCGAGCTTCTTGGCCTGGAACTTGGTGCGGGTGAACAGGATGCGGCGGCCTTCGCCCGAGGCGAGCATGCGCACGAGTTCGTGCTTGTCGCCGCGCGTGGTTTCGAACACGTGGTGGGTCATCAGGTCGGGTTCGGCGGTGGCCGAATCGACCTCGTGCACCTTGGGATCGTGCAGGAAGGTGTTCACCACTTCATCCACGCCGTGATCGAGCGTGGCGGAGAACAGCATGTGCTGGGCGTCGGGCGAAATCTGCTCAAGCAGTCGCTTGACCGGTGGCAGGAAGCCCATATCGGCCATTTCGTCGGCCTCATCGATGACCACGACTTCGACGGACGAGAGCGTGAGCGCCTGCTGGCGCAGCAGGTCCTCAAGGCGGCCCGGGCAGGCGACCACGATATCGGCGCCGGCCTTCAGATCGCGGATCTGGTGGATGTACTTGACGCCGCCGTACACCGTGGTGGTGTTCATGCCGAACGTGTGGGCCAGCGGCATCAGCACGTCGTTGATCTGGTTCGCGAGCTCGCGGGTGGGGGCCAGCACCAGGCCGCGCGGGTGCGGTAGGAAGTCGTCGGCGCGGCGCTCTTCCAGGCTGGCCTTCTTGCGGCGCTTGATTTCCTTGCGGAACTCCTCCATCGCGATTTCGCCGAACGAATCGTAGGAACCGAGGCGGGTGACCAGCGGAATGGAGAATGCGAGGGTTTTGCCGGAGCCGGTGCGACCTCGGCCGAGAATGTCGCGGCCGGCCAGTGAATCGGGCAGGGTGTCGGCCTGAATGGGGAATGCGGTCTTCTTGTCATCTGCCGCAAGCACGCGCACCAGCGGTCCGGGTACGCCAAGTTCGCCAAAGGTAAGGGGGCGGGATTCCGCGCTGTCGTTCATCTGGAAATCAGCGGAATCGTCACGATCATCGAAATTATTACGGGGCACAGTGGCCTTTCATGTCAAAGGTTACGCAAATTACGCAAGCTTTCCGAGCTTAGCGTAAGCCCCCTACTTTGCTTGGTGCTCGCCACACTGTCATCCCACTCTTTACTTATGACCCCATGGGGCGGTAACTCGCCCATGGGGCGGCAACTTGCCCATGGGGCGGTTTGAAGAAATTGTGAAACCGCAGAATAAAGCCATTTTCACCTACCGCCCCATGAGGGTTTTACCACCCCATGGGATATTTGCCGCCCCATGGGTTTTACCACCACGTAAGGCGAGCACCGCTCCATGGAACACGCAAATGGCCCCCACCCGTGAAGGTAGGGGCCATTGTGCAAAAGGGCTGAGCCAAGATACAGCCCAGTAGCCCTAAAACACACTACAAAATATCCGGATCGTCTTTGGCAATAGTGCCGGTTGCCTTGCCAATGGCCTTCAGGCCGTGGTAGGCCACAAGAATCACGATCGTGCCAATGGCAATGCCGTTGAAGGAAATGCCACCAACAGTGAACGCGAATTGGCCGATGGCAATGATCATGGTGATGGCTGCCACCATGATATTCAGCGGCTTGTCGAAGTTGACCTTGTTCTCCACCCAGATGCGGATACCGATCATGCCGATCATGCCATACAGCAGCGTGGTCACGCCACCGAGCACGCCGGCGGGGATCGTGTTGATCACGGCACCGAACTTCGGGCACAGGCTCAGGATCAGGGCAAAGGCGGCGGCGCACCAGTAGGCGGCGGTGGAGTACACCTTGGTGGCGGCCATCACACCGATGTTCTCGCCGTAGGTGGTGGTGCCGGAGCCGCCGCCGAAGCCGGCGAGCGTGGTGCCCAGGCCGTCGGCCATGAGGGCGGTGCCGATCTGATTGTCGTAGTCGCGGCCGGTCATTTGGGCCACGGACTTGACATGGCCAACGTTCTCAGCCACAAGCACAAGCACAACAGGGATGAACATGGGAAGGATGGAGAAATCGGCCTGCGGCAGGTGGAACTTCGGGAAGCCGATCCATGCGGCGTCGCCGATGGCGGAGAAGTCGACCTGACCACGGATGCAGGCATATACATAGCCGATGATCACGCCGACCAAAATATTGAGGCGACCCAGCAAGCCCTTGAACAGCACAGCCACGAGCAGCACGGCCAACAGGGTAACCAGTGCGGTGTCGGGCGCGGCTTGGAAGTTGGTCCACACGGAAGGTGCCAGATTGAAGCCGATGATGGCCACGATCGCGCCGTTGACCACGGGCGGCATGATGATGTCGATCCATTTGGAGCCGGCGTAATGCACGAGCACGCCAACCAGGGCCAGCAGAATACCGGTGACCATGATGCCGAAGCTGGCGACCGCAATGCCCTTGTTGGCGGTGGTGACCGCGGTGATCGGTGCAATGAAGCCGAAGGACGAGCCCAAATAGCTCGGCAGCACGTTCCTGTTGATCAGCAGAAACAGTGCGGTGGACATAGCCGTGAAGAACAGGGTGGTGGACGGGTCGAAGCCCGTCAGAATCGGCACCAGGAAGGTGGCACCGAACATGGCGATGACGTGCTGTGCGCCGATACCGGCGGTGCGCACCCAAGTCAGACGTTCATCGGGCTCGACTACCTCGCCGGGCGCCAGCGTCTTGCCGTCGCCATGCAATTGCCATTGGAAGATATTGGACATTACTACTCTCCTCGCTCTCGCTTGGGGCACGGCATTCACAACCAGCCGCACCACGCACCATTCTAGCTCACGAAGATTTTGTGAAGTCTCTCTTCCGGGAAAGGCTATTTGCCGTAATACTCCAGCAGGTGTGGATCGACGGCCTGCACCACATCCACCAAATCGCCATTGGAGAGATACGGGCGCTTGAATTCGCGCCACGGCTCCACCTTGACCTCCCAGCGGCCGGTCGTCTCGTCGAGCACGGGCCGGGCGGTCTGCTCCCAGCGCACACGCTTGGAGGTGCGGCCGGTTTCCGGGTCGCGGCGTGTATAGTGCAGGCAGGTGCAGTTGGTGATCTTCCAGTCGTCCGAGTCGGCGCGATGCAGGAATTCCTCGTCGGCCAGATCCTCGATGGTGAGCATCAGGGCGAGCATGAAGTCGCCGTGGGTGACCATGACCACGGATTCCGAATCGGATTTGCGGCTCAGCGAGGTCAGGATGTTGTGCACACGGTCCTCGGCCACATCGGCAATCGACTCGCCTGCCGGCGGACGCCAGTACAGCGGATCGGTGTTCTTGAAGTTCCAGTTGCGTGCGTAGTTGTTTTTGAATTCGTCCTTGGTGATGGTGTTGATTTCACCCCAGGAACGTTCGCGCAGCACACGGTTCTCCTCCCATTTGGCCTTGGGCAGGGCCATGGTGGCTGCGGTTTCGCGGGTGCGCACGTATGGCGAGACCATGTAGCGGTCGAACAGCTGCTGCTGGCTGACCAGCCAGCGACCGATGCAGTCGGCCTGCTTGCGCCCGGTGGCGGTGAGTCTCCAGGAGCGATCGGGCACAGTGACGTTGTCCTGCGTGTACAGGGAATTGTCGCCCTGCTCGCCCGCCTGGACGATGACGTTCGCTTCGGATTCGCCATGCCGGATTACGTATAGATCGAGCGGCATGCTCATATATGTTCCCCTTTCGTTATTGGTTACGTTGTGTTGTTTTCTGTTGTTTCCTACTTGACTTGCGTGATGGTGTTCCCCTTGACCATGAACGCGTGCCGGGCCATGTCGATCATCGGCTGATCGAATTTGGAGTCGGTGTAGAACTCGTCGATGACGACGTCCGGACCGTACAGTTCGCGGAACCGTTTGGCCTTGTTGGTGCTGAAGTTGAGGTACGTGACCTTCATCGTCCCCACATCCACCTCGCTGGCCACGAGATTCCTCACGCCGAGTCTGCGGCAGGCCTCCCCCACCGTCAGATCGAAGGATGCGGTGAGGATCACATCGTCCGACTCAGGCTGGTACCAAGGCTTGATACGTGCGTAATATCGGTCCCAGAAGTCGTCCACGAGCTGTTCGACGCTCGCCACCCGTTTGGATCGGCTCAGTTCCGTGAGATAGCCTTCGGTCATCTTACCCACGCCGTATTCCATTTGTTCAAGCGTGGCCCGGCCAAGCTTGTATTTGACTGCGTACCGCAGCACGGGGGCGATGTAGCGGAACACTTTCGGGTCGTGCCGGGCGGAATACAGGTACAAGTCGAACAGGCTTTCGCCATCATAGATGGTTCCGTCGAAATCGAATACGCGCATACCTTCTGCTTCTACTCTGTTATTCCTTGTCTAAGGCTAATCTCGGTAAGCCGGCGAAAGCGCAAATACGCAGTGAATTTCACATGAACACTGTTTTTTGGATTGATTTCGGTACAGGTAACGTACACTGGTGACAGCGTGGAAGGAGGTGCGTAATGGCGACGTCTGAAATCGAACAATGGTGGATTGATAAGTTTCAGGAGAACCTGGGTCCGATTCGCAAGGTAGCCGGATGGACGACTCAGCAACTGGCCGACGAGCTGGGAGTCGCGCGACAGACGGTGTCTAACTTGGAGACCGGCAAAAGCCCGATGACCAAACTGCAGTATCTCGCTTTACGTACGGTGTTCAGCGCCGAGATCGCACGTCGTGAAGACCGCGATCTGGCACGCATCATCAAGACTTTGGTCGACGATCCCATTGAGCAACGCATTCGCGAACGGCGCGCCCAAGAGCAAGACGGCGAGGCCGTTGCCGACAATGCCCCAGTCAATACAGGCTGTGGCAACGCTGCCGACAACGCCGCCACCGAGAAACGCAAGCCCAGTGCCGCCACATTGAAGGCTTCAAAGACTGCCGCAACGGGCAAGCCCACGCTCAGCACGGCGATGCAGGCTCTCGCCGTCATCACCGGCGCATTGGCCAGTGGAACCGCCGCCGGCATCATCACCTACTTGATGTTCCCGGACGGCGGCCCGAACAAGCGCTGAGTCGCCGAAATATCGAATCCGTTACTCGCAGGCCACGCCATCGTGATCGCGGTCCAACTTGCCGTTGTATCCAGGCTGCCCTTGATACAACGGAGCAGCACCAGCCGCACGGACTTCAGAGCAATTCGCATAATGCACATTTTGCTGCGCTTGCTGTTGCTGTTGTGCCTGTCGAGCGGCCTCCTCAGCTTGCCGCTGGGCCTCGGCCTGCGCGGCAGCCTGTTCTTCAGCGGCCTTTCTTGCAGCCTCTTCTTCAGCGGCCTTTCTTGCAGCCTCTTCTTCAGCTGCCTTCTTGGCGGCTGCCTCTTCAGCTGCTTTCTTCTCCTCAGCTACCTTCTTCGCTTCTTCCTCCTGCGCTATATCGCTGGCTTTACGAACATTGATAACAGGCTTGTCCCCATCTTCCACGGATTGGACAACCCAGTTCGAAGCTCTGAGCACCATTTTGTCCGTGTCGCTTTTCACCTCATAATCAGAGGAGGAAAAACCGGCATCCTTGAGCTCGTCTTTCACATCGGCCAGCGAACGCCCTTTCTTGGCGATGGCGACAATTTTCGAATATGTGGATTCCTCCTTGCCGTCCGCACCGTCAGAAGACCCCGAGCATCCAGCAAGCACAAGACCCAGAACCATCATAAGAATCACGCTCAACGCCCAAACCGCACGATTGACACGCTTCATGTTCCCGAAACGAACCCTGTTGTTCAACATTATTCTCTCCCTTGTAGTCGCAGATCTGCGGATGGTCGGAACCACGTCAATGTGAATCCAACCATCCTGATAATTACTGCTTATTCAATGATATATTCATCCATTGTTTTCGCCGATATATCGCACCAGCGTTTCCTTCATTATCAACTATTTCGAGTTGCATGAATGCGCCGTTTATAGGCCGAGAATTTCGTGCTTTTTTGCATCAAATTCTTCTTGGGAGAGAATGCCGATATCAACCAATTCCTTCAATTTCTTCATCGCCTCGACTTGTTCTTCCACAGACATGGATGCCGTGTGAGAGGCGGGAGCAGCGGCTTCCGGCGCCGGCGCAGGCGCCGGCGCTTGAACCGGGGCGGCCGTCATAGGATTAATGGCTTGTGCCATATTCATGCCCAGCAACATGCCACCATCGCCAAAGCCGTTGTCTTGGATGCCTTGCGCAATGCGCTGCTGGGCAGCCATATTGCCAGCTTGCTGGGAAACGCCCTCGTATGCGGCAACATTCATCTTATTCGAGGCGAACTGCTGCACGAGTTGACGTGATTGCTCGGTGAACTCGATGCTTTCGATGCCCACGCTGGACACTTCAAAGCCAAAACGATCATTCCATGTACCGGCATTGGCTCGATCGCCACGCACGCATGCTGCGATGTCATTCGCCTTGCCGGGCAATTGCGAAATACGATATTCATTGGACAACGAATTGATGGCCACAATAAACGACTGTACGAATTCGGACAGAATCTGCCTACGTGGCCCTTCATCATCGAATGAATACGACACGGTAGTGGCAGGCACAAAGTTACGAACGAATCGAACTGGATCAGTGACCTTTAGCGACATGGATCCGCGTGCGCGAATTTCCAAATCGACGCCATAGAACCGGTCGTTATACACCAGCGGCGCAGAAGTGCCGAATTTGATGCCACGAATCTCACGCAGGTTGACGAAGGCCACATATTTGGTGCGGCCAGGCTGACCTCCGAAGGTGAATCGATCGGCGACCTGGTTGAAGAACGATCCGATGCCGTCTCCGGCGAGCACGCTCTGTTCCCCGTTGCGATATTCATAACCGCCCGACTCGGTGATGACGTTTTCGATACCTGTTTCAGAGAAAATGAACGCCGCAGTATTCTCTGGCACATAGATACGCGAACCATTGGTGATTATTCCCTCGGAACCGTATTCATTCGAACCGCGATCGTTGTTGCTTCCGCGGGGAATGCCCGGCACAACGACGGTGTGTTCCGTGAACGGACCAGCGGTGATGATATCACGCCACAGTCCGCGAATGTACCGCCGAGCGCGCCGGCGAACGCCTTAATAACTGCCATCTGTTTTCCTCGATATCTCAATGCACATGGCCGGTCTTGCGACTATGCAATCGCAAGACCGGCCGTTATGCTGGCATGTTGGCTATAGCTGCGTTTCGCGATCGCAGTATTCGCATCGAACGACTTCTTTGCGATGACCGGAAAGCGGAGCGCCACAACCTTCACAATTCACCGAAACCACGGGTTCGGTAATCCCAAGCCCACTACGGAATGCGCCAAAGTGTCCTTCAGCGCCCCGGCCAGAGCCTCCGTTCCGGGGATGGCCTTGTTGAAGACCGGCTCATCCATTGGCGTATACTGTCTGCCGCGTATACCCATGTATCGTCATCGTTCCTTTCTTGGAAAACCGTTACCTCGATACGCCAGTCTGATCACTGGCCCACCGATGCGAGCTTCTGCGCGCATCGAGTCATGACCTCGGTGTAGTAGGCCGAATCCTCACTGCTGAGGGAGTTTTCGTCAATGGCGTCTACCTTCTGGGAGAACTCAGAGTAACGCTTCATCATGCTGGCATAGTCGGTAGCCATGCTGACCACGTTGTCGGATTTCTGATATTTGTTCATGAAGGCAACATACTCATCGATAAAGGCCTCGTAGCTGTCCATCGTGGCCTTGAAGTCAGCACTGTCATTGGTGTTCTGCTGCGCCTTCTGATCCGAAGACTGGTCGCTCTGCTTGTTGGCATCGCTGGAATCAGTGCCCGTACCAGTGCTCTTATCATCCTGTTTCGCGGCGTCGCCGTCCGTAGACGTATCTTCCTTCTTTTCCGGAACCTGGATAGTGATGGACATGATGGTCTCGTCGTCAGTGTTACGAGAAACGCTCACACTGTATCCATCGGCGTTCTTGGCATTGAAACTGTCAGCGGACTTGCTATAGTCCACGGTGAAACCGTTGTCTTGCACGGACTTGACGTAGTCGGCATACTGCTTGGCGTCGGTACCGCACACCTCGATGGAGAAATAGTCCGAAGACTCGCTTTTAATTTCACCCTTTGTGGATTTCGGCTGCGGCAGCAGCGCCGCGATATCCGACTCCGGCCATGAATATGCTTCGCACTTGGTGGCGAGCGATGCTTCCAATTCCGCCCGATCAGCCTTGGCCTTCGCACCGTCACGAATTACGAACACGCCACCGATTACCAGACCCACAACGGTGATACCGACTGCCACCCAGGCCAGCACTCGGCCTTGCACCTTGCCACTCGGGCGGGTCACGTATACGGCGAAGCCTGAGAGCAGTGCCGGAATCACCGTGGCGAACAGCAGTCCGCCCCAGAATCGGCCAGAAACATCCACAAATTGGGCGAGTACGAACAACACTCCCCAAATAATGGCGAACACAGCCAGCTTGGAAGTCTTCTTCACCCCTTGTGCATTCGGAGCAAGCACGGCAGGCGCAGCGGCACCAGCAAAACCAGTGGCAGCACCGGCACCATGTGTGGCGGGTGCAGGAGCCACACCAATACGCTTGTCCAGAGCGGCGAGGAACTCATCAACGCGCTTGGCGCTTTCGTTTCCAGTCGCCTCCAGACGAATGGCGGCCCCTGCCGCACCCTGCGGGACTACGGTTAGCGTGCAGTTCACCCCATCATAGGAGTGGAAGGAAAACGCTCCGGTCTGGGTGTTTTCGTTATCCAAGGTAAACGTGGCGCCAGTAGTCAGCTGGTCGTGAATAACTTGGAACAGCTGTTGCGGACTGACCGCATATACACGATCAAATGGCGCGCCGGCGGGCCGCTGCGATGCCGTAGCCGGAGCCATCGGAGTGGTGGTAGCACCATCAGACGCTACGTTCGGTTGGCCAGCCGGTACAGTATTCGGCACGGTAGGCGCATTCGCGCGATCTTCCGGTGCGTCATTCGTGCCTTCGGACGGTGGAACCGGCTGAGGTTGTTGATCAAATGGCGTTGTCATGATGCCCTTCTTTCCTTAAGCAGCAGCATTACCAGCACAGAAGAGGCAAGCCCGGCAACCGTTACGGTCAATCCGACTGCCATGGCAAGCCGGTATCGTTCGCTCATCATTGCGTCCCTTCTTATTGCTCGCTTTGCTCTGCGATACATCGAAACCAGTGTATGGCGTTGTTATTATGTACGCAAATTAGCATTTTGTATGCATGTTAGCTTTATTGTCGATGCTTGATACCGCGCATGAACATCCTTTCCGCCACCGCACCTACACGGATGGCATCGACCATTGTCGGCGACACGCGCGGGCCATACATCAGCTGACAACTGAATTTTTCGGCGTGTTTCCGAAAAGTCGGCGTCCTGTACGCTGGGAATCGAGCAACCGCGTACGATGGCGCAGCACAGCACCCGCAACACAGCGACAAGGAGCATGGGCAATGGCAGACATCCCCGAAGAACATTTGACCGAGGAACTGTTGGATCGGCTGCTCGCCAGCGCCAGCATTGAGCAGTATCTCGATGAGGGACTCGTCAGCGCACGCACGCTGACCGACTATCTGTTCGACCGTATGGAAGCCCATGACCTGAGACGAGCCGACGTGGTGCGGGCATCCGGCCTCAACGCCACAGTGGTTTATGACATTTTCTCCGGCAAAAGCCGCCCCGGCCGAGATCACGCCATTATGCTGGCTTTTGGTCTCAAGTGCACATTACGTGAAACCCAACGGCTACTTCGTCTTGCAGGCGTTTCCGAACTGTGGTGCAAACAGCGACGCGACGCGATTATCATCTGGTGTATACGCAATGGATTCGACCGCATTGCCACGGACGACGAGTTGTATCGTATGGGAGAGGCGACGTTGCTACCGGCCGATTGACGACATTCGGCCTAACAACACTCACCAGTGAGACGCAAGTAAGAGGGCGTCAAGGAGAGACACGGACGATAAGCAGGCGATGCATGCGATGAGCATCGACGATGCGTACCATGTCGAGCGTACGCTCGCTCGCGGACCTTCCGGCGTCACCGAACTGGTGAGCATTGACGGCAACGGCCCGTTCGTACGCAAGAAGATTCCCTCTCCCCTAGCGCAACGCAATGTGTGGGCGGCGCTCAGCGCCTGCCAGAGTAATCGTCTGCCGCGTGTGGAAGCGACGTACGAGCTGCCCGACCGGTTCGTCATCGTCTACGATTACGTGCCGGGCAGCACGCTTGCGCAAATTGCGGAGGAAAACGGGCGGCTTGCACCGAATGTGGCCGTGCAGCTTATCGACCAAATTTGCGAAGCCGTGCAGGAGCTTCACCAGCACGGCGTTATCCACCGCGACATCACGCCGGCCAACGTCATCGTGGCCCAGGATGGCGCGCATCTCATCGATTTCGGCATCGCGCGCATCCGGTCAGAGGCAAGCAACCGTTCACGGGATACCACGGCGCTTGGCACCTACGGATTCGCCTCGCCTGAGCAATATGGCTTTGCCAAAACCGACGCGCGTTCCGACGTATTCTCGCTGGGCCGGCTACTCGGATTCATGCTGACCGGCGTATATCCCGATGCCAGCGACTACGAGCAGCGACTTGCCGATGATGCCGCAGTACCGGCTCGACTACGCGCCGTCATCGGCTATGCGTGCGCATTCGAGCCCAGCAAACGGCCACAGAGCGTCCAAGAGTTTCACCAGGCGCTGTTCTCCCAGTCCAATCCGCCCATACCGAACGCATCATCGGCAAATCCGCCATCAACGAGAACAACGAACGGCAGCGCGTCGGCGTCTCGACTATTCCGGCGTCTGCACTTGAGCAAACGCGCCATCGTGCTGTGGTCCATTGCCGGAGCGGCACTGATAATCGCCGCCATTGCGGGAGGCATTGTGTTGGCAGGCCAACTTGGCATTATCGGGTCGGCAACATCACCCGATTCCTCGACACAATCCAGCAGCCAATCAACCGATAAGGCCGATGGCGGGCACTCCTCGAACGGGTCAGGAACCGACAATGCCAATGGCACGGGCGGAGTAGGCGGCACTGACGGCGCTGATGGAGACAATCAAGACACCGTCACCGACAATCCTCTGAAAATAGTGGAATCCGGCTGGTCGGCGGACCAGCAAGGGTATGTCCACTACGCTTTCGCCCTGCGCAACACCAGTAAGACCCAGCAGGTGCAGTATCCGCAGATTACCATTACGGGGCGGGCCAAAGACGGTTCCATCGTGTTCTCGCAGACGCAAGCACTGAATATGGCATTCCCGAATCAGACTGTATATGACGCCGGTCAAGCAGGCGAAGGCACCGCCCCAGAAACGGTTGATTTTACTGTGCTCAATCCGGATACATACAACGTCGCCAAGGCTCAGGGAACCGCCGCCTTCCCCATCAGTGGAATATCCAAAATAGACAACAGGGACGGCGGCACGACGTTCAATGGCGAGGTCCGCGCCGTGGCAGATGGATTCAAGCCATCTGATGGACAGCAAATCAAGATTTCCCTAGTACTGCGTAACGCACAGAACGCAGTCATCTATGGAGATATCGCATTCGTGGATTGGCCGGGCAATGGCCGATCCACGCCATTCTCGATTACCGTCTACGATCTGCCGAAGTATGTGTCTTACGATCTGTATGCGCAAATCTGGTAGTTGACTTTACGTCTGGCAGGTGGCCGTCAGGTGCCTGTCAGGCCGCTGTTCGCGTCACCTGCGCACTGACGTTACGGCGCGCCTGGCCGAACAGATAGATGCCGATGGGCAGGGTCAGAACACCGCCGATGATGAACACCAGCGAAATCGGGATCACGTCGGCCAGTGGCGCGAAGATCAACATGCCGAGCGGCATTCCGAGCGTGCTCAGGGTGGTGTCAAGGCCGAATACACGGCCCACCATCTTCTCATCGGCCTCGGTCTGGATGATGGTGCGCATCGGGCCCATGCAGATGGCCGAAGCCAAACCG
>OGCO01003115.1_pt1 | contig 20210 bp, 21 predicted proteins | sample 1570171 | NCBI WGS metagenome assembly OGCO01 (sample SAMEA4370583, study PRJEB24528) | human gut metagenome | reverse complement strand
ACGAAGCCGACCGTATGCTGGACATGGGCTTCATCCACGACGTGAAGAAGATCCTGAAGTGGCTGCCCGCCCGGAAGCAGACCATGCTCTTCTCTGCCACCATGCCGCCGGAGATCGCCGATCTGGTCAACTCTCTCCTCCGCTCCCCTGTCCGGGTGGCGGTGGACCCGGTCTCCTCCCCTGTGGAGGCCATCCGGCAGTCGGTGTACTTCGTGGACAAGGGCAATAAGACCCGGCTGCTGGCCCAGCTGATCCAGGCCATGTACAACATCGTGGACAGCTATTTCGTCGCCCATTATTCCGCCGATGGCCTAACTGCCCTGTCCATCATCTACCCCATCCAGCTGCTCATGGTGGCGTTGGCCACCGGTGCCGGGGCGGGCATCAACATCCTGGTGTCCCGCATGGACGGAACGGGGGAGTGTGCGCGACAGAAGGACTTGGTGAAGACCGGACTTTGGCTGGGGCTGGTGCAGTTCGTGGCCTTTGCCGCGGTGGGACTGCTGTTGGTGCAGCCCTATTTCGTCCTGTCCTCCGACCAGCTGGACGTGCAGACCCAAGGGGTCCAGTACGCCCGCGTCATCTTTGCCGGCTCCTTTGGGATGTTCCTGGAAGCCCACTGCACCAAGCTCCTCCAGGCCAAGGGCAACATGATGCTCCCCATGGCGGCGCAGGTCACCGGTGCCATCCTGAACGTGGCACTGGACCCGCTGCTCATCTTCGGCTACGGGCCCTTCCCAGAGCTGGGGGTCACCGGTGCGGCCATCGCTACGGTGGTCGGCCAGTGGGTGGCCATGGGCATGACCGTGGTGGTGGTTTTGCGTCGGTATGAGCTGACCGGTCGCTTCCGCGCCTCCGCCTGCCGGGACATCTATCGGGCGGGCATCCCGTCCATCGTCATGCAGTCCCTGTACACCTTATATATGGTGGGGCTGAACCTGGTCTTAAAGGGGTTCACCGAGGACGCGGTGACGGTGCTGGGCATCTATTACAAGTTACAGACCTTCTTCTTCATCCCCCTGCTGGGGCTGGAACAGGTCATCCTGCCCATCATCAGCTTCAACTACGGCGCCAAGAACACCGCCCGGGTGCGGGAGACGGTGAAGGATTCCCTCCTCATCTCCACCGTGGTCATGACCTTGGCCACCGTCGTCTTCCTCGTGGCGCCCGACCCGCTCCTGTCCATCTTCTCCGCCAAACCGGCCATCCACACCATCGGCCGCTACGCCCTCCGGGTCATCGCCACCAGCTTCATCCCGGCGGGGTTCGGGGTCATCTTCATCACCTATTTCCAGGGCGCCGACCGCGGGCGAGCCAGCCTGTGCATCACCATCATCCGGCAGGTGATATTGCTGGTGCCCCTGGCGTGGGTGTTCCACTTCATCGGGCTGAAAGCGGTGTGGTACACCTTCCCGGTGACCGAGGTGCTCATCCTGGTGGTGAGCATGGCCCTCCTGCGGCGACCGGGGGAGCAGGGGGCGCGCAACGCTTCGCCTGCCGTGAAACAACTTTGAAACAGAACCGCGCTATACTCTCCTTGCAGTCCGGCGGCAGCTTTGCCGTGACACAAGGAGAGTTTTCTGTTATGAGACGAACATTATCTATCTGCATCGCCCTGCTGTTGGCGTTGACCACCGCCTGTTCCGCGCCGGGGGCGGCGTCCACCTCCCAGGCCAGCACCAGCAGCGCTACGGCCGAGCTGGTCCAGACCACCTATCCCATCCCGGACAAGGCGGTCAAGCCCCTGAACCAGTTCAATCTGGACGTGACCCTGGACGCCCAGGCGCACCAGCTGAAGGTGAAGCAGACCCTGACCTATCACAACCACACGGGCAAAAATCTGTCCCAGCTCTACTTCAACCTCATCCCCCAGGCGTTCCAGCAGGACGGCGGCGGCACGGTGGTGCAGAGCGTGTCGGTGGACGGGAAAGCGAGGACGCTTTCCCAGGTGAAAGAGACGGTGTATGCACTGGACTTACCGGCAGACTTAAAGACAGACCAAAGCATAGACATCCAGATGGAATATCAGGTGAAGGTGCCCAACATCAAGAACCGCTTCGGCTACCAGGAGAACGTGTACAACCTGGGCAACTTCATCGTCACCCCGGCGGTTTATGGCAAGAACGGCTGGACGGTGGAGCCTTATATGGACATCGGGGACGCCTTTTACACCGAGATCGCCAACTATGACGTGGCCATCCACGTCCCCGACGGCTACACCGTGGCCGCCACCGGTCGGGAGACCACCAAGGGACGCTACCAAGCCCAGCAGGTGCGGGACTTCGCCTTCTGCGCCAGCGACGGGTACACCGTCCAGCAGGAGACCTACAACGGAGTAGACGTGATGGTGTACTACAATGGGGACATCCAAAAGACGGCACAGCGGGTGATGAACACGGCGAAACAGTCTCTCGACCTGTACAGCGACGCCTTCGGCCAGTATCCCTACGACACCCTGAGCCTGGTTTTGAACGGCCTCACCGGCGGGGTCAACGGGATGGAGTATCCCACGCTCGTGATGCTGGACCCGGATTGCAAGGTGGAGGATTTTGATGACTGGGGCATCAGTGACGCCAGCAACGACACCGGGCCGGGGGTAGATTACTATCTGTGGCTCATCGACAGCGCCACCTGTCACGAGATCGCCCACCAGTGGTTCTACGGCGTCGTGGGCAACGACCAGATTTCTGAACCTTGGTTGGACGAGGGGGCGTGCCGGTTTGCGGAGTACCTTTATGAGAAGACCTACTGCGCCGACCTGGACTACAACGGGTACGGCTCCACGGAGGATCTATTCCAAGCTCGCTATTGCATGATCACCGGCCAGGAAAAGGACGGGCAGCAGTACGCTGAGGACAAGACTGATTTGGATTGGTCGTTGTACGACTGGCAAAAGGACGATCCTATGGGCTACAGCGAAATCTACAACAAGGGCGGCAGCCTGTTCTATGAGATGGAGCAGCGGATGGGCGAGCAGAAATTCCGGCAGGCACTGCGGGAGTATGTGAGCACGTTCGCCTATGGGACGGTGGACACGGAGCAGTTCCGGCAGTTCTGGCTGGGGAAAGGGGACTTTTCCAAGCTGTTCGCGCTGTATTGGAAGGGAGCTTGAAGCAAAAGGGCGACAGCAGTTCATGCTGTCGCCCTGGGCGTTATAGATCGACTTGTTCAAAGTGTTTGACGGAAATCCGATAGGCCAGTGGGATCAGTGCGCCGTAGCAGACCATCCCGACCGCCAAAATGGGCAGCTGCCGGAACAAATCCTCTGGCTGGCAGCTGTCCATCCAAGCCAGCGCCGGGATGTGAGCGGTGGCTTCTGTGGCCGCCATGAGGACGACCATCGGGATGGACGCCCGGAGAAAGGCGCTTCCCACCTTGTAACCGCTCCGATAAAACGCGGTGAGAAAGACGAGATCGAACACCGCATACAGGAACAGCCCAAACCCATACCACGCAACAGTCGCGTCCAACCCGACGGGGTTGTTGGCAATCTTCAGGGCATTGCGCAACAGGGCAAAGGGGAGAGAGAAGAGCAGCTGAAAGAGCTGAAAGGAGACCACCAGCAGGCATTTCCCCAGCACACTCTCCCGTTTTGTCACCGGCAGAACGGCTGTGAACCAGAGGTCATTGGTTTCCCGCGCGTTCACAAAGGTGATGTAAGGCGCCAGACAGCCGAACAGAAAGATGACGCTGTAAGGATAGGCCGGCATCAGGACCAGACAGCCCAAAAAGGCGAACACGATGGAGGTCGGATGAGCGACAAGCCGCAGTTCTTTATAGAGTAATGCCATCATCCCATGCACTCCTTTCGGTACGCAGCATAATCTCTTCCAACGTCAGCGGCCCCGTATCCTCTGGGGTCTTCAAATGGTCAAAGGAGCGCAAAAAGGTCTCTTTGTCTGCGCTCTGCAAGACCCGTCCATTCTGAATGTAGGTGATGTCATCTGCACATCGGTCTAGATCGGAAGTAATGTGTGTGGAAAATAGGATGGAACAGGGTTCGTTCTGCACGATCTGCCGAAAAATATGGAGCAGCTCCTCCCGGGACACCGGGTCTAGACCGGAGGTCGGCTCGTCCAAAAGGAGCAGCTCCGCGTGATGGGACAGGGCCAGGGCGAGGAGGTATTTGACTTTCATGCCGTTGGACAGTTCCTTGAACTTTTTCCCTTCCTCCAGGGCGAACCGCTTGAGATAGGTCTGATATTGGCTCTCATCCCAGTTCGTGTAAAATTTTCGCGTGACCGCCGTGATGGCAGAGAGTTTCTTCAGCGGATAAAAGTCGATGCCGCCAAACACAACGCCAATCCGCTGCTTGCACGCCTTTTCATGCTGGTAGAAATTGCTGCCGAACAGGGTGACGTGCCCGCTTTCCGGCGAGACCATGTTGAGGTTGGCTTTCAAGGTGGTGCTTTTCCCCGCTCCGTTTTTGCCGATCAATCCCATGATGCGGTTGGGCGCGAGAGAAAAGCTGACATCTTCCAAGGCAAATCCGGGGTAGTGCTTCGTGATGCCCTGGACGCGCAAGACTGCTTCCATTATGGTTGCTCCTTTCCGTCTGGGGTATCTGCCATCGTTAAGGCCGTTTGGAACAGCTGGGCGATGCCCAGGAAGAAGTCTTCTTTCATCAGTGCGATGCCCGGATGCTCCGGCGCTTCATCCCCCAACACGACCAATCTATCTCCCGCCTGGATGTGGAACACCTCTCTGGCTTGCTTGGGCAGGACGATCTGACCGCGTTCTCCTACGCGGACGGTCCCGAAGAGATGCTTCCCCTTGGGTGGGATGCGTCCTTGGTCGTGATGGAGCAGGGCGTCCAGTTCCACGTCGTACAGCGTTGCCAGCGCGTCGCAATTGAGAATGTCGGGGACCGATTGACCCGCTTCCCATTTGGCGACCGCCTGCCGGGAGACGCCGATCCGCTCGGCCACGTCCTCTTGGGAAAATTTGTTCCGTTGGCGCAGTGCAGTCAGATTCTCGGCGAGGTTACTTTTCTGCTTTTTCATACTTTTCATACCTCCTGGCCCTATTATACACGGCATCGTTCCAAAGTCCCACCAACTGTGGTAGGCAAAATCGGTTAGGTTTGGTTGCGCAGCGGAGCATTGGCACAGCGCGCCCGCTCGGTTATAATATAATTAAATGTATAGAGGAGGGAACCGTATGCACCGCATTTTGATCGTAGAGGACGACCGAGACATCGCCCAGCTCATGGAGGCCGCCCTGACCCAGGCTGGGTATCAGGTGGAGCTGGCTCTTGACGGGGAGGCGGGAGCGGACTTGATCGAGCAGAACCGGTACGCCCTGGCGCTGCTGGACATCATGCTGCCCAAAATTGACGGGTACGAGCTGTTCACCTACCTGCAGGAGTACGGCATCCCGGCCATCTTCATCACCGCGAAGGGGGAGATCGCCGACAAGACCCGCGGGTTCCACATGGGGGCGGACGACTACCTGGTGAAACCCTTCGAGCTGGAGGAGCTGGTGCTCCGAGTGGAGAACGTCCTCCGGCTCCATGGCATGGAGGGAAAGCTGCGGGTGAAGGACGTGGAGGTGGACCCCCGCACTCACACCGTCCGGAAGGGCGGCGCCGTGGTGCCGTTGACCCCCAAGGAGTACGACCTGCTCCTCCTGCTGCTGCGGAACAAGAACGTGGCGCTGCACCGGTTCGCCCTGTATGAGAAGGTGTGGGGAGAGGATTTCGATGAGGACACCCGCACCCTGGACATCCACATCCGGCGGCTGCGGAAGAAGCTGGGGTTGGAGCGGGAGATCAAGACGGTGTACAAGGTGGGCTACTGCCTGGAGGAGACGCCATGAAGCTGACGGAAAAGTTCGTACTGGCTATGGCGTTGGTGGTGACCTTGGCTGTCTCTGTGGGAGGGACAATTTTGCTGGCCGTCCAGTTCCAGGCGTCCTTCCAGAACGCCGTCGCACAGGACAGCTCCCGGCACATTTTAGCCCGGTACTCGTTGGAGTCCAAGGTCCTGGCCGACCGGCTCCAGGGGGTGGCGTTTTCCAAGGCAAACCTGGCCAAGTACGCCGACCAGCTCTGTTCCTATACGGCGGATGAGCGGATGCGGGTGACGGACGCTGACGGGCAGGTGGTGTTCTCCAACCTGACGGACAGCCCGGCGCTGGCGGAGGACAGCTATCAGGTGTGCCGGACGGGGGAACAATATCTGCTCTACTTCCAGTCCGCCACGTCGGTGGGCGGTAACCGGTTCCGCCTGGTCAGCGCCTACGACGTCACCCACCTGTACCGGGAGCGCCAGCGGCAGTTTTGGGTCTTTTTGGCCATCCAAGGGGTGGTGCTGGCGGGCACCATGCTGGCGGCGTGGCGCATCTCCCGTGCCATCACCAAACCCCTGCGGGTGCTGGGACAGGTGAGCCAGGAGATCGCCGCCGGCGACTACGACCGGCGGACGGGGTTGGACACCGGGGACGAGATCGGCACGTTCAGCCAGAACTTTGACCGGATGGTAGACGCCCTCCAACGGGAGATGGAGCACCGCACCGCCTTCGTGGCGGACTTCTCCCACGAGCTGAAGACCCCCATGACCTCCCTCATCGGCTACGCCGACCTGCTCCGCACCCGCCAGCTCAGCGAGGACGAAAAGTTCCGCTACGCCAACGCCATCTACAAGAACGGCAAGCGCCTGGAGACCCTCTCCACCCGGATGCTGTCCCTGCTCCACCTGTCCAGCACTCCCTTGGAGCTGACGCCGGTGGACGTGCCCAAGCTGGGCAAGCGGTTGGGACAGCTGTTTGCGGCGGGGACGCTGACGGTGAGATTGGAACCGGCACAGGTGCGGGGGGAGGCAAAATTGCTGCTGACTCTCTTGCGCAACCTGGTGGAGAACGGGCAAAAGGCGTCGGAAAACACGCCGGTGACAGTCATTGGTGCGCGGGACGGGGAGCGATACCGGTTTTCCGTCCTCGACCAGGGCAGCGGCATGACGGCGGAACAGGTGGCGCGCGCCACGGAACCCTTTTACAAGGGCGACCGCTCCCGCTCCGGCGGTGGGTTCGGCATCGGGCTGTCCCTGTGCCAGCGCATCTGCCAGCGGCATGGGACGGCGTTGGCGTTTGAGAGTGAACCGGGCGTGGGCACGACGGTGTCCTTCTGGTTGGAGGTGTGTGATGGGTAAAAAAGGATGGTGGCTGGGTCTGGTGCTGGAGCTCGCCGTGGCGGTGGGGGCACCGCTGGCGGTGTTCGGGTGGATGGATGCCGCTGTTTTGGGACGGGACACCCCCATCTCTGCCCAGACCGGCAAGCTGGCCGTGTCCAGCAGCGACCTGCCCTTGGTGGAACACATCCACAACGTGCTGGGCGAGACCAACGCCCAGGAGCAGTCCAGCCGACCGGCCACGTTGGAGGAGATGGCGGGCGGACTGAGCGACTTCCTGGCCAGCGGCGTGCTGCCTCAGTGGGTGGCGGACGTGTGGGAGCAGGTCTGCCAGACGGGAGACGGCACGGTGACGATGACCTACGGGACGGACATCATCAGCTACGGGTACAACGGGACGGACGGGGTGAGCTGCTTTTACACCACGGACCTGGCGTCCGACTGCGTGCTGGGGTTCCAGCTGTACACCAAGGAGGGACACGACCCGTCCGACGAGGGCCGTCAGGCGGTGATGGAGCGCTACATCCAGTACCTGGGTCTGGACGTGCTGGGGGATTGGGTCTATAATGGGAACCGATACCAGTCCCCGGAGGCACAGCTGTTCGTGAACGCCCTCTTGGAGGAGGACAGCGGCGGGTTCTCCATCGGGGTGGAACTATGACAAAGACCGCCTGCCATCGGTTGGGATGACGGGCGGTCTTTGTTCTGTTCGGAATGTGTTTTCAGAAAACGGAAGCGGAGGCGACAGAGCCCTGCTCCTCCTGGGCGATGCAGGCTTCCAGAGCGGTCTGGCAGCGGCTCATCTCCTTCAGGACGGCGTCGTAGTCCACCGTGGGGAACAGCTGCGCAGTGACGTCGAGGATGTCCGCCGTCCGGCGGGGCATCTCCGGTTCGGTCTGCTTGGCGTCCTTGGCGTCGGCCAGACTGTTGTGAGCGTCCTGGAGGACGGACTCGTCACAGAGGTGACCACCGGCGTCGATGGCGTCCTCCAGGTCGGCCATGGCCTTGTCCAGAGCGATGTTCTGGTCGTGAAGGGCCAGGCAGGCGGCGTTGAAGGAGGCCACTGCGGCGTCCCGGTCGTCCCGCACCTGCAGGCACCAGGCGGTCACAGCCACTACGATGGCCAGCACAGCCAGGACGCACAGCCCACGCAGGAGCGGTCTTTGTCGATTGGTTTCCTTGGTTTCCATGGTTGATGCACACTCTCTTTCTCATGCTAGTGCCGCTGTGTCCAGCAGCCTATACTGACATCTTACAGGACAGGCGTGGATTTTTCAATACGCTGGAGGGGGATTTTGCGACTTTTTCGAGAAAAAGACAGGACTTTTCGCTAAGTACTATCCTAATGTTGTCAACCCAGGGAGAACACGGTTATCCGCCCGTCACGCCTCCTCGCCGCACAGCGCGATGGCTTCCTCCGCGCTGGCGCCGTTGAAGAGGATGGCCAGGATGCCGGGGGTGTAATGGGAGAAGGTGACGGCGGGCATGTAGATGCTGTCCTTGACGATGGCCGGAGAGGGAAGGGCACCGTCGCAGTTCACAAAACACTTGTACCGGATCTCCCCGTCCCGCAGGTCCAGCTCGAAGTTGCCGTAGCGCATCCCGTAGTTGGCCCGGCAGATAAACTCGGCCATGGCCGTCCGCTCCTCCGGATTGGAGACATCCGCGGCGACGGGGGAGATAGCGTACACGGTGTAGGTGTCCGTATCCACGCCCACAAGGTATTCCAGGGTCTTCAGCTTGTTGTTGGTGTTCAGGCCGAAGCGGAACCTACCCGTTTCCTTGTCAAAACGGTAGTTCCAGTCGTCCGTCTTCAAAAATGCGCCGATCATGGTCGCGATCTCACCAGAGTAGTTCCGTTCGTTCATATTGGTATCCTCCTGATTCTTCATAGGGGTTTGCTCCTTTTTGGGTTAGTTGTGGTGCTGAATGGGGTTGTGAGGATAATGATAGCACGAAAAAATGAAATGTCAAGTAGTTTTATGAAGTTTGTGCAGTGAATATGAAGTTTTTTGATGTTTGATGAAAAATGAAGACAGAACAATGAAAGGTTGGGAAGAATAATATGATCTATTGTCATTACATCAGTCATACGTGGGATACGGTGACCTACGCTTATGGGGCGACCATTGACGATATAACAGGCGTGGTCGTGTTCCACATTTGGAAAGAGGACGGCATTGAGATCGTGCAGAAGCCGGAACGATACATTGTCCTTCAGCGGTACATCCAGAGTGTGTACCGTAGGCACTTGGAGGAGTTCCGACGTGGGGTGTTTCGGGAAAAGATGGCGCGGGAGATATGAAATAGATGCCTGCCAACACTATCAGTGCAAGCTTTGAAGGGCACTACGCGCCAAGCAAAAGAAAAAGCTCTGTGACCGAATGATCACAGAGCTTTTCTATGGTACGCCCGAAGGGACTCGAACCCCCAGCCTTCAGAACCGGAATCTGACGCTCTATCCAATTGAACTACGAGCGCATACCATGCTTTTCTTAAGCTTAATTATTATATCAGGTCTTCCGCCGGTTGTAAAGGGGAAATTGAAAACTTTTTTCTGAAAAGATTGTCAAAGGGGAAGGGCTGTGCTAAAATGAAACGACAAAAGAGAGGACAATCCCAACCATGTGACAGGAGGGTATGATATGGAACAGAATATGCAATTCCGCAGCGCCGGATTTGGCGGGTTCAACCGTCAGGACGTTTTGAATTATATCGAAGAGACCACCAAGGAATACAACCAGCGGTTTGAGGAACTGCGTGCCCAGCATGAGGCTGCCCAGGCGGAGGCGGACGAGCTGCGTCAGGCTTTGAGCGAAAGCAAGAGCCAGGAAGAGAACTTGCAGAACCGAGTGGACGAGCTGATCCAGGAGAAGGATGCCCTGCTCACCCGAGTGAAGAAGTTAGAACCCCTCCAGGCGCAGGTCACCCTGCTCCACTCCCGGGTGGAGGCTCTGACCCCGGACGCCGAGGCTTATGCCGGTCTGCGCAGTCAGATCTCCGACATCGAGCTGGAAGCCCGGCAGCGTGCCGGTGAGATCCTGGCACAGGCCAAGCAGAAGGCGGAGGAGATCACCACCAACGCCCAGTCTCAGGCAGACGCTCTCCGCGATCAGACCGAGACTGCGGCAGCGGAACAGCTCAACCAGGCGCGTGCGCGAGCAGAGGACATCGTGACCCAGGCCAACCAGTCCGCCGCTGCCGTCACCACTGATGCGCAGCACCAGGTACAAGCGGAACAGGAGCGCGTCCAGGACTTGCGCAGCAAGACCCAGAGTGCCCTGGCCGAGACCGGCGCCGTGGTGCGCTCCATCGTGGTCAACTCTGTAGCCGAGATCGAACGCATCAAGGACGCTCTGATGTCCCTGAAAGCCACTTATTCCCAGGCACAAGACGACCTGACCCCCGAAGCACCCGCCGAGACCACAGAGGAACCCAAGGATGAGTAAGACCTATCACCTGCACACCAGTCAGCTCCGCGCCGCCATCGACCAGCTCCAAGCTGGCGACCGGGTGCTGCTGACCGGCACCATTTATACCGCAAGAGACGCCGCCCATAAACGCCTGTTCGCCCTGTTGGACGAGGGCAAGGAGCTGCCGTTTCCCCTGAAGGACGCCGTCATCTACTATGCCGGCCCCACCCCTGCCCAGCAGGGACTGCCCATGGGCGCCTGCGGCCCCACCACCGCCAGCCGGATGAACGCCTTCGCGCCCCGACTGCTGGACTTGGGTCTGGCGGCCATCATCGGCAAGGGACAGATGAGCGAGGACGTGGCCCAGGCGCTCATCCGCAACCACAGCTGTTTCTTCGCCGCCGTAGGCGGTGCCGGTGCGCTCATCGCTCGGTGTATCCACGTGGCGGACGTCATCGCCTTCGACGAGCTGGGCTGTGAGTCCATCAAGCGCTTCCTGGTGGAGGACCTGCCCTTGACGGTGGCCATGGACTGCCACGGGGGCAACCTCTACGAGAGCGGCAGAAAATTATATCAAGTTATTTGAGCGAAAGGAGGAGGTTGGATGCGACTGTTAGGCGCCGTCATCGGCGATATCTCCGGCTCCTGGTACGAGTTCCGGGAATTTAAGAAGCGTCCCGCCACACTGGTCACCCAGCGGGATTTCTTTACCGACGACTCCGTGCTCACCTTGGCTGTGGCCGAGGGGATGATGAACGGATTTGAGAAAGTAGACCGTGCTAGATTGCAGGACGAGGACGTTCAGGCTGCATTTCGTCTGGAGATCGTCAAGAGCATCTGCGAATTCGCCCACCGTTACCCGGACGCCGGGTACGGCAACACCTTCATCCGTTGGTATGCCGAAGCCTACAAGCGGCAGGTGTACGAGCCCTACAACAGCTGGGGCAACGGCTCCGCCATGCGGGCGTCCTTTGCCGGTTGGGCAGCACAGTCTCTGGAGGAGGCGCTGCTCTTTGGCAAGCTCTCCGCGGAAGTGACCCACAACCACCCGGAGGGCATCAAGGGCGCTCAGGCCATCGCGGCTGGCATCTACCTGCTCCGGAGCGGCAAGTCCAAGGCGGACGTGCGGGAGTACCTGTCCCAAATGTACGACCTCAACTTCACCCTGGATGAAATTCGGCCCAGCTACCACTTTGAGGTGAGCTGTCAGAAGTCGGTGCCCCAGGCCATCAACGCCTTTTTGGAGGCGGAGGACTTTGAGGACACCCTGAAAAACGCCCTCTCCCTCGGCGGCGATGCCGATACCTTGGCCGCCATGGCCGGCAGCCTGGCCGAAGCCTGCTACCCCATCCCGACGGATTTGGAGGAACGGGCGTGGGCGAAGCTGACGCCGGATCTGCAAGCGGTGGTGCGCAGAGCCAACGAATTTTTAGCGTAACGCATGAGAAAAAGTCAGGTTGAAAAACCTGACTTTTTTGTTACCAATTCAGCTGTAACCCCACGCCCACCTCGTGGATGGGGATGACCCGATGCATTTCCGCCTTGGCGCGGAAGGAGACGCAGTGGCAGGGGTAGAGGTGCTGGAGGTTCTGGGCCTGGAAGTAGGCGATGGTGTCCCGCAACCGCTGGTCGCAGTGGAACAGGTGGAACTCGCCGATGACGCCCAGCACCGGTTGGCCGGGGAAGAGGGTCTTGGCGTAGGCGATAATGTTGCAGATGCCGCTGTGGGAGCAGCCGGTGAGGATATAGAGGCCGTCCGCCGTGTGGTAGACTAAGGCGGAGTCGTCCAATAGTAGGTCTGGCTTCCAGGCGGTGCCGTCCCAGGTTTCGCCGATGGGTGTCCGTGGTTCGAAGACTTGCGTGGTGGGGATCTCGCCCAGATAGGTCAGGTGCGGGGTCAGTTCCACCGGTTCGGTGGATAGGTGAAGATTGCAGGACTGTGCCAGTTCCCTTGCGGAAAACGGACAGCCGATGTTCTGACCGTCCACCCGTTTGGGTTGGAAACAGAGGGGGTGGGTCAGCACCGTCTTGCCCTCCAAGAGACCCACCTCTTGGAGGAAGCGCAGGCCGCGGGTGTGGTCGTTGTGGCCGTGGGAGAGGACGATGGTGTCCACCTGGTGCAGGTCGATGCCCATGTCCCGGCTGTTGCGCAGGCACACGTCGGAGTAGCCGGTGTCCAGCAAAATTTGACGCCCGTCCGTCTCGATGAGGAAGCAGAGGGCGGGTTCGCCCAGGTAGTACTGGTCGATGTGGGTGTGGTTGTCCGTGAGGACGGTCAGTTTCATCGTGTCACCTCGCAGGGAAAAGGGTTGCGTTTTTCGGGAAAAGTGGGTACAATAGAGAAAATAAGTTGGAAATCCAACGAAAGGAGGGGCTTATGAACCGATTTATCCCCATCTTGCAGCGCTCCGCTCTCTTTCGCGGGCTGACGCCCGACGAATTGGAACAGCTGCTCCAGCGGCAGCCGCCGGTGTGCCGGACGTATCAGAAGAAGGAATACCTGCTCCACGCCGGGGAACCCATCGACCGGTTCGGCCTGGTGGTGGAGGGGAGCGTGACGGTGATGAAGGAAGATTTCTGGGGCAACCGGAACATTCTGGCCAAGATCCAGCCCGGCGAGCTCTTCGCCGAGACCTACGCCATCGCCGCCCATCAGGTGCTGGGAGTCAGCGTCATGACCGACGAGGGCGCCACCGTGCTCTTCTTCCACATGGGGGAATTCCTCGCCCCCACGGCGGAGCCGGACAGGCTGTCGGGGCAGATGCTGCGCAACTTATTGCAAGTCATCACCCAGAAAAATCTACAGCTCAACGCCAAACTGACCCATCTGACCCAGCGCACCACACGGGAAAAACTTCTGTCCTATCTGTCGGAAGAGTCCTTGCGTCAAGGACGTTCCGAGTTCGACATCCCCTTCAACCGCCAGCAGCTGGCGGACTACCTGTCCGTCAACCGCAGCGCCATGTCCCAAGAGCTGTGCCAGCTCCGAGACGAGGGACGCCTCCAGTTCCGTCGGAACCACTTCGCCCTTCTGCGCCCGCCGGTCACTCATTCCGGTCGGCCGTGAAGCCCACGCCCAATGCCGCCTTCTCCTGGTGGCTCAGCTGCTTGATCTCCCACTCCCGGCGCATGGCCTCCGACTTGGTTGCCCAGGTCTCGTAGTAATACAGCGTCACCGGCCGCCGGGCGCGGGTGTATTTGGCACCGGTGCCTCGGTTGTGAGAGGCCAGCCGCCGTTCCAGACAGGTGGTCCAGCCGGTGTAAAAGGTGCCGTCGGCGCAGCGGACGATGTAGGTGTAATTGGTCATTTCCGGAAGGGGAGGGGTTGGTCGGGGGTGCGGTAGTGCTCCAGCATCCGTTCGATCTCCTCGTTCACCGCGTCCACCTCCGTCCGGAAGGCGCTGGCGGAGATGCGGGTAGCGTGGTTGCCCAGGATGATCATCTGCACCGTGTGGTCGGAGGTAGGTGTCTGCCGTCTCCGCCTCCTGGGTGTACACCACGTCCACGTTGTGGTGCCGCTCCACGTGGCGGGTGCCGCCCTTGACCTTGTAGGCGTCGAAGACCACGATGACATGACACTTGTGATACCCCTGGTAGTTGCTCAGCATGTGGATGAGCCGCTCCCGGGCGGCGTCCAGGCTGGATTTGGACAGCTCCTTCAGGTCGTCCCAGGCGAAGATGATGTTGTAGCCGTCCACCAGCAGGTATTCCTCCGCCTTGGAGAACTCCTTCAAGGTGACCGATTTCATCTCTTTCGGCCGACGGGGCGCCTTGGCGGGCTGGAAATCCTTGGGCTTCACGGCACCGTAGGTGCGCTCAAAAATCTCCAGTAATTCTTTATCCAGGACCGCCCCATCCACGTCGGAACGCTTCCGGCGCTGGGGGTGGTCTTCTTCTGTCTCGACCACCTCCGGATGCCAGGCGTATTCCAGGTGCATGTGCTGATCCACCTTGTCCCAGTCCACAATGTCCGTCCCCCCGTGGGAGCAGAACACCGAATCCGCCGTGTTGTCAAAGTCCCCGTCCGGGTCGTAGCACATGGCGGCGATGACCTCGTCGGGGTTGTGGCAGGGCTGATAGTCCTGCACCCGCAGGAACAGCCGTCCGTGTCCTTTGGTGTAGGCGGCCACCTCCACCGGATAGCTCCGCATGGTGGCCACCGGCGCGGTGCCGGTCAAAATGGCTCGGTCGCCCACCTGTTCCGGCCCCTCAAAGGTGCCCGACATCTTCTGGATGTCTGCGATGGCGCGTCCCACGTGCTCCGTGGGCAGCTCCAGCCGGAAGGCGTACCAGGGTTCCAGCAGGATGCTCTGGGCTCGGCGCAGTCCGTGGCGGACGGCGCGATAGGTGGCCTGTCGAAAGTCGCCGCCCTCGGTGTGCTTCACGTGGGCGCGTCCGGTGAGGATGCTGATGCGCATGTCGGTGATGGGGGAGCCGGTGAGGACGCCGATGTGCTCCTTCTCCATCAGGTGGGTGAGGATGAGCCGCTGCCAGTTCAAGTCCAGCACGTCCTGACTGCACAGGCTGCCGAAGACCAGCCCGCTGCCCCGGGGCAGCGGCTCCAGCAGCAGGTGTACCTCGGCGTAGTGGCGCAAAGGCTCAAAGTGCCCCACGCCCTCCACCGGGGCGGCGATGGTCTCCTTATATAAGATGTTGCCCGAGCTGAAGCTGACCTCCAGCCCGAACCGGTCGGCGATGACCCGTTTCATAATCTCCAGTTGAATCTCGCCCATGAGCTGGATATGAATTTCCTGCAAGATCTGGTTCCAGATGATGTGGAGCTGCGGGTCCTCCTCCATCAGCGTCTTCAGCTGCAGGAACGCCCCATACACGTCGGTGCCCTCGGGCAGGAGCATCTGATAGGTGAGGACCGGTTCCAAGATGGGCTTTTCCGCGTCCGGCTCGTCGCCCAGGCCGTCCCCAGGCAGGGTGTGGGTGAGACCGGTGACGGCGCAGACCGTTCCGGCGGTGACCTGCTGGGCAGCGGTGAATTTGGCGCCGGAGTAGATGCGTATCTGGTCCACTTTTTCCGACCAGGCGTCCTCAGTGTCCGGGTGGCCGGAGAGGGTGGTCTTGACAGCCAGGGTGCCGCCGGTGAGCTTGAGCCAGGTCAGGCGGGTGCCCTGTTCGTCGTGGGAGATCTTGAACACCTTGGCGCGGAACGTTTTGGGGTAGTCCGGCACCCGGGTGTAGCGCTCCAGGCCGTCCAAAAATTCCGACACCCCTTCCAGCTTCAGCGCGGAGCCGAAGTAGCAGGGGAACACCGCACCCTTGGCGATGGCGTCGGTGAGGGCGTCGTCGGTCACGTGGCCGCTGTCCAAAAATTGGTTCAAAAGCGCTTCGTCGCACATGGCCACCTGCTCCTGGAAGGCGTCCCCAGCCTGGGCGGGGGAGAAGTCCACGCAGCCGTCCCCCAGCAGGGATTTCAGCTCGTCCAGCACCGCCTCCCGCCCCAGACCGTTCAGGTCGGTCTTGTTGACGAAGAGGAAGGTGGGGATGTGGTACTGCCGCAGCAGGTCCCACAGGGTGGCGGTGTGACCTTGGACGCCGTCGGTGGCGCTGATGACCAAAATGGCGTAGTCCAGCACTTGCAGGGTGCGTTCCATCTCGGCGGAGAAATCCACGTGACCGGGGGTGTCCAGCAGGGTGATGACCTTGGTGGGCAGGGGGAGGACGGCCTGCTTGGAGAAGATGGTGATGCCCCGCTCCCGCTCCAGGGCGAAGGTGTCCAAAAAGGCGGTGCCGTGATCCACGCGACCCATCTCTTTGATGCCGCCGCACAGGTAGAGCAGCCCTTCGGAGAGGGTGGTCTTGCCGGCGTCCACGTGGGCGAGGATGCCCACGACTAGTTGTCTGTTTTGTTCTTTCATATGCTATCCCATCCCATTGATCGGGTTATTTTCCCCTCTAGGATACACGAAAATGCCAGCGGATGCAAGAAAACAGCTCGAAAATCTCCGGTTTGTTGGCCGATTTCCCGGCTGTTTTCGCAAAAAATTGACGGGACGCCCGGACTCTGCTATGATAACGTCAGAACGCAGACCCGCGCGCGTAGCGGAGGAAAGGAGGGCGAGGGATGCGACGGTTTTCTCAACTGCACCCGGCGGTGAATCTCCTGTTCTTCGTCCTGGTGCTCCTCATCACCATGCTCCAGCTCCACCCGGCCTTTTTGCTGGTCTCCGGCCTGTGGGCGGGGTTGTCCTTGGCCGCTTTGGGTGGGAAGTCCCCCTTGGGCGTGCGAACGCTCCTGGTTTTGATGCTCCTCATCGCCCTGGGCAACGGGCTGCTGAACCCGGCGGGGGAGACGGTGCTGTTCACCTACCTGGGCGGACGGGCGTTCACCTTGGAGTCCCTGGCTTGGGGCGGCAGTGCCGCGGTGTTGTTCGGCAGCGTGGTGACTTGGTTCGCCTGTTTTCATCGGGTCATGACCGGCGAAAAGCTGATGCACCTGTTCGGTCGGTTCCACCCTGGCGCTGCTGTTCTGCATGGTCCTGCGCTTTGTGCCGGAGTTCTCCCGCCAGCTGCGCACCCTGTCCCAGACCCGCAGTAGCTTAGGGCTGGGGGTGGAGCAGTGCGCCACCCTGACGCAGAAAATCAGCTGCGCCTCCACCCAGCTGGCCGCCTTCCTGTCCCTGGCGTTGGAGCAGGCGGCGGACACCGCCAACTCCATGCGCAGCCGCGGCTACGGCCTGCCCGGGCGGAGCAGTTACACTGCCTTCCGGATGGACGGGTTCAACGTGGTGCTGCTGGCGGTCATGGCGGCGCTGGGCGGCTTGACCTTGGTGAGCTTGGCGCTGGGGGCTGGGGTGACCAGCTACTTTCCCGGTATCGCCCTGGCCAGCGGACGCTGGCTGTGGGTGGGCGTCGTGGCCGAGTGCCTGCTCATGGGGGTACCGGTGGTTTTGAATTGGAAAAGAAGATAAAAACAGCCCGTCGGAATGGTTCCGACGGGCTGTTCGTATGTTAGGGATTAAAATTCCGCTTGGATGGGTTCGACCCCATAAGCTTCCCGCATGATGGAAAGTGCATCCGGCAGGTCGTGCTCGGACACCAGCAGGGAGATGTCTACCTCGGAGGTGGTGACCAGGATGACCTGGATGCCGGCCTCGGCCAGCAGGGTAAAGACCTTGGCGGCGACGCCGGGGGTGTTGACCATGTTGGCGTCGTACAGGGCCACCTTGCAGTTGCCCGGCAAAATTTCCGGCTTCACCTCCGGGTTTTCGCCCCGAATCTTGCCCAGCACGGCCAGAGCACTGCTCAGAGAGCTGTCAGACAGGGAAAAGCTCAGGCGGATGGTGCCGCCCTGGGGGGCGGTCTGGGAGATCATATCCACGTTGACGTCCGCATCCGACATGGCGGTCAGCACGTTGGCGATGGCCTTGCTGTCGCAGGGCAGGGCGGAGAGGGTGACCAGGGTGATGTCATGGGCGTAGGTGATCTTGCTAATTCCGTTATTCATCGTAATTCGTTCCTTCTCATTCGTTTACCAGCTGGGACATATCGTACATCCCTGCCTCCTGGACATCGGCCAGGAACTTGGCGGCCTTGACGGCGCCGTTGGCGAAAATTTCCCGAGACTGGGCGCTGTGCTTGATCTCGATGACCTCATCGTGACCGGCGAAGATGATGGTGTGGTCGCCCACGATGGTGCCGCCGCGGACGGCGCTGATGCCGATCTCGTTCTTGGGGCGTGCCATTCTCCGCTCGTGGCGGCCGTAGTTGTACTCGGCCTTATACTCCAGGGCGGAAGCGGCGGCGTCGGCGATCATCAGGGCGGTGCCGCTGGGGGCGTCCACCTTGCGGTTGTGGTGGCGTTCCACAATCTCGATGTCCGAGCTGGAGCCCAGGATGGAAGCGGCCTTCTTGACCAGCTCTAGCAGGACGTTGATGCCCAAGGACATATTGGCGCTGCGGAAGACCGGGATGGTCTTGGCGGCTTCATCAATTTGCGCCAGCTGCTCCGGGCTGAAGCCGGTGGTGGCGATGACGATGGGGATGCGGCGCTCCACGCAGAAGGGGAGCAGGTGATCCAGTGCCTTGGGGTTGGAGAAGTCAATGACCACGTCCGCCTCGCCGGTGAAGTTGGCGGGGTTGGTGTAGACGGGGTAGTCCAGGTTGGCCTGGTGGGTGGCGAAGCCTGCCACGATGGTCACGTCAGGGTCGGCGGCGCACATGGCCTGGACGACCTGACCCATCTTGCCGGTGCAGCCGGAATTGATTATCTTTAGCATGGTGATCCCCCTCGACTCAAGCGCCCGCGGTGGGGTTCTTCACTTCCAGACCGGCGTTCATCAGCGCCTTGGCCAGCACTTCCTTATGAGCGGCGCTCATGTCGCACAGCGGCATCCGCAGCTTGCCCACGTCCAGACCCATCATGTTCATGGCGACCTTCACGGGGATGGGGTTGACTTCGATGAACAGAGCGTCCACCAGGCCGATGGTGCTCACTTGGAGCTTGGCGGCCTCGTCGAACTTGCCGTCCAGACACAGCTGGGTCATTTCCGCCATCAGCTGGGGATAGACGTTGGAGACCACGGAAATGACGCCCTTGGCGCCCAATGCCATCAGGGGTACCACTTGGTCATCGTTGCCAGACCAGATGTTGATGTTGTCGCCGCACAGTGCCAGGGTGTGGGTGACCAGGCTGAAGTTGCCAGAAGCTTCCTTGATGCCGTTGATCATGGGATGCTTGCTCAGCTCGTAGTAGGTTTCTGCGGTGAAAGCGGTGCCGGTTCGGGAGGGCACGTTGTACATGATGATGGGGGTATGTACCCGGTCAGCGATGTAGGTGTAGTGCTGGATGAGACCGGCCTGAGTGGCCTTATTATAATAAGGAGTGACGATGAGCAGGCCGTCGACGCCGCAGGACTCTGCGTACAGAGACAGATCCAGGGCGGTCATGGTGCAGTTGCTGCCGGTGCCGGCGATGACCTTGACCCGGTGATCCACCTTCTTGACGCAGTATTCGATGGCAGCCTTGTGCTCTTCGATGGTCTGGGTGGAGGCTTCGCCGGTGGTGCCGCAGATGGTGATGGCGTTGGTGCCGCCTGCGATCTGAAGCTCAATCAGCTCGCCCAGCTTATCGAAATCAATGCCGTTTTCGTTATAGGGAGTGACGATAGCCACACAAGCGCCGGTAAAAATAGGAGTCTTCATAGGTCAATCATCCTTTCAATCAAAAATCAAATCAAAACCGTAGATACACGAACAAACTTATTCCTTATAATCAATGTAGCCCTCTGCCACCAGGAACTCACCCAGCAGCACACTGCCGCCAGCGGCGCCGCGGAGGGTGTTGTGGGACAGACCCACGAACTTGTAGTCGTACTGGGTATCCGGCCGCAGGCGGCCCAGAGAGATGGCCATGCCGCCCTCCAGGTCACGCTGGAGCTTGGTCTGAGGATAGCTGGGGTCTTCGAAGTAATGCAGGAACTGCTTGGGGGCGGAGGGGAGCTCCAGCTCCTGGGCGCGGCCCTTGTAGTTCTGCCAGATCTCTTTAATTTCTTCCACGGAGGTCTTCTGCCCCAGGGTCATGAACACCGCTGCCATGTGGCCGTTGGAGACGGGGACACGGAGGCACTGGGCAGTGATCTTGGGGGAGTCGGCGTTGACGATGACGCCGTTCTCGATGTGGCCCCACATCTTCATGGGTTCCTGTTCGGACTTCTCT
>OGCO01003110.1_pt1 | contig 20239 bp, 8 predicted proteins | sample 1570171 | NCBI WGS metagenome assembly OGCO01 (sample SAMEA4370583, study PRJEB24528) | human gut metagenome | reverse complement strand
CCTGCGGGCATCTCCCCACCCCGTGGGGAGTCACCCCTTTCAGGGGAGGCTTATGCACAAGCCTGCGGGGCAATGTTGCAGATTTCCATGAAGAATCCTCTAAATCCATTGACAAAACGGTAAAAATGGATTATAATTGTAAAGGCAGTCCGACAAAAAACAGGTTTTCTGCTTCCTTGCCGTAGAACTGCCGCACAAAATCTGCGGACGTGTTTCCGTGTTTGGACAAGGACACGCCCTGAAAAGATCGAATTTTGGTATGAGGTGCAGCAATGAAAGTTCGCAGAAAGAAAAATCCCCACAATACAAAACTCTGGATCAATACCATGATCGGTGTCCTTTGCGGATTTATCGTGGTAGTATTTATCATCGTACTTCTGACACAGACCGGCAAGCCCAAGGTGGAGCAGCAGCTTTCTCCGGCGGCAAATGCACAGGCTCCGGTTGCTACACAGACGGAAGCCCCCACAGAGGCTCCCACCGAACCGCCTGCCCTGCTGACATATCCCACACCGGCAGACAACCTCACAGAACTGACCGCTTCGAATATCTCCAGCGAACATGCTGTGCTGCTGGACGTGGAAAACAACACCGTTCTGGCACAGCGGGATCCGGACGCACGCATTTATCCGGCATCGATGACAAAGATCATGACGCTTTTGGTGGCGGCGGAACATATCGAAAACATGGACGATACATTTACCATGACTTACGAGATCATTGCCCCGCTGATCGAAGCGGAAGCTTCCCGTGCCGGCTTTGAAGAGGGGGAAACCGTTTCCCTGAAAGATCTGATGTACGGGATCGCATTGCCCTCCGGTGCAGATGCTACCACCGCAATCGCCATTTATCTCTGCGGCTCTGAGGACGAATTCGTCAAGCTGATGAACGAAAAAGTGGAAGAGCTGGGGCTGAAAAATACCCACTTCACCAACGCCAGCGGACTTTACGACCCCAACCACTACAGCACTGCCACGGACATTGCCATGCTGATGTCTGCGGTCATGGAAAATGATACCTGCCGCGAAATTCTGGGCACTTACCAGTACACCACCACTGCCACAGAGCAGCACCCGGAAGGCATTCTGCTGGAGAGCACCATGTACAGCCGCATGTACGGCAACGAAGTCACCGGCATTTCCATTGATGCCGGAAAGACCGGCTACACCGACGAGGCAGGCAACTGTCTGGTCAGCTATGCCACTGACACCGAGGGCAAGCATTTTATCGCTGTCACCGCCAAAGGCCCTACTTATTGGAGAGCCGTATTCGATACCTTTGCGATCTATGGTCTGATCCACAACGGCTATCCTATGCCGACAGACCTAAGCCCAGTGGAAACCGATGAAAACGGTTCTGCCGTGGACCCTACAGACACGTTCACCGATACTACTGATACTGCTGTGCCGGCTGCATAACCGAAACAGCAGCTTTCACAGGAAAGGAGGCTGGTTCCACGCTATGAGCAAACGGAAACAAAGACACATGAGTCCCGCCGGCTTTCTCCTTGCGTTAGTGCTCCTGATTGTCGGGATCTTCGCACTGGACGCATTTTACCGCGTTTTCTTGCAGAATGTTCCCGAAAATATTGTGGGCGTGGGCGGATTTGCTTCTACGCCGTCCGCCTCTGACACTTCTTCCGCAGGAGAGGAAAACGCTGATACCACCGAAGCAACACAACCCAGCGGAACAGTACTACAGCTGACCGCAGCCGATGAGGCAAACGGCTCTCTGATTCTGGTAGATGCCGCACACCCCTATGCCGGTGCACAGGCATGGACGGACTTTTCCGCCGTGACGGATACCAACGTCAAGCCCAGAGATACTTCCCTGCAAATGCAGTCGGAAATCACGGAGCCACTGTGCAGTCTGTTCGATGCATACGCCGCTGCAAACGGCTATGCCAATCTACAGGTTTACAGCACGCTGGACACCACGCTGAGCAGCACCTCCATTTATACCAATGTTCTCCCTGACCGCAGCAGCGGCTACGGCTTTGACATTGGTCTGATCACCAGCACCGGCGAAGTTGTTCCCTACATCACCAAACGCAATGAGTGGATGGTGACGAACTCGTGGGAATACGGCTTCATTCTGCGGTATCCCAGCGACAAGACAGAAACCACCGGCACACCCTACGCCCCGCACCACTTCCGGTATGTGGGCAAAATCCACGCGGCGATCATGCACGAAAACAACTTCTGTCTGGAGGAATACCTGGACTATCTCCGGAATTACACCATGGAATCCGGCGGGCTGGCATATTCTGACGGCGTACAATCTTACACGATCTACTACGTTCCCGCAGATGCCAGCGGCACCACAACGGTTTCCCTGCCGGAAAATGCGGTCTACACCGTTTCCGGTGACAACAGCAGCGGCTTTATCATCACCCTGACAAACGGAGCTGTCACGCCGGACAGCGGTTCTACAGAACCGGCATCTGAAACCGGCACTACAACCGCCGCTTATTAAAACAACATGAAACAACAAAAATCCGCCTGAAGAAAACACTTCAGGCGGATTTTTTTAATGGAGAATAGTGAAACCAATCTGTCTCATTGTCGTTCAAGCAGCTATAGAATTTATAAACTTAAATATGTATAATGAATAAAATGAGGATTCCAAATTTAAAAATTAGTATGCGTTACATACATGAATAATATCTACCATTTCTACATCCACATCAATAATATGACTTTTAAGAATTGATGCGATAGGTTCTGGAACATTTTCTATTACTAACGCTTCACATGGCGAAGAAATTTTCGTATAATACTCAACATGTTCATTGCCATTGTATGAATCAAAGCAATATATCCCTTTTTGAGTCATATATTCACAAAATCCAATTAATTTCTCACCAAATTCTATGCCTTTTATATGCTTTATCTCCGTTCTTTTTCCACAATTATCAAAGTAATTTTCGATTAAGATAGTTTCTTCCTTTGAACGGCAAACAAATTCTGGTACATGCCCATAAACACCAGATGTAAATGCAATAACCCTGTGAAACTTGTCAATAGCAAACCATAGTATATCTTCATATTCTACTTCTAATTCTGATATTCTCATTTTCTGCGAAGCACACCTCATTTCACCTTTTCTTCATATATGGAAAATTTTATTTCACTGCTCGAAAAAATATTAAAAATCATGCTTATTTGTTCCTATTTAAGACCTTAAATATAAATTCAAAAATAGTTGATGGGAAGAAAACTAAAATAATATATAGATATGCGGTATCCAAAAATAGCTGATAAGCAAGCGAAGAAACTATAGAAAGCAAAAGAAAAAGCGTACCAAATAAGATAAAGGATAATGACACAATATTGTAAACTACGCATAGCTTTGAAGCTTTTGGATAAGTTCCTTCCATTTTTTCAATAACACCATTTTTCAAAAAAAACCAAGCTAATGTTCGATGCTGCTTCCAAAACGCATTTTTTTTGCTCTTTTTTTCTTTCCTTTTATTCCATACAGTATAGAAAACAAGAACCAACGAAAGAAAAGAAAATATGTAATGAAAAATACTCCATAGAATACAAATACTGCTCTAGCTGTCGAAAGTGTAAGAGCGTTTCTGATTGTAAGTAAATAATTTTGAATACTTTGAATAAGTGCTGAATCTATCATTTTTTGTAGTAATTCAAAAATCATATATTGCCTCTCATTAATGCTTTTTATTATATCCCAATTCTGTTCTGTATTGCTCATCTAAAATGAAAATCAAAATTTCCCAATATATCCATATATTTTTAGGACAATACATCTCAACAATACGAAAAAGAATTGGTACTTTTATATAGGGCAATGCTTCGGTCAGTTTTTCAGAACGTCGCTCCATGTTGCCTTGATTCCGGCTCCATGCATTGCGATGTACAGCAGCAAATAGTAGAGATCCTGCGAATCCAGTTTGTTGTCATTGTTGATGTCCATCATCAGGATCAGCCAGCGGTTGACGGTCGGATCCTCGTGGAAAACCACGTCCTTTTCGCCCACAGCTGTTCTCGCAATATACAGCAGCAGTTCGAAAACGTCCTGCGAATCCACCTCGCCGTCCATGTTGGCATCACCACGGGTACGCGGCAAAATAATTGGCTTGGTCGTCGTCGCAGTGGCAGTTGTCGTGGTGGCTGCGGTGGTGTTGGTGGTAGTTCCGGAACTGGTGGCAGTACTGGTTTCCGACGTGGTTTCCGCAGTCGTCGTTGTTTCCGTCGTCAGAATGGGAATCGTAGACGTTGCGGTGCTTTCCGTGGTTTCCGTGGTGCTGCTCTCTGTTGTAGTCGTCGTGGTTGTTTCTGTCGTAGTAGTTGTTGTGGTGGTCGTGGTGGTCGTTTCTTCCGTGGTTGTAAAAGTCGTAGTTGTGGTGGTCGTCGTAGTCGTGGTTTCTGTCGTGGTTGTAGTAGTAGTCGTCGTTGTCGTGGTAGTCGTTGTGGTAGTTGTCGCAGTCGTGGTAGTCGTGACCGGCTTCTTGGTGAACGTTCCTTCGGTAGTAGTCGTCATAGTCGTTGTCGTGGTGATCGGCTTTTTCGTAAACGTTTCATCGGTGGTTGTCGTTGCCGTAGTCGACTCCGTGGTTTTCGCAGTGGTGCTTTCCGTAGTCGTCAGCGAGGTAGTCGTTTCTGTAGTAGTAGTGGTAGTAGTTACAGTCGTTTCTGCGGTGGTGGTTGTCATTTCCGTCGTAGTTTCGGTGGTTGTTTCTGTGGTAGTCGCAGTGGTTTCTGTGGTGGTCGTTTCTGTGGTAGTCGTTTCGGTGGTGGTTTCCGTTGTTGTGGTGGTTGTTGTTGTCGTAGTCGTCGTCGTTGTGGTTTCCGTTGTTGTGACCGGCTTTTCCTTGGCAGAAACGACAATGGTGCCGATCGCGGTTTCATAGTTGGAACTGTCCGCGGGAACGAACTTCCATTGCAGCTGGTTTCTGCCGGCTTTGAAAGTGCTCGGTGTGTCTGCCGTCCACATCAGAATACCCTCGGTATTGGCAGTGTCCAGCCGTATCGGCGGCACGTCATCGCCTTCGGTATATTCCGCGGAATCGTCCCATATCACAGTCACCTTGGGCACTGCTTTTTCAATGACAAATTCCAGCGATACGCTGCCTGACCAGAGAGAGCCCTCTGCCCCGCTGACCAGAATCGTTCCTCTGCCGGCGTTGAGATTGTTCTCATAGGAAAGCGTGTAATCCGTGCCCTGTTTCAGCTCGTTGCCTCCTGCAACTACGATCACGTCCGGTGTCAGCGGTTCGCCGGTATAGAAAATGTTCTTCTCATTTTCCAGCGTCACATCGACGATGTTCATGGGAATGTCTTGCAGCTGCACAGTGAAAGATGCAGTCACATTGGGATTTCCTGTGTTATAAGTATAAGTGATATTTTGCAGCGGATCTGTTATATAAACCTTTGTGCCGCTGCATTCGGCATTGTTCCACGTCTGTACAAGGTCTAACCGGAACCCGCTCCACTGCGTCGGTTCCAGATACAGATCTTTTCTGTTGCAGGACGGCTTTTTCAGAACCACACAATTTTGCAGATCGCAGACAGTCATCGGTGCCTGCTCCGACAGGTTCAGTGCCAGCAGCGGATTGCTGCCGGCGTAAAGCATATCCAGTTGATGCAGATTGGTCAGCATCAGCCAGCCCAGCTGGTTGCCGCTGCAATCCAGTTCTTCCAGAGCCTGCTGATTGTTGATGTTCAGAGAATTCAGCTGATTTTCCGAACAGTTCAGCACCCGCAGTGAAACCGTTCCCCACGTGAAGCCTGTCAGCTGATTCTTGCGGCAGTCCACTTCCTTCAGTGCCGTACAGCGGGACAGATCCAAGGTTGTCAGCTGGTTGTTGTCACAAATCAGCTTTTCCAGCTGTAAGTTGGACAGATACAGAGAAGTCAGCTCGTTCTCTCCGCAGTCCAGCAATTGCAGTTCCGGCAGAACATTGACGTTCAGGCTTTGCAGATGCAAGCCGCGGCAGTGCAGCTCTGTCAGCCGATAGAAGTCCGTCAGGTTCAGTTCCCGCAGTGCGGTATTGCTACAGTCCAGCACTTCCAATTTCTCGGAAATTCCGGACAGATCGGAGATCGAATTTCCTGCACAGTTCAGCTGCACCAGATTCGGGAAGTAAGAAAGCCCCGTCAGGTCGGCAATGCCGCAGTTCGAAATGTCCAGCTGTGTTACCGCTTTCTGCTCGGAAATTTGCAGCATGCCGTCCCCGTTTTTGTCCAGAGATTGCAGCACATAGGAACGAAGCACATCGTCCGGAAAATGCTCTGTATCAATAGCAACGGCATCTTCTTCCATGACTGTGGGAATCCATGTGAACGATACCGTCCGGCTGGCATCACCGGCATCGATCTGGTACGCATAGCGTATCTCCTGCGAACGGTCGTTCACTGTCAGCACATTCTCCGTACAGGTGGCATTCTGCCACATATCCGGCTGCACCTTTGACGGCTGGAAACCGTCTGCAAGGGCAGACAGATCTACCTGTCCCATGGCATTGAACGGTATGCTTCGGGTGTTGTCGATCACTTCTACCTGCTGTAATTTCGACAAGCCGGTCACGTCCAGTGCGATCAGATGATTCTCCATGCACCGCAGTGTTTCCAGCTGTTTCTGTGCCGAAACGTCCAGTGTGGTCAGCTGGTTGCCGGAGCAGTCCAGCGTTTGCAGCTGTGTCAGTGTGCCCAGTTCCAGCACAGTCAGCTGATTGCCCTCGCACGCCAGTTTCGTCAGTTCCGTCAATTTGGAGAGTTCCAACGCCGTCAGCTGGTTCGATGCACAGCTGAGTTCCTTCAGCAATGTATTGGCAGAGCAATCCAGCGTGGTCAGCTGGTTATTGTTGCAGTTCAGCTTTTCCAGCTGCCCCAGCGTCCGCAGGGGAATTGTTGTCAGCTTATTATTGGAGCAGTCCAGCGTTTGCAGTGCTGTAAAGTATTCCACGCCGGTCAGGTCGGCGATCTCATTGACCGAAACGTCCAGTTCTGTGACTTGTTTCAGTTCCGACCGGGAAAGCAGTCCGTCACTGTCGGTGTCATACCGGACAACGATACGGCGGAAATTTTCGTCCGGAAAATGCTCTGCATCAATGGGCACACCCGTTTCCTCCGCTGCCTGCGGCACCAGTGTAAATGTGATCACGCTGTCCGGATCATCTGCCTGCACCTGATACTGATATGACACACTCCAGCCGGGGTCTGTGACATAGATACCGCCTGCACCTGCCTCACCATTGGTAATGCTGCCCTGTACCACGCGGGACGGCTGAAAGTTCTCCGCCAGATCTGCAAAGCGGATCCGGTTCAGGCTGTCCATTGCAACAGTACATTTGTTGCGTGCCGCACTCAGCTTTTGCAGTGTCACGCCATCAGCTGCTTGCAGTGCAGTCAGCTGATTGTTGATGCACACCAGCGATTCCAGATTCGGCAGCGACTCGGTTTTCAGCACGGTCAGCTGGTTGTTGGAACAATTCAGTGTAGCCAGTTCCGGACACTGTTCCACCGCCAGTGCCGGAATCTGGTTGCTGGCACAGTTCAGGGATCTCAGTACGGAAAGAGCTGATAAGTCTAAAGCAGTCAGCTTATTCATGGAACAATTCAGCGTGGTCAGGTGGGACAGTCCGTCCAGTTCCAGCGAAGTCAGCTGATTCAGTGAGCAGTTCAATGTCGTCAGTTCCGGCGAATTCGTCAGATCCAGCGTTTTCAGGCGGCACTGGGCACAGTAAAGCACTTGCAGATGAGAAAGAGAAGCAACAGAGAGTTCCTGCAATGTGCTGTTGCTGGAGCAGCGGAGTTCCTCCAGCAGGCTGTTCTCCGGCAGTACCAGCGAGGAGAGATTATTACTGGAACAGTTCAGCGTTTTCAGTTGAGAAAGCGTTGTCAGATCCAGCTTCCGCAGATTGTTGGCGGAGCAGTCCAGCGTTTCCAGCCGGACAAAATACTGGATTCCGGTCAGATCCCAGATAGACTTCCCGCCGATGAGCATTTCTGTTACGGCAAACAGTTCCCCGCGGGAAAGGCTGCCGTCGGCATTGGTGTCCAGTCCCTGTACATAGCTGCGGAATGCACTGTCCGGAAAATGTACTGCATCAACAGGCAGCAGCGGTTCCTCTGGCTGTAGGGTAAACTGCACCGTCTGGGTTCTGGCGGCATCAAGATAATAAGTATAGGTCACCGGCTGGCTAAGGTCTGCCACCGTCAGAACACCGTCCTGCACCGTGCCGTTTGTCCAGTTCTCTGCCTGCTCTGCGGAGAAGCCGGACAGTTGGGACAAGTCCAGCTGTCCCAGAATATCCGGCGAGATCGCGACTACGTTTCCATCAGCAGCCACTGTGCCGCCTGCCAGTTTCGTGCCGTCGATTTGCAGGGCACAGAGTTGGTTGTCCGCACAGAACAGCTCTTGCAGGTTGCTCTGCCTGCTCAGTTCCAGAGAGGTCAGCTGGTTTTGTTTGCAGGAGAGCACCTCCAGCGAGGATTCTTCCGGCAGCAGCAGTTCTTTCAGCCCGCAGCCGTCACAGGACAGCATCTTCAAAGCGGAAAATCCGGAAACGTCCAGTCGTTCTAAAGAAATTCCGCTGCACTGCAAATTCTCCAGCCAGCACAGCTGTTCCATTCCGGTAAGGTCTGTGATGTCGCTGTCTGCGGAAATCGTCAGGGTCTTGGCTGCCTGTAGTTCCGCCAGCGAGAGCCAGCTGTTTCCGTCAGTGTCAAAGCTGTCGCGGACAAGGCTCCGGAATGCTGCGTCCGGAAAATGCTCCTCGTTCAGCTGCAAATAACACGCTTCGTCCGGCTGCAATGTCAGGGTGAACGTTGCCACCGGCACTGCCTGCTGGCTGTCCAGCCGGTAGCCATAAGACACACGTTCGGTGTCTGCCGGAATTTGCAGTACATTGACGGCATCTTCCTTCACAGAAGCGTTCTCCCAGCCGGTGATGCGGTCTTGTTCCAGTTCCGGCAGATTGTTCAGGTCATAGCTGTACGCTCCCGCCCGTTCCGGCTGCGGCACAATGGCACGCTGATTGCCGGCAGTTTCCAGTATTTCCAGCGTCAGTCCGGTGGTGTCCAGTTCCACCAGCTGGTTCTGGGAACAGTCCAGTTCGCGGAGAGCAGAACACTCCGACAGGAACAGGGACGGCAGGGCATTTTCCGAGCAGTCCAGTTTCCGAAGAAGGGCATTGTATACGTCCAGTTCTGTCAGCTGGTTGCCGGAGCAGTCCACTTCCTCCAGCTTGGCATTCTGGGAAAAGTTCAGTGTAGTCAGCTGATTGTTGGAGCAGTTTACAGTCTGCAAATTGGAATTTGCAGAAACGTCCAGTGCTGCCAGCTGATTGTTGGAACAGTTTACAGTCTGCAAATTGGAATTCGCAGAAACGTCCAGCGTAGTCAGCTGGTTGCCGGAGCAGTCCACAGTCTGCAAATTGGAATTCGCAGAAACGTCCAGCGTAGCCAGCTGGTTGCCGGAGCAGTCCACAGTCTGCAAATTGGAATTCGCAAAAACGTCCAGTGCTGCCAGCTGATTATTGGAACAGTTTACAGTCTGCAAATTGGAATTCGCAGAAACGTCCAGTGCTGCCAGCTGGTTGCCGGAGCAGTCTACAGTCCGCAAATTGGAATTTGCAGAAACGTCCAGCGTAGTCAGCTGATTGCCGGAGCAGTCCACAGTCCGCAAATTGGAATTTGCAGAAATATCCAGTGCTGCCAGCTGATTGCCGGAACAGTCCAGCGTTCCCAAAAGGGCGTAGGAATCCAGCGACAACTCTGTCAGAGCACAGTCACTACAGTCCAACATCACCAAAAAGGAAAACGCACCGTTTTTCTCCGGCAGTTTCAGTGCAGACAAATCCGGATTCGCAGAGCAATTCAGCTGCAACAGCTGTGCAGCACCGGAAATATCCAATGCCGACAACGTGTTTCCGGAACAATCCAGCTGCTGCAATTTGGAAAAGACATCGATCCCCGTCAGATCGGCAATGCCCTGCTGGGATACATTCAGATCAACGACTTCGCTGCATTCCGTCGCGGACAGCATGTTGTCACCGTCGCTGTCCAGCTGTTCGGAAATGTAGTTCCGGAACTGCTCGTCCGGAAATCGTTCTGCCGAAATGGCGATCTCCTCCCCCGCCGCCGCATCTGCTGCAAATGCCGGCAGCGGCAGGCTGGTCACAGCCATCATGCCCGCCAGTAAAAAGCTAAGGCAACGGTATCGATTCGTGTTTGGGTTCTGCACAAACATCGCTTCCTCTCTATGCAGGCAGCCCCACGCCGAACCTACCTGACAGACTGACATGACGCTGCTTTCAGAGCCTCCGGAAAGCACTTCCGGAGGCGTTTTTTATCTAAAGTCATACATTAATATTATAGCACAAATGCCACAAAAAGTCAAACATATTTTCCCATTTTTCGGTTTTCAAATCTAATTTCTATTTCGTTGCAAAATTGCCAAAGAAGCAAGAACTTGTGGAAAAATTCTGTAAGACAGCCGGTGTTTCCGTCATTCCTCACAAAAACAGCGTTGTCAAATTCTACAAAAAAGCTATTGACAAAAGGGATAAAATCGATTATAATGTAAGAAATATCGTATGTATACTCATGCACTGAAAGGAGCTTATTCTTATGAGATCAAATTGGAGAAAAACTATTGCAGGCATCGTTGCCATTGCGGCACTGATTCCCTGCTGTCTGGGCACGACCGCTTATGCAGCACCTCAGAGTGCCGCCGACACGGTGATCTCGGCAGTGATGCCGGAACTGGAAGAACCGATGCCGTCCAGTCAGGTCGATGCACAGATCGCAGCAGATGTGAAAGCAGCGATCAGCGGCACTGCCGGCGGTCTGGAAACCATTCCCACACCGAATTATGCGGAAGATCCCGACGTTGAGATTCCGGACGGCAAACCGACACAGGACGGCAAGCTGTACTACAAGATCGTATCGAAAAAGGCACAGATCACCGGCTGTGCACCGGGCACCACTGATCTGGTGATTCCGGATACCATTTATGACGAAGAGGACGAAGAAGATTATCCGGTAACCTTTATCGCTGCGGCTGCATTCTACGGCAACAAGGAATTGCAGACCGTCACCATGCCGGACGGTATGGTGGGCATCGGTGCAAACGCATTTCTGGGCTGTACCAATCTGACCAGCGTCAGCATGCCGGACAGCGTGGCTTCCATTAACGGCGGTGCGTTCTGCTCCTGCTCCAACCTGACAGACATCAAGCTGCCGGCAAGCCTGTACTTTGTCGGTGACGATGCATTCTCCTACTGTGCATCTCTGGAATCCATCACGATCCCCGGAAATCTGACTTCCATCGGCTCTACCATGTTTGCAAACTGTGCAAAGCTGAAAACTGTCGTTCTGGAAGAAGGCGTACAGAGCATCGGTTCCAATGCATTCTATGGCTGTTCAAGTCTGGACACTGTGCAGTTCCCCGAAAGCTCCTGCACCAGAATCAACGCAAATGCCTTTACTTATTCCGGTCTGTCTTCTATCGAACTGCCGGACAGTGTGACTAATGTTGCAACAGCAGCATTCAGCCACTGCCAGAATCTGAAAACTGTCAAGCTGTCCTCCGGCATGACTTCCCTGCGAAAGGACACCTTTGCATACAGCGGTCTGGAAAGCATTGAAATTCCGGACAGCATCACCACGATCAAATCCGGCGTATTCGCTTATTGCAGCAACTTGAAATCCGTAACACTGCCGCAGACACTGAAGCAGATGGACGAGATCGTATTCTACAGCTGCGGTTCTCTGGAAAGCATTGTCCTGCCGGATTCTCTGACCAAGATCAGTGACAACCTGTTCTATCGCTGCACCAGCCTGAATGATGTCAAGTTCGGGGCAAATGTTAACTCGATCGGTGCTTCTGCATTCTACGGCTGCACCAGTCTGACAGAAGTCAACATTCCGGATACCGTCACCAAGCTGGGACAGAGTGCCTTTGCAGAGTGCACCAATGTTACCAAAATCACTGTTCCGGACTCTGTGACCGATCTCGGCAAGTGGACATTCTACAACAATACCAACCTGACCGATGTCACCATCGGCAACGGCGTTACCAATCTGGATAACTACCTGTTCTACCGCTGCAATAAACTGGACAATGTTACCGTTCCGGAAAGCGTTAAAAAGGTGGGACAGTACACCTTCGGCGGCTGCACTTCTATGAGCAACATTCAGCTTCCGGATTCTCTGGAATCGATCGACAAGTGTGCATTCGTAGACTGCGATTCTCTCACAAATGTCACCATTCCGAAAAACGTTTCCTCTATCGGCAGCAATGCATTCGGCTACAAAGTGGAAAAGGATACGCTTGTAAAGGGCAATGATATGACCATTACCGGCAATGAGAGCACTGCCGCAAAGGACTACGCAAACGCAAACGACATCACATTTGATTCGCTGGATCCGATCACGACTACAAATACCGAAGTTCCGATAGCAACAGACACCACCGCTCCGGTGGCAACGGATACCACCAAGACTACAGAAGGCAGCAACAGCGGTACAACTGAAACGGTTCCTGTCGGTGTCGTTCTGTACGGCGACGTCAATCTGGACGGCCGTGTAGATGTTACCGACTGTGTTCTGCTGAACAAGGCAGTTGCCGGTTCGGTACAGCTGGACACCGCAGCGAACAAGAATGCAGACTGCAACGGCAACGGCGAAATCAGCTCTGATGACGCAACTGTTCTGATGCAGTTCATTGTAAACCTCGTCAAGACGCTGCCGTACAACGGCTGATCTCAGAACCTGTCTTCACAATCATTTGCAAACCATTTCATGATATGACAAAAGGCACGGCTTTTTCGGAAGCTGTGCCTTTTCATTATGGCAATACCGCACAAAGATTGTGCGACAGATGCGTCGTCAAATTTTTCGTCAGATGAAACAAAAAGCGGAGTGAATACTTGATGTATTCACGAGCATTTTTGTGAAATATGACGGGAAATTTGCAGGCAGATGGCGTGCAAAGTCGCCAGACGCTCTTTGTGCGGTATTGCCTCATATCCGTTGTTATGCCGGCAGCCGTGGGATCAGCTGCATGAGGAACATCGCCAGCAGCTGGCTGTCCCTGCTGTCCACTGTGCCGTCTGCGTTACAGTCCATCGCAGGTCGCTGCACTTCGCTGCCCTGTACGCTGCCCAACAGGTACTGATTCAGCAGCACCAGATCATCTACCCTGCACACGCCGTCATTGTTACAGTCTCCCACCTCCGGCAGCAGAATCTCTCCGGCAGTGACAGTTGTAGCTGTCGTGGTTGCAGTGGTGCTGTCAGAGGTAGTCTGTGTTGTCGCTCGGGTCGTGGTTGTCGTCTGTGTAGTGGTCGTTGTCGTTTCAGTTGCAACTGTGGTTGCGGCAGTCGTCACAGTCCCGAACGACAGAAATGTCCGGTCATACTTTTTCGCGTAAGACTGTGCGGTAGAACCCGCATAGCCGTAGAGCACCGTTTCCGCCGGAACTGCCGATGCTGCCCCAAAGGTGCAGTCACTGGAATAAACACGCAGCGTGTTCAAACTGGTACACGCCGCAAAAGCACCTGCTCCCACAAGGGTAACTGTCTGCGGCAGCGTGGCAGTCTGCAACGCAGAACAGTTCCGAAACGAGTGGTATTCCACGCGGGAAGTCAAAATCATGGAAACCGCCTGCAAAGCGGTACAGTTTTCAAATGCCCCGATGCCACCGGTGCCGTAGGAAACCGCAGTCACAGTTTTCGGCAGGTCCACCAGTTGTACGGCAGTGTTTCCGGCAAATGCCCCTTTGATCGCTGTAACCGGCAGCCCGTCTGCCTCCTCCGGCACGGAAACAGATACGTCCTCGCCAGTGTACGCCGTCAGAACCGCGTGGTCTGTGTACAGCTGGTAGGTGAAATCTCCCTCTGTCAGAACAGTACCCGTTTCATCAGTGCCGTCGTCCTCCGGCACGTCCGGCAGGTCATAGAGATAGTCCCATCTCTCGCCGTCTGCCGTGTTGGGCGTGTGATTCTTGGAAAAACTCGTTTCTCCCGCGGCAAAATATTTGTCTGAACTGGTGGAGTCGTTCCACGTCACATCAAAATAATAATAGTAGCCGTCGTCCATCTGAGCCATGTTCCACGCATGCCCGCCGCCGTTTCCCAGCCCGATAATGTAGGCATTCGCCACGCCGGCAGCGTTCATCAGCAGCTGGAACGCCTTGGCATAGCCCTCGCACACTGCCGCACAATAGCGTTCATCAAACGCCCCTACAATGCTGTGTGATGCCATGGAATCGTCCGGATTACCGCTGGCATCATAGGCGTAAGTCAGGCTGTTGCAGAGCCAGTCATTGGCGGCTCTGGCTTTTGCCCATGCAGTATCCTGTGCCTCCACCTGTTCCCGTGCCGCAGTGATCTGCGTTTCCAGTGCACGGCGTTCCGCCTGTCGTGCAGTCCCGCTGGTGTATTCCTCGACGCAAGCAATATAAATCGCACCAACATAGTTTCCTTCCGTTTCAAAATCGTAGTCCATGCTGTACAAGTAGTTGTTCCCCACAAAAAAATACATGGGATTGTCATTGCGGAACATGGAAATGACCTTGACGGTATCCTCGTTGGAGAGAGAAGAATCCGTATTGCTGACTATGGCAAAGCAGGGTAGCTTTTCCTCATCAGAACCGTAAGACACTCCTTCTGCCGCCGCAGTTCCGGTATAAAATGCATGTGCCGCCGCCTTGATCTTGCGGTATAGGCTTTTTTGTGTATCGTTCAGAACGTCATAGCCCATTGTGGAACTGTAAATGTCCTCCGGATACGCTGCCTGTTCGTCCGTGGACGTATTCCCTGCCCCGTAAAGGGCAATTTCCGGCGTGTGTTCCACCGGAATTCCCTGCACCGAAAGCAGATCATCCGTCATGGCAGTTTCCGCCGCAGACACCGGCGGCAATGCCGAAAGCGATGGCATCAGCATTGCCGCCGCCAAAAAAAGCCCCATCCTGGGGGTGATCCAATTGTGCCGCATTTGCCGACACCTCCTTTTTCTGCAATTGCAGAATTTTCAACTGCTTTTATTATATCATATTTATAGTTTTCTGTCAATTCAGAGATGCATCTTTGTGCAAATTTACATCACTCACAAAAATTTCCTCCGATTCCAAAAATTCGGTGAGGAATTCGTGCTGTGCAATTGGAAATCCACTAATTTTTTCAAACTGTTACATCTGGTTTTGTGCTTTTTCCCAGTCAATCGACACTTTTAGGTTGGAAAATCATTGGAAACGTACAATTTTCAGAAAATCGTTCGGCATTATTGACAAAAAAACTGAAATCAGTTATAATAGTAAAGTATGTTGTGTTCCGCTTGTTTTTATACGGCACACAGGTGTTTATCGCGGAGAAACCGGCATCCCAACGAGAGCCTGTCGGTATCTCCCAGCTTCATGTATAAGGAGAGAGGTTTTTTCATGAGTCTAAAACTGTTCGAAGTGGCAGGCACGCATATTTTCAGCATGTCCGCCATTGTCATGGTCCTGTTCTTTGTCTTTGCGATCATCGTCGTAGGCTATCTGCTGGGCAAGATCAACATCAAGGGCGTTTCGCTGGGAACCGCTGCCATCTTTCTGGTGGCTCTGGTCGTTGGCCACTTCAAGGGCGTGGCATTCGGCGACAACGGTATTGCCGCATGGATCGCTGACGTAGAGGCACAGGACGCTGTCAACTTTTATTTCAAGTTGATCCAGAGCTTTGGTCTGATCCTGTTCGTCACTTCCGTTGGTCTGATCGCCGGTCCGACATTCTTCAAGAATCTGAAGAAAAACGCCAAGTCCTACGTTCTGCTGGGTGCGATCATCATTGCTGCCGGTGCAGGTGTCTGTGCTCTGATCACACTGCTGGTGCCGGACATGAATTCTGCCATGAGCGTTGGTCTGCTGTCCGGTGCACTGACCAGTACGCCGGCATTTGCCGCAGCACAGGAAGCGATCGGGGAAAGTTCTCCGGTGTTCAAGGAAATCGCCGTAGGGCATGCCGTGGCATATCCGTTCGGCGTTATCGGCGTTGTTCTGTTCGTGCAGATCGTACCGAAGGTACTGAAAGCCAACATGGATGAAGAACGTGCCAAGCTGACTTCTGTAGACACTGGCGAAGAAAGTCCGCTGAAGCAGAAAAAGCTGTTTGAAATGGACAAATTCGGTCTGGGTGCATTTGCCCTGACCGTTCTGACTGGTGCCATTCTGGGCTGCATCAACATTCCGCTGGGTGCAGGTTCCTTTAATCTGGGCACTACCGGCGGCCCGCTGATCATGGGTCTGATTTTCGGACACTTTGGCAGAATCGGCAAGCTGAGCATGAAAGTCAACAAGCATCTGCTGGAAGTCTTTCAGGAATGGGGACTGGTTCTGTTCCTCATCGGTGCCGGCGTAGACGGCGGTGCCGGATTCGTACAGACACTGGAAAAGTACGGTCCGCTGCTGTTCCTGTGGGGTGCACTGATGACGATCATTCCGCTGTTCATTGGCTTCTTCCTCGCGAAGAAGGTGCTGAAGCTGAGCCTGTTCAACAACCTCGGTTCTATCACCGGCGGTATGACCAGCACACCGGCTCTGGGTGCTCTCATCAATACCAGCGGCACACCGAACGTTGCAAGTGCTTACGCTGCAACCTATCCGATCGCACTGGTACTGGTGGTTCTGGCATCGCAGTTCCTCACATATCTCTAAGGAAACACTGAATAAAGCCCTCCTGACGGCTTTGTGCGGTGTTGCCCTAAATTTATTTGAAACTAAAAAACCCGTCCGCACCATGGCTCTCCGGTGCGGACGGGTTTTTTATGATTTCACAGCTTGTACAATATGATGCCTTACAGTCCTGCCTGCCAGTCCCAGTTGTACAGTTCCAGTGCAGTCAGGTCGTAAGGCGTCTGCTGGTAGACGCAGTAATTCAGCCAGTTGGAGAACAGCAGGTTCGCACTGCACCCCCAGCTGAAATGGGGTTCCTTGGTGGGATCATCATCTGGAAAATAGCCATAGGGAACCGCGATCTCTGCTCCCTTTTCCTTGTCCCGAAAATACTCCCCTTTCAGCGTGTCCCGATCATACTCAGAATGACCGGTGATGAAGTACTGTCTGCCGTTTTTGTTGGCGACGATGTGCACGCCGGAGAGTTCCGACTCCGTCAGAATTTTCAGCTGCGGCACCTTTTCGATGTCCTCCCGATGCACTTCCGCGTGACGGGAATGCGGTGCGTGGAACACGTCGTTGAAGCCGCGGAGCAGCTGACAGTGAGGCTCCAGCACATGCTGCGGGAAAACGCCGAACATCTTCTGCGGCAGGTCATACTTGGGCACATCAAAATGATAATACAGCCCCGCAAGAGCCGCCCAGCAGATGTGCAGCGTGGAAAAGACGTGGGACTTTGTCCACTCCATGATCGTGCAGATCTCCTGCCAGTAGTCCACATCTTCAAATGCCAGATGCTCTACAGGAGCACCTGTGATAATGCAGCCATCGTAATACTGATCCTGAATTTCGGAAAAAGTCCGATAAAATGTGGCAAGGTGATTCTGCGACGTGTTCTTGCTGATATGACTGGATACATGCAGAAATTCAACATTCACCTGCAACGGCGTGTTGCTGAGCAGCCGCAGGAACTGACATTCCGTTTCAATTTTTTTCGGCATCAGATTCAGCACCAGCACTCGCAGCGGGCGAATGTCCTGATGAGCCGCACGGTCGCTGTCCATGACAAAAATATTCTCCTCGGACAGAGTGTGATACGCCGGCAGCTCCGGTGAAATACAAATTGGCATTGCCTGTTCCTCCTCCCAGAACGTTTTTTGATAGGGCAATACCGCACAAAGATTGTGCGACAGATGCGTCGTCAAATTTTTCGTCAGATGAAACAAAAAGCGGAGTGAATACTTGATGTATTCACGAGCATTTTTGTGAAATATGACGGGAAATTTGCAAGCAGATGGCGTGCAAAGTCGTCAGACGCTCTTTGTGCGATATTGCCATAGAACTATGAATACTCCGATTATCTCCGTCTGCCCTTGTTCTTTGCCGGAGCAGCGGTTTCGCCGGTCCCCATGGCATTTCGAATGGCACGGAGTTCCTCGGCGGTGAGGTCACGGTAAGTACCCGGCTTCAGCATGCCCAGCTTCAGCGGTCCGATGCTGATTCGCCGCAGACGGGCAACTTCCAGCCCGACGGATTCGCACATACGGCGGATCTGTCGGTTCTTGCCCTCATGAATGGTCATCAGCAGGACGACACGCCCCGGCTCCTTGGTCTTGACAACCACAGTTGCCGGCTGAGTCATTTTGCCGTCCAGTTCCATGCTGCCGGACAGGGCGATCAGCTGTTCCTCGGTCACGTCCGGACGAACGGTAACACGATAGGTCTTGCTGATATGGCGGCTGGGGTGCATGATGCCGTTGGCGAAGCTGCCGTCATTGGTCAGCAGCAGCAAGCCCTCGGAATCCTTGTCCAGTCTGCCCACGGGGTAAACGCGTTCCTCCACGTCCTCCAGCAGATCCATGACACAGCGGCGGTTCAGCTCGTCAGAGGTGGTGGTCACATAGCCCCGCGGCTTATACAGCATCAGATAACGGTACTGTTTCTTTCGCGGCAGATATACCCGTTCGCCGCCTACGGTGATCAGATCTGCCAGTGTTGCCTTATCGCCCAGCTTGACAGGGTGTCCGTTCACCTTGACTTTTCCGTCAGAGATCAGCTTTTCCGCCTGTCGTCTGGAACAATATCCGGCATCTGCCAGCAGTTTTTGAATTCGTATTTTTTCCACTTCCTGTTTGACTCCTTTTTTGCTCTATTTTTGCAGCAGCCGTTTCCACCAGCTCTGGGGTTCCGGCTCTGTCGTTTTTTCCTGATAAGTTACCGCAGACTGCACCAGCAGCCTGCCCTGTGCGGCAACTCTGCCGTCCAGCAGAAGCTTCCACGTGCCGGCTTCCTGTCCGGCGGTCAGCGGGGCATAGAGGAACGGCGGCGTGTTCAGCTGATACGACCACGCCGGCATGTTCCCGTCTTTCACGCCTACTGTCAGCGTTTCCGCAGGAGCCACCGCAGCAGTTCCTGTGGTGCCGCCGGTCACGGGCAGCGTCCAGTCGGCGGGAAATGTCACCTCCTGCGGGGAAAGCTGCCCGAAGCCGTAATCGTACAGGACTTCATGATCCTGCCAGTCGTTCCGGTCGTTCAGGGTCACGCAAATCAGCGTGATGCCGTTCCGCACACTGGCGGACACCAGACAGCGACCGGCTTCGTCTGTGAAACCGGTCTTGACACCGATCACCGTTTCGTCCATGGTCAGCAGCTTGTTGGAATTGGTCAGCCACCGTTCATAGGGCGGATTGCCGAAGCATACCTTGGCAGAAGCCTGCCCGCAGATCTCCCGAAAGGTTTCGTTCTGCAAAGCCGCCGCTGTCAGCAGTGCCATATCACGGGCAGTTGAGTAATGCTCCGCATCATGCAGACCGGAGGGCGTGACAAAATGGCTCTGGGTCATGCCCAGTTCCTGAGCCTTCCGGTTCATCTGCTCTGCAAAGGCGGCATAGCTGCCGGCAAGCTTCACAGCAGTTGCTCCGGCAGCATCGTTGCCGGAGGGCAGCAGCATGCCATAGCAGAGGGCACGCTTGGTCACAATGTCCCCGTCTACCAGCCCCATGGAAGAACCCTCTACATGGATCGCATCATTGTCCACCGGAAAGGGCGTATCCAGATCGCCGCTTTCCAGACAGAGCAGCGTGGTCATGATCTTGGTCGTGCTTGCCATAGGTCGCTGCTGATCTGCCGCCTTTTCATAGAGTACCTCACCGGTCACCGCTTCCATCAGAATGCAGGACTCCGCCGAAACCGACAGAGCCTCGCCCTGTACATGCAGCACCGGCAGACCAGTCACCGCCAGACACACCGCCCATATCCCGCTGAGCCACCGCAGAAAATGTTGTTTTCGCATTTCAGATTCCTCCGCATACTTGTAAAATTACCACAATGTATGCGAAAGAAGCGGCAGTTTATTCTGCTTCGCCGGAATCCGGTTCCGCGGGTTTTTCCGGATTTTCAGTCTTTTTGTCGTTTTTCTTGTCGCCCTTCTTGAACATGCTGCCCAGACGGTCTACCACTTCCGGCACCGACCGAATGGCACTGGACAGAGCATCGCTGCCCTCGTCCATTTGCAGCAGCCGCACGCCGTCCTCCTGTACCACCAGAAAGGCGACCGGCTGAATGGACACGCCGGCACCGGCACCGCCGCCGAACAGGTCTTTCGGATTGGTTTTCA
>OGCO01003097.1_pt1 | contig 20297 bp, 19 predicted proteins | sample 1570171 | NCBI WGS metagenome assembly OGCO01 (sample SAMEA4370583, study PRJEB24528) | human gut metagenome | reverse complement strand
TGTCGGCAATCATCGAGATAAATTCGCTGTTGGTGGGTTTGCCCTTGACGCCCGAAACCGTGTAGCCGAAATAGCTTTGCAGGGTTTCGATGTCACCGCGGTCAAAATAAGCGTTTTTGCAACAAAAATACAGCAGTAATAAATTGTAAAATAAAAAGTTTATGGGGTTGGTGTGCTATGGTTTATTGGGTTAAGTGTATCCCTTTTTAGGGAGAAATGCAAGTGTGATTTGAAAGAATATCGCTGAAAATTTGCGGATGGAGATGTATAGATTAGCTATAGGGCATCACACGAGAACCAATAGGAGAATTTTGTAAATCAGGGAAGAAAAAGATTATACTTAACTATCACAAATTGAATTATTTTGCGGCAGTTAAGTATAATTTTCTTTTTGTGCGCATAGCTGAGTTACTGCGGTTTTTTCACCAATTTATAGAAACTGGTTCGCTTTGTGCCTGTTTTCTCCATAGCGACTTTAGCCGTGATTTCGCCATTCTTCCACTGGGTATATACCTCGTTCCAGTTTGCGGGGAATTGGAGCGCAGGACGCCCGAATTTCACGCCTTTGGCCTTAGCGGTATTGATACCCTCAGCCTGTCGAGATTTGATTGTAGCGCGTTCCTGCTCGGCTATCGTACCTAATACTTCGATGAGAATATTGTTCACCATCTCAAATACCCATTCTTGACCTTCGGGTAAATCCATCATAGTAGTAGGCAGGTCGATAACCTTTAGACGGATGTTGTTATCCTTGAACCATTCAAGTTCGGTTTTAATGTCGCGCTTGTTACGGCTCAGGCGGTCGAGTGACTTAATGACAAGCGTATCGCCCTGTCGGAGCATACCGTTCTTTAAGGCTTGATAGCCCGCTCGGTTGAAGTCCTTGCCGCTCTCCTTGTCGGTGATAATGTCCCGCTCATCAGCGCCTAATGCCTTGAATGCCGCTAACTGACGGTCTAAGTTCTGGTCTTTGCTCGATACACGCGCATAGTAGAAAGTGCGATTATCCATGTTCGTAAATCTCCTTTGCTCTATGCGAATAGTGTAGCAGTTTCGTTCGTAATAGTCAAGAACTTTGCAAACATATCCGTAAACTAAAATATAATATTTACGAACTAAGATTTGATAGCAATTCACTGTATTCGTAAAAGTACACTTTTACGAACATTAATACACAAGAAAAGGGATAGCGTTGGCTATCCCTTTCGTTGCCTATGTTTATCCACGTCCATTGAAGTACAACTTAAAAGAATCATAGTCTTCGAAGCACTGCATTTCTTTCGTGATGGTTGCACCCGCTTTTATCTCACTATCGTCATCAGTAAAATAAACAAACGCATGACCAACTAATTTATCACCTTTAAAGAATAATGCGTATCCTTCCACAAAGCGAGCAGCTATTTGTCCATTATTGGTCACAGAAACCACTTCTTTGTTCTTTGCGGAATTGCTGGTGTACGTTAAATCACCTACTACGCTCTGGTAGTAATCTTCGACCGAAGGAGTTAATTCGTACTCTGTTTTCGCATAATCTTCATCTAACATGAAAGAATAAGCAGTAGTAGTTCCTTGTCCGACTGCATTATGGGTTGCATCCTTTGCGGCGAGCAAATTTCCTGCACTATCATACGTTTTGAGCGATGCTCGGAGTTCCAAATTATAGTCCGAAGTGTTTTCAACCACAAGAAATACCCAAGGCGTGCTACCTGATTTATAGGAGTATTCTGTCACCTTCAATTTATCTAAAACGGCTTGAGCATCAAAATCTTTATCGTTCGGCGTGTCAACAGTCGTATCATCAGAAGAAGCTGATGCAGCAGAAGTATCCGAATCAGTAACGCCATATTGCTCTTTCAGGGCATCGCGTTCGGCAACAACTTTATCGTATTCCTCCTGAGATACGCCACCAGACGAACAACCTGCTGTTGCTGCCACAATCGTGAGACAAGCTAACAGGATGCTAAGTGATTTTTTCATATGTATCCTTCTTTCATTTAATCATTCTACGGCAATATAGAATTGTGGATTTACAAAATTTTACGAAATAGAAATCATATATTTAGAAATTTCAGAGCTATCTACAGGCAACGTAATTACGATGGAGTTGTTATTTCCATCATAATTTACATTATCAATTCTAATAAATTGCGCGGTAGGATAGTCGTTCAATATTATAGAACCGCTGCAAGTAGCTGTTTTGTTTGGTGCAATCGTGGCATTTACATTAGCGCTAGTTGTTCCAACAATATTTTCGCCTTTGTCTAATATAGAGCAATTAACACCTATAGAATTAAGTGTAGCAGACGAATTATTTTTCACCAGATAAGAAAACTCGAAATTAGTATCATCGAAAACTTCATTTCTCTTTCGTGTAGTGCCAACAATACTCAAATCCCCTTGACTGAGTTGTACCTCTCCATCATCGGTGAATGCATTAAAGAAATTTGCGGTATCGCTATCTACGGTATAAGATACGCTTCCTGTTGTGTTGTATTCTGCGGCCTGCTCACTTGTGATAGGCAGTTCGTAGTTCTGATATAGGTAGGAGATAATAGCAGAACGAATATTGCGAGCGTCATCCCATAAAGCGTTATATAGCTGGGTGTTCTTATAATATTTTGTCGCTATTTTTTGAGAATTGCAGGCGTTTATATATTCGTGCGCTAAGTCATTGAATGTTTCATCTGCGAATGTAGCGTTCTCGTATTTTGAAATTTCAGATAGTTCATAATCCACAAGCTTTGAAAAATATTCCGCGGTTTGCTCATCGGTCATATTGGAATCATCTTCCGAATCAGCAAGACGAGCACTGATACCTGTTGCCATAGATTGCAGAAATTCATCTTGGTTGGCAGATGTAGCAGACATAGATTCCTGCTGTGAATTGCCACTGCCACAAGCAGTTGAGAAAATTAGCAATAACAAAACAACTGATATAAGTTTACATTTTTTCATATTTGAATTTCCACCTCTTATTAAGCAACGAATTGGTATTTTAATACCACTGTTTAAGGGTATAGTTGAGAACTTCCGGAATGCCAACCATATTTAAGGGTATATTGTAGAATTTCCGAAAGGTCTGCCAATAATTTTAGTCTATTATTTCGATACTCCTCCATTTCCTCCCAGTAATCATAGGTTAGTGTGTTGCCTTCAAATTCAAAAATTTTGATATTATCATCGGAATTGCATACAGTATGAATTGAATAAGCATCACTTCCACCCAATTCAATGTATTTATCCATTATTATACTCTGTAGATTGATATAGGAATCTTTTAGTCCCAACCATGAATCTATCGCATTGTCAAGCTGAGATGAATCATTCCATATAGATTCTAAATCTTGTTTCGGAAAACCAGATAATGTTTTAGGCATATCCTGTACATTGATTCCTGCTCCCGAAATTGTGAACGTAATTACCTTATCTTCTATATCGCTGCTGATTTGCGCGTCATCGCTTTCAACGTTTGTGATTTGTTCTACAGCAGCTTGGGTTTTCTCGAGTGCTTCTTGTTCCTGTCGAATTGCTTCCTGCTCCTGACGATAGCGAGAATATGTAGTTCCTGCAACAGTTCCAATAATGATAACCAGCACGATGCAAGAAATAATACTTATTATTTTCCGTAATTTCTTTCTGTATTGAAGCTGCTGCGTTTCTTTTTGCAATTTGTCTTGCTGTTCCTGTAATGCAATTTTTTGTTGTTCCTCGTCGTATTGCTGCTGTTCTGTGTGAAGGATTTCGGAATTATTGATTGCAAATAACTTTGAGAAATCTACACCGCAGGATGCACAATACTGTGTATCAGGCAGTACAACCTTTCCGCATCCGCAGACAGTAAAACCATTTACATTAGCAGGCAGATAATTATGCTTTTCACTGTCTGTGCATATCTTATGCAAATCCCGCTTGTACTGGTCTGCCAATTCACCTAACGAAGAGATAGGCTGTTGTTCATACTCAGCCAATTCATACGCCCGCTCGGAAGTATTTTCCCATGTGGTATCATCACTGAAAATAACTTTTAACGGAATAATACGAACATTTCTGGTTGTATTATTAGGTAAAGCTACAGGCGTTTTATCTCCAAACAGCGTATAAGGCTGTACGTTAATATCAAGATAGGGGAAGTTATCAACATTCGCCAATTCTTGATGTGATACATCAGAACATTTAACAGAGATATTCATAGCCTTAATAGGCTTATCAGCTATATTCTCAAACTTACACTGCAAGAAAATGCTGTTATTGGTGTTGTTCTTTGTGAGTGCATAGGAATGTAACAGCACAGGACAGTTCTGCAACCAGAACAGACGCTTTTCATGCTGCACTATGGTATATTTTTCAGACATGGTATTCACCTCTATAACTATTAAATCGAGGGTAATTCGTCATTATCGTTATTGTTCTGCTTCTGAATTGTAGTAATAGTCCCCTTAGTACCATCCTTAATATCCTGTAATAGCTGTACTACTTCACCAAATGCGTAAATGCCAAAGCTGACAACGATACACGCTCCAAGAAAAATGGTATATACCATGTTGAATATCTCGTTATAGGAATCAGACAGGCCGCTGAGACCTATAATACAGCCAATAATAGCATTAACAATGGCATAGACTTTGAGTATTACGGCAACCATATTTTTATTTTTCTTTTCCATAAATAATTCATCCCTTTCATTGCTTTTTATCAGTGTACCACATCGTATTACACTTGTAAACCTTTGTAATATACAAATACTACAAATATTCATGTAGAATAATACAGAGGTATGATGATTATGAACAACAATGATGATAAGTTTATTATTAGAGCGAAAAAGAACTACGGTGAAACATCCGTGGTATCTTGTCGTATGCCGAATGATGTACTAAAACAGCTTGATAAGGTATCTGCTCGTACTGGAAGAACCAGAAATGAGTTAATTTTGAAATGCATTGAATTTGCATTAGATAAACTGCAAATTATTGATGAGCCGTAAGGCTTAATATCATAATAAAAGAACGATTGAAGTTCGGATTATGCATTATAGAATGATTTTATGGTATAATAAGTAGAAATATAATATATTATTTGTTAATAATGCTAAATGGTTATATACAATAAATATTCAATGAATTTTTTATATTAAATATGCAATTTGGATAAACGATACGCAAAAATAAATAGTTATATCGTTATCGTTTGTATATGTTGGATAAGTTATGATTACCAATTACTGGAATATTAATTCCGCAAGGTTTCCGCCGCTGGCTCGTAAGAGTTAGCGGCGGTTTTCGCTTGCTATAGATATATTCAAGGGTCAAAGATATTTGTGTGGGTATTAGTGTGATTATATTTATGTGAATAGCTTTCGTTGTGCTGGTGAATAGACACTTATTTATTCTAAGGACGCAAGGCTTGTATTCCTTTATTTACCAAGGGGTTTTGAAGCAGTTTAGCAGATTTCTCCTGCTAAGTACTCTGAGAGTATTTCTCGCATACGCGCAGAGGGGAGATATAACTCTATAGGCTTTCCATCGCGTATCTGAGAGCGAAATATCCATTGCAGCAGCATAGTAAGCGGAAAGTGTTTTAGGTTGACATCAATATTGTTATGAAGCAGCCAACGTACTAAGTAGGGATGTGGATACAGATTGAGCAGGTAGGCCAAAATACGCCTGTCCCTATATGCGTTCGTGGCTCTACAGTTGCAGGACACAAAACTTTTGCTGTAACAGCCGCCGCCTTCTATTGTACTCTTGTAGTCCGCATATGTGCTCCATAGGGTGTCTGTTTGCCTTCCATGACAAATATTCCGGATAAAATTATGCGCATTGCATCTAACACGCGATAATATTCGTGTAGAAGCGTTCTGGTAAAAACTTTTTGATAGAGTAACAGCTCTTTGATTGCGCTCAACAGGTGGACGAAAGTTCAGTCTGCCGCTATACAGGCGTATAAGTGACTTGCATTGTTCACGGAACGCGGTATCATCGAATTTTCCTTCACATAAGGTGTTATCTGCAATATGATAATAGGCATATGGAATACGACAAAATCGACAGTAACAGTCGTAATTGCTATCTGCGAACAGGTATGTAAGTATGAAAATTTCATCAAAGCAGTTGAATATCTCAGGATTCATAACACCAATGATACCAATACGGTTCCGTTCAGCGTTTAAGTCATCGACTAAGTAGAAGCTGTGTCTGTCACAAAGTTTGTACAACTCGGAAAATCCTGATATTGAACCTGTATATTCGCGTTCAGGATTTAGCTGCAACTGCTTATTTGTTTCTGATACCTTGAAGTAATTTTCACTTTTAAGCATATGAAAATCCTCTTGCGGCACAACTAAGGTATCAAAAATGCAGTCAGGTTCTTCATCTATTATTAGGGTATAGTGCTGTCTGGATAACAAATCCATCGTTTCTGGATTGAAATAGGAGAACAAGGCGTGTGTTGTAGCAATATTTTTACCCTGTTTGATGAAGCGATGACATTCATCTAACCTGCTGCGTTCATTCGTGGGTATGTGAAAATCCAAGGCAGGACATTCTGTTTGTATGCGTTCGCGCTCTGTTTTATAGGGCGTAACAAACAGATATTGCCTATCAGAAAAAGTGTTCATAAGGTGTATCATGCCTGTGGTTTTGCCTGTTCCCATAGGCATATCTACTACTTTTAGTTCTGTGTTTGGCATATGATATGCACCTCCTGTAGAAAAATTGCTATAGGCATCACCTCGCTTTCTGGAAAGCAGATATTACTTAATGAACGCGAACCACATATTATAATCAGAAGGTTTTAAGTATAGTGTTGCGGTATCTCCAACATTATATTCAACGCGAGAATTTGCCCATGCTGATTCATTGTTGATTTTAACACGATAACAATATTTATAAATATTACCATTAGTTGGACGCTTGCCTAAAATTTCACAATCACAAATTTTTTGCATATAAATTCACCTCCTTTCGACCAAAATGTTATCAGAATCAAAAAAGACTGCCTAAAGGCAGTCATCAGAGAGTGGTATACACTTAAAATAGGGTGCAACAAACCAAGCTGGCGTAAAATACTCCAACCTATATTCGATACACAATATTTCAGGTGTTACCACCTCCGATGCTGACAAACTTCTATTAGCTAATAGATACAAGCGAGCACGCCTTGTACTTCGGATACTCCCTTGATTGTATAAATATAATATCATAGGAGTCCATGCCTGTCAATACTTTGCCAAATAAAAAGTTTATTTTTCTGCTATTAATACTATTAAAATAATATTATTTTGGGGATAAAAGTTGCAAAAACTTTATAATCGATATTCCGCATACTCTCTCGGTTTTTACACTTTTCAACGTGTAGGATACGGCAAAAACGCAAACGTGCATTACAGCGCGTGTGAACGCTGAGAACGCGAAGTGAGTGCTTACTCTATTAAACAGCGAACGAGCGGGAGTGCTCCCGCTCGTCCAATATCGTTAAGCTGCGTGATTGCGCTTCTGCTCATTTATCCATTCGTTGTAGTCTGTAAGATTCATCCAGCGATAACCGCCGCACAGATTGTTTTCTCTTGTGCAGCAGGAACGAATACTTCTCTGCGGAATACCTCTGTCATTTTCGGCTTCTGCGGCAGAGTTATATGTGTTAAGCAGTTCATAAGTATCCTTATCCAGACACACAATAGGAATACCTATGTGATGTTTACGCATATGCTTGCGTCTGCTGCACCAACGGAGATTTTCTACACGGTTATCTGCGCGATTGCGGTTTCTGTGGTGTACCTCAGGTAAATTCCATAGATTTGGGATAAAGGCTTGCGCTACCAGTCGATGAACGCGCTGTGTGGTTCTGTGAATGTGTACCGTAGGATACCCGTATCTATCCAACCATGGGCGTAGAATGTATTCTCTGCCGTTGCGGTAAATATGTTTTACCCTGCCGTGATTTGATACCTGATAATCAGGAAATTCAGCAATCATGCTCCATACTTCGTTTGTTAGGGTACTTAGGTCATTAAGCATATGACCCCTCCTTTATAGAATATTTTTGGAACGCTTTTACACTTTCTGTAAGCTGCATTCGTGATGTAGGTATATTACACCATTCGTGGAAAAATTGCAAGCTTTTTGAGAATTAAACGACTGATTTTCAAATTACTTGACAAATTTCAGAATTTTTGATAGCATATATAGCCTTGTCCGCTTCAAGGCTGCTTCACTGTCTAACCCTCATATTTGCCACAGGCGAGAATCGCTGATACTGTTCCCGCAAATCATCATCTGTCAAATCGAGATAGGCCGCTTCGGTAATAGCGACGGACGAATGTCCGAGAATTTTCGACAGCGTGAAAATATCGCCGCCATTGAGCAGAAAACGCTTTGCAAAGTTATTGCGGAACACCTTTGGGGAAACATTCGGCACGCCTGCTCGATTGCCGTAAACACGCATATTGCTTTCAAAGCCATTGACGCTGAGTGCGCGATTGTGCGTGGAAGGGAACAGGTATTCACTCTCTATAAAGCTGTCCTTGTGGCGAATCCACAGCCGCAGGGACTTGCGAACCTCGTTGCTGAAAAACACCGTGCGCGTTTTCTTGCCTTTGGTGTTCTCACATGGCAGAACGATACAGTTTTTGAGCAGGTCTATATCGCTCATCTGAATGGCTAAACACTCACCAATGCGCATACCCGAATCAAGTAGCAGTTCGATAATCACCTTGTCGCGGTACTCATGGAATTTTGCCATATCAAGTGAACCAATAATGCTTTCAAACTGGCTGTCTGTAATAAAATCCACAGAATGACGCGCATTTTTCAGCTGCTTTATCTTGCGCATAGGACTGCGTTCGATATAATCAAATTCAACCAAGAAGTTAAAGAATACGCGCATATTACGAATATAATTGTTGATAGTTGTTTTAGAAATACTGCGTTTGTAGTCTGTACGCCGCTCAGGATAATTCTGCTGTGTGTGATTGCAACTACACGCCACAGTATACTTACCACGCTCCTGCAAATAGCCAATGTACGCAGAGATATGAAACGCTTTTACCTGTTCTGCACTTGTGATGCTGTGTACCTGCTCCAGATAATTCGCCAGCAAATACAAGGTCTGATTGTATGCTTTGAGCGTCTTTTTAGAAAGCTGCTTCATGCTGCAATGGGTCAGGAATTGTTCGATTTGTCTGTCAATTTCACGCATAAAAAAACACCTCAGTTTATCAGGCACGCGAACCCAATAAACTGAGGAATTTATTCACAATATCAGAAAAAGTTTATAGGCTTGAACCTGCGTTTCACTCACACTTTCACTATGTTGGCAGATTTGCAAGCGATTTGCTGCGATTCACATAACAGCGTAAATAGTACGCATACTATACCGATAAATCGTTTCCTGAATGATATTACTGCTTCTTGTGTTGTAAATTTGCTTTACGCCCCAAACCGCATCTGCAGCCGCAGTCTGTCGGCAATCATCGAGATAAATTCGCTGTTGGTGGGTTTGCCCTTGACGCCCGAGACCGTGTAGCCGAAGTAATTCTGCAGGGTTTCGATGTCACCGCGGTCCCACGCGACCTCGATCGCGTGCCGGATGGCTCGCTCCACGCGGGAGGAGGTCGTCTTGAACTTTTTAGCAATCGACGGGTACAACACCTTGGTGATGGCGCTGACCGATTCGATATCCTCGACCGCCATCATGATGGCCTCGCGCAGATACTGGTAGCCCTTGATGTGCGCCGGCACGCCCACCTGATGAATCACCTCGGTCACGCGGAGCTCAAGCGCCATGCTTTCCTCGGCCTTGACCGCGCGCAGCTGACCGGTCCGCCACAGGCGAAGCCGCTCGCAGACCGCCTGCGGCTCCATCGGCTTGCGCAGGAACAGATCCACGCCGAGCGCCGCGCATTCCGCGCCGATCTGCGGGCTTGCAAACGCCGAGAATACCATTACCGCCGGATGCGGTCCGTCCTGCTCGTGCAGGCGGCTGAGCACGCTCATGCCGTCCATCACCGGCAGCATCAGTTCAATGATAAGTACATCCGGCCGCAGCTCATTGACCGCGGAAAGTGCCTTTTCGCCGTTTTCCGCAATGCCGACCAGCTCAAAATCGTCCGCACTGTCCAGCACCGCCGACATGCGTGCGCAAAATTCGGTGTCGTCGTCTGCAAGTAAAATTCTCATTTTCTCATTCATATATCATAACCAGCTTTCCGATAAATTTCATCTCTTTTTCTTGGCAATAGATTACCATATACTACCATAACTTGCAAGACCTTTTGTAAAAAATTGGAGAGAAAATTGCAGACAGCATTCGACAAAATCTGTCGATTTACCCAAAATGACCGGTCGGACCGACTGTTTTTGCAATTTCTGCATATTTTCAAAATTCCCCGGAAATAGACAAAATACAAGCAAAACTGCGTTTTTCGACAACAAAATCAATCAAATAGGGGAGAGAAGCATTTCAGAAAGATAAAAAAGAGGGCGGCCAACGGCCGCCCAAACGCCAGACAAACCCATTACGGCCGCAGCGCGAACAGAACTCGCGCAAGGATAGCGGCATTTTCCATTCTCCATTTTCAATTCTCAATTTTAGCTTGCCGCCAGCATTTTCTCCATCGAAATGCCATACCCTTCCATCGGATTATCGACCAGCACATGCGTTACCGCGCCGATCAGCTTGCCGTTCTGCAGGATCGGACTGCCGCTCATGCCCTGCACGATGCCGCCGGTTTTCTCCGCAAGCTGCGAATCGGTCACGCGGAGCATCATGCTGCGCCCGTATTCGTCGTTCGCCGGATAGAGCTTGACAATCTGGACAGAATAACGCTGCACGCTGTCGCCGTCCACGTTGGACAGGATTTCCGCGTCACCGATTTTGATTTCGTCTGCCGACGCGACCGGCACGCACTGCAGCTCGCCGTACAGCGAATCGTCCGTTATGGTGCCGAAAATGCCGCTTTCTGTGTTTTGCGCCACGGTTCCGAGCGGTTTTTCGGTCGAAAATTCGCCCTGCAGCGAACCCGGTTCACCCGCCTTGCCGCGCTGCACGCTGCTCACCGTCGAGTGAATGATCGTGCCCTCCTGCAGCGGCAGCAGCACGCCGGTCTCGCTGTCGCAGATGCCGTGACCGAGCGAGCCGAACGCGCCGGTCTGCGGGTCAACGTAGGTCAGCGTGCCGATTCCTGCCAGACTGTCGCGCGCGAGCACGCCGATGCGGTACGCACCGGTTTTGTCCCTGCACGGCGTCACCGTGACGCTTTTCTCCGCGTCTCCGCGCTCGAGCGTCAGCTTGATCGGCTGTCCCGCCGAGAGCGCGACCTGCTTCTGCAGATCGTCGTTCGAGTGCAGCGCCGTCTCACCGGCGCGGCACAGCACATCGCCCTCCTGCACGCCCGCCTCCTTCGCAGGGGAGTGCGTACCGTCCGCGCCCTGCACCTCGGTCAGCTGCACGATAAGCACGCCCTCCGCCTGCATTTTGATGCCGACCGTGTGCCCGATCGGGATGACCTCGGCGATTTTTGCCGCCTGCGCGGAGACTGTCACCGCAAACAGCAGGAACAGGGCGAGCGCCGTGCGTTTTGCGTGATTTTTTTGCATTTTTTCACCTCCGCTATTACTATGCCGCGCGGAGCACGAAAACAACGCTGTGAACCTTTTCTATTCTGCCGGACATTTGGCGGCACGGAAATTCTCTGGGCGCGGAAAGGTTTTCCGGGAACGCAAAACGGCAGTTTCTCTGCGAAAAATGAGAGAAACTGCCGCAATTAGCAATCATTTATTCTGCTTTTGCAGGCGCACGATGACCGAGGAACGATGCTACCGCACGGGCGAGCACGCCGCCGACCGCACAGCCGACGATAATCTCGATCAGACCCTGTACGCCGACCAGTGCAACCACGAAGGACAGCGGGTTAGCCACGCCGAGAGAGGCAACGCGCTCCTGCACGAAGTCGGTCTTGTAGAACACCAGAACAATGTAACCCATGAAGAAAATGGTATTCAGCAGCGGCGCGGACATCGCACCAACGAAATAGCTCCAGCTCTTCTTGTGGTCCACGCGGCGCAGCACGCGGAACAGCAGGCCGACGCACCAGCCCATCAGCACGCGCATGACAACGCACAGAACGAAGGTGTTGATCGGACTGATCTGGAAAAATGCACCGGTCATAACGGACGCACCGGTGATGGCGTCCTTCATGCTGACCAGACCGAATACGCCGCCGAGAATCGCACCGGCGGTCGGGCCCATGGTCATCGCGCCGACAGCGATCGGCACGGTCAGGAACGACATGTACAGCGGGCCGACCGGCACGCTGCCCAGACCCATCAGTTTCATCACGACCTCGATCGCCGCCAGCAGCGCCAGCTGCGCGAGATACCGTACATTGGTAGTTTTGTTATTCATTTGTAATTCCTCCTGCTGCCGTCCTGCTTTGACAGGTACAGCGCAATACAAAAATTGTGGTGGTCAGCGAGATTTGTTCACTGCCACATCTTAATTTCCCCGATTTTTCTTCCAAATCAGGTGCAGACCGTCGAGCACAAGGCTTTCATCGTACTCGAACGGGATACGCAGATAGGGAGTGACGAGCGGCGCAAGCTCTCCGGTGAGCACGACATACGGCGTTTCACCGAGCGCTTCCGCAAAGCGTTCAACCATGCCGTCCACGAGCGACGCGGCACCGTAAACCGCGCCGACGCGCATGGCATCGACCGTGTTCCGGGCGAGAATACCCTCGTCCTTGGCGTCGATGGCGACCGCCGGAAGCTGCGCCGCCTGCTCGCGGAGCGCGAGCAGACTCAGCTGCACGCCAGCCGTGATGGCTGAGCCGACCAGCGCACCGGACCCATCGAGCGCGGTGAACGTGGTCGCGGTGCCGAGCGTAATCGCCACGCACGGCAGCTTTCCCTTGGCACGGGCAGCCACCGCAGCGGCTACGCGGTCCGAGCCGACCTGCCGCGGCTGCTCGGAGCGGATGTTGAGTCCGGTCTTGACGCCGCTCGATACCTCGATGACATCGCGGATGCCGAGCAGGCGCAGCGCACCCTCGAGCACGCCGACCATGCTCGGAACGACCGAGCTGACAATACCGCCGTGGATGCGGCGCACGTTCACGCCGTACAGCAAAAGCACCTGCTGCAGCTTGCAGGCGTAGTCGTCGCGCGTCAGCTTAGGCTCGGTTGCGATGGAGGCAGAAAAAACCTGTCCGTCCTCCTCATAGCCGCCGAGCAAAACGCGGCTGTTTCCTGCATTGACTGCGATCAGCATGGTGTGTCTCCTTTTCTGCATAGTTTACCACTATTATAAGACATTAAAAACTGTATTGCAAGGGGAGAGGTACACATTTTCGTCTTATTTCGGCAGCATAATCGGCGCGGCGAGCAGCGTCCACAGCACGGCGTATTTCGGGCAGATCTGCCCTTGAACATTGCCGAATTCGTGCGAGTAATCCCACACGCGCAGCCGGAAATGCCGGTTGACCGTGCAGCCGACTACATATTCCGCCGTCGTGATGCATGCCGCGCCGCACAGGCAGCGGGAGAGCGGGCTTTCCTCGTGTACGCGCCGCCGCAGCCGCCGCAGACCGACCAGAACCGTACCGCCGGTCAGCGCCATCGTCCAGTGGGTGCGTCCGCGCCAGAGAAGCTCAAGCGCGGCGTAGCCGGCCGCGCCCAACGCAAAGACTGCGGGAGTTTGCAGTTTCATTTTCATCACCGCATTTATTTTACCCGGAATGGCGGGATTTACGCAAGGGTGGAGTAATTGAGAATGGAAAATGGAGAATGGAGAATGAACGTGGAGATTTGGTATTTTCCATTGTGTGGTTTATCGGTGCATATGGTTTACAAGGACGCGCAATGCGCGCCCTTTGTTGGCGGTATGCACACGCATTACCGTAGGGGCGACCACTGGTCGCCCGCAACAAATAAAACCGTATCGTTCATTTTCCATTCTCCATTCCGACTCGCTAAGAGCCGCCTACGGCGGTTGCTCGCTGGACGCCCACTGCGGTGGGTGTCTCCATTCTCCATTTGCGAAGAATAAAAAAGGAGAGAGCACAACACTCTCTCCTTGGATACAGCAAAGGGATTCAGTCTTCCAGCTTGACACGCGCCTCAAGGTACTTTCTCCGCTCCTCGAAACCCGATCTGCCCAGAAGTGCAAACATATTCTTCTTATAATCCTCAACACCCGGCTGATTAAACGGATTTACGCCGAGCAGGTAACCCGAAATGCCGCAGGCCTTCTCGAAAAAGTAGACCAGATAGCCGAAATGCCAGGCGTCCGTGCGGTCGATCTCGAGGATGATATTCGGCGTGCCGCCGTCCATGTGGGCGATCAGCGTGCCCTCGTACGCCTTCTGGTTGACGTGCTGCACGGTCTGACCTGCCAGATAATTCAGGCCGTCGATATCCTCTTCGGTATGCTCGATGGTAATCTCGGAGCGCGGCTCCTTGACCCACAGCACGGTCTCGAACATGATGCGCGAGCCGTCCTGAATGAACTGACCGATGGAATGCAGGTCGGTGGAGAAATTCGCTGAGGTGACGAACAGACCCTTATGGTCCTTGCCCTCGGATTCATCGAACAGCTGCTTGAGCCATTCGCCGAGCATGACGAGTGACGGCTCGTAGTTTACCATGATCTCCATGGATTTGCCCTTGAACAGCAGCAGATTACGCAGTGCCGCATAGCGCGCGCAGTCGTGCAAGGAGCCCTGAGAATATTCCTCGCGGGCGGCGGCAGCGCCTGCCATCACCGCGTCAATGTCCAGACCGGCTGCAGCCATCGGCAGCAGACCGACCGGCGTGAGCACCGAGAAACGGCCGCCGATGTTATCCGGCACAATAAAGGTCTCGTAGCCCTCGTCATCCGCCAGCTTTTTGAGCGCGCCGCGCTCCTTATCCGTCGTGGCGAAGATGCGCTCGCGCGCCCCCTCCTTGCCGTATTTGCTTTCGCACAGCTTTTTCAGCTCGCGGAAGGCGATGGCAGGCTCGGTGGTCGTGCCCGACTTCGAGATGATGTTGATGCAGAAATCGCGGTCACCGATCATCTTGATAATGTCGTTTAAGTAGGACGACGAAATGTTGTTGCCGGCAAAGTACACCTCCGGAATGCCCTCCGGGCGGACCTGGTTGTAGAACTGACCGTTTACGAACTCGATGGCTGCCCGTGCCCCTAAATACGAGCCGCCGATGCCGATGACGATCAGCACATCGCAGATCTGCTGAATCTTCTTTGCCGCCTGCTTGATGCGCGCAAACTCGTCCCGGTCATAATCCACCGGCAGATTCAGCCAGCCGAGAAAATCGTTTCCGGCGCCGGTGCCGTTCACGAGTGTGTCCTGCGCTGCCGCTACCTGCGCGGTGTAGTCCGCAATCTCAGCCTCGGTCCGGACAAATCGCCGGAGACCGGTCAGTTTCAGTTTAATTCCCATTACTGCATTTCCCCTTTTGTTATTTCCTCCAAGCCATTTGGCGGGATTTGCTCTCCCTCATGTATCTAAGTATAGCATACTGACGGAAAAAGGCAAGCATTTTGTTCAAACCTTACAAAAACTTTATCTGCTCGACTGTTTCTGACAGGTAATTTTGCATTATGCAAACCGAACAAATCCAACAAAAAAGCCGACTCCAACAATAGGGAGTCGGCAAATATTGTTAGTAAATTGGAAAATTTGCGCAGATATCGCGTACATTTCGGCGGATATCGTTTGCCTTGTTGTCGAAATCGGTTGCGGCCTGCCAGATAAACTCGGCAATGCGGAGCATCTCCGGCGCACCGAAGCCGCGGGTGGTGACAGCGGGCGTGCCGATGCGCATGCCCGAGGTGACGAACGGACTTTCCGGGTCGTTCGGGATGGCATTCTTGTTGGCGGTGATGTATACCTCGTCCAGACGGCGCTGCAGCTCCTTGCCGGTCACGCCGGTCTTTCGCAGGTCGATGAGCATCAGGTGGTTGTCCGTGCCGCCGCCGACCAGATCGAAGCCCTGCTTCTGGAGTGCGTCCGCGAGCACGCGCGCGTTGGTGACGACGCGCTGCTGGTACGCCTTGAACTCCGGCTTGAGCGCCTCGCCGAAGCAGACCGCCTTTGCGGCGATGACATGCTCGAGCGGGCCGCCCTGTGTGCCGGGGAAGATGGCCTTGTTAAACTTCTTTGCCAGTTCCTCATCGTTCGTCAGGATGACGCCGCCGCGCGGACCGCGCAGCGTCTTGTGCGTGGTGGTGGTGACGACATCCGCGTAGGGAACCGGACTCTGGTGCAGACCGGCAGCCACCAGACCGGCAATGTGCGCCATGTCAACGAACAGGTACGCGCCGACCTCGTGTGCGATTTCAGCGAATTTTTCAAAGTCGATGGCGCGCGGGTACGCGGACGCACCGGCGATGATCATCTTCGGCTGTTCCTTTTTGGCAAGGGCACGGAGCGCATCATAGTCAATGAGACCGTTCTCATCCACGCCGTAGGGCACGATGTTGTACAGCAGGCCGGACTGATTGACCGGCGAGCCGTGGGTCAGGTGACCGCCGTTGTCCAGGCTCATGCCGAGCACGGTATCACCCGGCTTGCACAGCGCCTGATAGACCGCCATGTTCGCCTGCGCGCCCGAGTGCGGCTGCACGTTCGCGTATTTCGCGCCGAACAGCTGGCACACGCGGCGGATGGCGAGGTTTTCCACCTCATCGACGCATTCGCAGCCGCCGTAGTAGCGCTTGCCGGGATAGCCTTCGGCGTACTTGTTGGTCAGCACGCTGCCCATTGCCGCCATAACAGCCTCGCTGACGATGTTTTCCGAGGCGATCAACTCAATGTTGCGCGCCTGTCGTTTGTATTCTGCTTCGATCATACGTCCGAGTTCGGGGTCGAACGCCGTCACGAAGTCCATTGCTTGACGAACCATGATACAGCCTCCTGCGGGGATAGAACAATATTATGATATTGTACGATAAGAATTTACTATTATAATTAAACCACATTTTTCGCATGGAATCTATTGACAAATATCTGATTTTTGCGTTAACGCTTTAGCAGTTTATAGTGAAAATGTTACATTGTGCATTTTTGTGCAAACAGTTGCCCTTTTTTCGACGATATGTTACAATACCAGTAGGATTATTTCGGGAGAGAGGATAACACAATGACTAAGAAAGAACGAGCCGCCGCCGTTACCGAGCTGCTGAAATCGGTCTATCCGGAGGCGGTCTGCGCCCTGCATTATACACACGATTATGAATTGCTGTTCGCCACCCGGCTTTCCGCGCAGTGCACGGACGCGCGGGTGAATATCGTGACAGAAAAATTATTCAAGCAGTTTCCGACCTTGCAGAGCTTCGCGGATGCGTCCGAGGAGGAGATTGCCGAGGCCATCAAGACCTGCGGCCTGTTCCGCACCAAAGCGCGCGACCTCAAGGCGTGCGCCATGATGCTGATCGCCAATTACGGCGGCAGGGTGCCGGATACCATGGAGGAGCTGCTCAAGCTCCCGGGCGTCGGCCGCAAGACCGCCAACCTCATCCTCGGGGATATTTTCGGCAAACCGGCCATTGTGTGCGATACGCACTGCATCCGTTTGTCCAATCGGCTGGGCTTCGTCAAGAACGAGAAGGACCCGGTCAAGGTGGAGAACGCCCTGAGAAAGCTGCTCGACCCGGCGGAGTCGTCCGATTTCTGCCACCGGCTGGTGCTGTTCGGCCGCGAGCACTGCACCGCCCGCAGCCCGAAGTGCGAGGGCTGTCCGCTCGGTGCGGTGTGCCCGTCGTATCCCATTGCGAAATAACATAGAGAAAAAGTAGGACTTTGAGAAAAAACATAGAAAATTCACTTGACAAATTCTCATCGCGAGAATATACTGATTTCAGAAAAAGCAAAACCGCAGAACAAGAGTGAGTAAGAGCGAGACCGCGCTTTCAGAGAGCTTTCCGGTGGTGTGAGGAAAGCAGCAAAGGACGTTGCTGAATGGACTTGTGAGGGCAGCCTCAAATCCGAAAGGAGAGTATGGCTGACGGGATTCCCGCCGTTACCATGGGAGCGTGTGTGTTTGCACACGACAGAGTGGACGTTCTTTGACGTCAATTTGGGTGGTACCGCAGAAGTAACAGGCTTTTGTCCCATGATGCACTTGCATCATAGGATGAAAGCCTTTTTTTGTTGTCGGCAATACCGCGCAATCGGCCTGCGGTGCTTTTCGGAAATTTTGCTCCCTGATTTTGTTGCGGTCCCTTGCAATACACAAAGTATTGCTGCGGAACCGCGCCGCGTCAGGAAACAAAATTTACGCGCAAATCACTCTTGCCCGATTACCCGGTATTACTGAATGAATTCTTTGGCTGCAATGCTGAAATATGGAGGAAAACACAATGATTACCCCAAGCTGTGATGAGATTTTAGAACTCGCGGAGGAATATACGACCATTCCGGTCTGCCGTGAGATCTACGCCGATATGACAACGCCGATCGCGCTGCTGCACCGCCTGCAGACCCGTTCTGACCGCTTTTTCCTGCTGGAGAGCGTGGAGGGCGGCGAAAAATGGGCGCGCTACTCCTTCCTCGGCTACGACCCGATTCTGCGTGCGACCTGCAAAAACGGCACGGTAACGCTCGAGGGTGCGGTCAACAAGACGGTCAAGACCGACAAGCCGCTCACCGTGCTCCGCGAGGTGCTCGGCGAGTACCGCGCACCGCGGCTTGAGGGTCTGCCGCCGTTCACGGGCGGCTTTGTGGGCTACTTCGCGTATGCGATGCTGGGCTACGCCGAGCCGACCCTCAATATCAAGCGCGGCGCATGGGATGATTTCGACCTGATGCTGTTCGACAAGGTCATCGCCTATGACCACCTGAAGCAGAAGATCGTGCTCGTGGTCAACATGAAGACCGACAGCGTGATGGAGAATTACGGCAAGGCGTGTGCGGCGCTCGAGGGCATGGCGGCGCTGATCAACGACCAAAGTCCGCTTCCGCCGCTCAAGGCAACCGGCAGGCCGAGCTTCACCTGCAACGTCACCGAGGCGCAGTACGCCGAGATCGTAGAAAAGACCCGCGAGTACATCTTTGACGGCGATATCTTTCAGGCCGTACAGTCGCGGCAGTTTTCCAGCCCGTATGCGGATAGCCTGCTTTCGGCGTACCGCGTGCTCCGCACTACCAATCCCTCGCCGTACATGGTGTTCCTCTCCATTGATGGGGACGAGATCATGTGTTCCTCTCCGGAAACGCTCGTCCGACTGGATAACGGCCGCCTGACCACCTTCCCGGTTGCGGGCTCGCGTCCGCGCGGCAAAACGCCGGAGGAGGATAAGGCGCTCGAGAACGAGCTGCTTGCCGATGAGAAGGAGCTTTCCGAGCATAACATGCTGGTCGATCTGGGCCGCAATGACCTCGGTAGAGTTTCCAAGATCGGCACGGTCGAAGTCACCGATTACATGATGATCCACCGCTATTCCAAGATCATGCATATCTGCTCTCAGGTCGAGGGCGACATTGATGAAAAGTACGATGCCTGCGACGCCATCGAAGCCGTGCTTCCGGCGGGCACCCTGTCCGGCGCACCCAAGATCCGCGCGTGCGAAATTATCGAGGAGCAGGAGAGCGAGCCGCGCGGCGTATACGGCGGCGCACTCGGCTATCTGGATTTCACCGGCAATATGGATACCTGCATCGCCATCCGCATGGCTGCCAAAAAGAACGGCATCGTGACCGTGCAGGCGGGCGGCGGCATCGTTGCGGATTCCGTGCCGTATAACGAATATATGGAAAGCGCAAACAAGGCAAAGGCAGTTATGAACGCCATCGAGCGTGCTTTGGAGGTAGACGGATAATGATTCTCCTGATAGACAATTACGATTCTTTTTCCTATAACCTGTTCCAGCAGGCGGCGGCCATCGAGCCGGAAATCAAGGTAGTCCGCAATGACGCGCTCACCGTCAGCGAGATCGAGGGACTGAACCCCTCGCATATCATCCTTTCTCCGGGGCCCGGCTACCCGAAGGACGCGGGCATCTGCGAGGAAGTGGTAAGCAGGCTCGGCGGCTGCATCCCCATCCTCGGCGTGTGCCTCGGTCATCAGGCCATCTGCGAAGCGTTCGGCGGCAGAATTGAACACGCGCAGCAGCTCATGCACGGCAAGCAGAGCATCGTCGAGGTGGATACCGAAGAGCCGCTGTTTAAGGGTCTGACGAAAAAGACCATGGTAGCGCGCTATCATTCTCTGGTCGCTGCACCGGATTCTCTGCCGGAGTGCCTCAAGGTCATCTCCCGTGACGAAATCGGCGAGATCATGGCCGTAAAGCATAAGACCATG
>OGCO01003070.1_pt1 | contig 20419 bp, 17 predicted proteins | sample 1570171 | NCBI WGS metagenome assembly OGCO01 (sample SAMEA4370583, study PRJEB24528) | human gut metagenome | reverse complement strand
TTGCCTTTATTCCGATGCTTTTCCGCCGTTGCAGCCGCAATCGACGGGCATGGTGTCATCCTCCCGGATCCAATCCTCCACGTGCACCACGCTGTAGGCGGTCTTGCTGTTGCGGATGATGACCCGGTCGATCCCGGCGTTGATGATGAGGCGGCGGCACATGGAACAGGAGGTGGTGTCACCCAACAGCTGGCCAGTTTTGGCGTCCCGGCCGGACAGGTAGAGAGTCGCACCCAAGGTGTCGCTGCGGGCGGCGGAGATGATGGCGTTGGCTTCGGCGTGGACGCTGCGGCACAGCTCATAGCGCTGTCCGCTGGGCACCTGCAATTCCTCTCGGGTACAGCGGCCCAAGTCCACGCAGTTCTTCCGCCCGCGGGGCGCGCCGTTGTAGCCGGTGGAGACGATCTCGTCGTTGCGGACGATGATGGCTCCATAGTGTCTCCGCAGGCAGGTGGAGCGTTCCAACACTGCGTCGGCGATGTTCAGATAGTAATTGACCTTATCCACTCGTTTCGGTTCCATTCCGGCACCCACCTCTCGTTGTTTTTTCCATATTATACGGAGTTTTTCTCCCGGTGACAAGAGAAAAAACCACTGATTTTCATCCATCAGTGGTCTTTCCTATGGTTCTTATTTCAGAACAGCCTGACAGACGGTCTGTCCGGCGTCCAGATTGTTGGTGAACACGCCCAGAGGACGTTCCTTCATGCCAGCCTCGGCCAGCTTCTGTTCCAGGGCGTTCAGGTCGCTGCTGCCAGCATCTCTGAGCCAGACGCGGCTGAGCTTGCTCAGGTTTTCCAGGGTCTGGCCGCTCTTGGCATCGCTGCCGGTCTGGATGGTGTCCGCTGTGGTGACCACGGAGAGCTTCGCGCCTCCCTGCTCTGCCGCCTGGGCAGCCTGGTCGTAGAAGTCGCCGATGATCTGGGCGAACTTGGTGGCGTCGTAGTTCTCGTCCTGCTTGATGGTGTCGATCTTGCCCTCGGTGGGGAAGCCGGCGTTGTAGAGCAGGATCTCGTCAAAGCCCATCTGGGACAGCTCGTCCACGATGCCCACTAAGTAGTCCCGCACCTTCTGGTTGGTGGGGTTGCCCCAACCGTAGTTGTTGTTGGGTCCCATCCAGTTGAAGCCATACTCGGTCATGAAGGACAGATCCTGCCGTCCGCCCATGGCACGGTCTTCGAAGCAGTCCACGTAGGCGATGGTGTAGATGTTCTGGGCCTTCAGCTGCTGCACGATCTGTGCCGCCTGATCCACCTGCTGGCCGGTGGCGGTGTCCACCTTCTTGACGGCGGAACGTCCCAGCTGTTTGGCCAGATCCTGGTTGGATACATAGCGCAGGGTGCCGTCGGCTGCCTTCATCTCCAGCACCACTGCATCTGCCTTCTTGCCCTCCAGGATGGTCTTGGCCTCCCCCTGGAGCAGCTCGCTCTGATCCAGCTGGACCGCCTTCACGCTGTCACCGGTGACGGGGATGGTGGTGTCCGGCTCCTTGGTCTGGTCGTCCTGCTTGGGCTCCGTGACCACCTTACTGACGTCCGGTTCGGCAGAGGAGGCCGCTCCGTCGCTGCTGGCCGGTTCACTGGAATCCGACGTCTGCTGTGCCCAGGGAAGCACCAGCTTTCCGCCCTCGTCTGTGTAGACCATATACCGCTGCAGGCCGACGATGGCCAGCACCAGGCTCAATACGATGACCGCCAAGACGATGACGATCACTTTTACGATCGGCGATGGCCCGCCGCCGCCATAATAGGTGTGGTAGCCGTACCGATCTCTTCTTCTCATTCTCATTGTTCACACGCCTTTGTTCAGGGCGCTGCCGCCCGCTGGTTATCCCGGCCGGCTCAGTGCCTTTTCCAGCACTGCCAGTCCGGTCTGGATCTGCTCGATCTCCTCCGGACTCATGCGACCGATCAGATCCGGGAATTTGCGCAGCACGGAGGATTCGATCTCCTCCCGCACGTCTTCATAGTGCGGCGCCAGCGCCACGTAGACCACCCGGCGATCCTTCTCGGAACGGATGCGCTGGATCAGCTCCATCTGTTCCAGCCGATCCAGCACGCCGGAGATGGTGCTGTTGGCACTGCCGGTGGCCTTGGCCAGCTCGCTGATGGGCATGGGGCCTTCTGCGCTGAGGAGGGATAGGACTAAGGTCTGGGGGAAGGTCAGGGTCACCGTCCCGAACTGACCGCGATATTCCTCAGAAATGCTGCGGTAAAGGCGTAAATATCCGTGTAAAATTTGCTTGGCTGTCTGCATTGTTTTGCCGATCTCCTTCCTTGGTATGGAGTCTAGGATATTTTAGTCCTAATAAGGCCAGGATAATCAAGGAGAAAGCGCTCTGTCAATACGACGTCTTCGGAATTCACGGATTATTTACATCGCCTTCACGATTTGTTTTGATTTTGTCCGAAGTATTCCAACTCTGTATTTTTATTGTCCCAATCTTTTCGGCAAAAGTCAAGGGGGAATTTGTCCCCTTGGACCTGCCTATTTTACTCGTCCAAATACCCCGATGTCCGATACTGGAGAGCCTCCGCCAGGTGATTGGGTGCGATGTGCTCAAAACCTGCCAGGTCGGCGATGGTGCGGGCCAGGCGGAGGATGCGGTCGTAGCTCCGGGCGGTCAGCTCCATCTTGTCATAAGCCTGCCGCATAAGGGCCGTCCCCGCCTCGTCCAGGACGCAGTAGGTGCGCAGCTCCTCCTGTCCCATTTGGGCGTTGCAGATCAGGCTGGAGGCGGCATAGCGCTGGTTCTGGATGGCACGGGCTTTGTTCACCCGTTCCCGGATGGCGGAAGAGGGCTCGCCAGGCTGACGGCGGGTCAGCTCCTCAAAGTCCAGGGCTGCCACCTCTACCTTCATGTCGATGCGATCCAGCAAGGGGCCGGAGATGCGGCTGCGGTAGCGCTGCACCTGCTTGATGCCGCACTGGCAGCGTCCGCCGGGGTGGCCGTACCAGCCGCATTTGCAGGGGTTCATGGCGCAGACCAACATGAACCGGCTGGGGAAGGTCATGGTGCCGGAAACTCTCGAAATCTGCACCTGTCCGTCCTCCAAAGGTTGGCGTAGGACTTCTAGGGTACTCTTCTGGAACTCCGGCAACTCATCTAAAAAGAGAACGCCGTGGTGTGCCAGAGAAATCTCACCCGGTCGCGGGAAGCTGCCGCCGCCGGCCAGGGCACGGGCGGAGATGGTGTGGTGCGGTGCTCGGAAGGGGCGTCTGGTGACCAGGGGGTGTGCGCTGTCGGTGAGGCCGCAGACCGACCACAGCTCGGTGGCCTCCAACGCCTCCTGGCGAGTCAGGTCGGGGAGGATGGAGGGCAGGCGTTTGGCCAGCATACTCTTGCCTGCGCCGGGAGGGCCTACCATGAGGACGTGGTGTCCGCCGGCGGCGGCGATCTCCAGGGCGCGTTTGGCCTGCTCCTGTCCCTTCACATCGGCGAAGTCAGGCAGGTCGTCTGGGGTCATGTCCCACTGTGCCGGCTCTGCCGGCTGGATATCCTGGCGGCCGTTCAGGTGGCTGACCAGCTGGTTCAGGTTCTTCACCGGGTAAATATGCAGGCCATCCGCAAAAGCGGCCTCCGCCGCGTTCTCCGCTGGGACGAACAAGCCTTCCATCCCAGCCCGCTGCGCAGCCAACGCCATGGGCAGCATCCCACGGACGGGACGGAGTTCGCCAGACAGGGCCACCTCGCCTACGAAGCCCCAGCGGGACAGGTCGCCGAAGATCTGACCGCTGCCCTGGAGCAGCCCCACCAGCATGGGCAGGTCGTAGACCGTGCCCTCTTTGCGCCGGTCGGCGGGGGCTAGGTTCACGGTGATGCGGGCCAGGGGGAAGGTGTAGCCGGCGTTCTTGACCGCTGAGCGCACCCGGTTCCGAGCCTCCTTCACCGCCGTATCCGGCAGACCCACCACGTCAAAGGTGGGCAGGCCATCGGACAGGTCGCACTCCACCTTCACCTCATATCCTGCTACGCCAGTTAGTCCCAGCGAACGCACCACAGACACCACGGCGATTCCCTCCTTTTCTCTTTCCTGTCTTTTTTTCTCTCCCCCATTTTACTGTCTTCTCCTTTTGAATGCAATACACCGCTGCAAAAACTGCAAATCTTTCCCGGAACTTTTTTCGACACCACCCCCGTTTTTTCGCCCCCGCGGCATTTTGTACTTCATTCTATTATCCTGCAACAAAAACCAAACGGATTGTCAAGGTTCCCAGGAAAAACCCACTTCTGCCCCGGGTTACAGATTGTGCGACGGAAGCCTCCCTTTCCAGGGCGCGATTTTGTCGCCGGCTGGAGATTCTCCGTGGAAATGAACCACTTTCTTGGAGTGGGTGAATCTTTTTTTGTAGACTTTTCTCCTTCTTCTTTGAAAATCGCCGGGAGGGACTTGCAAAGGGGATTGACATTGTGAAAAAAATGTTTTATTTTACGTCAACCATCTGACACTTAATGCAACACATTTGCCAAACAGTTTGTCAAAAGAAATTCGCATTTATTCTTTATGAAACCTCTTTTTTCTCATAGTTTTTTTATATCTTTCTCAAGTTTTTTCCTATTTTCACATTCTAGCATTTTTCAAAGAAGCGCATTTTCTGTATTTACAAATGGTCAAACTACTGGTATGATAATGATGCTTCAAATATCTACCCCTTCATCCTGACGATATTGATTTATGAGGAATAATACTAAGGAGGTTACTATAATGGTAGTTCGAAAGAAGAAGTCTATGGACGCCAATAACGCCGCTGCGTGGGTCTCCTACGCATTTACCGAAGTGGCTGGCATCTATCCGATCACTCCTTCCAGCCCCATGGCCGACTACGTGGATCAGTGGTCTGCTCAGGGTCAGAAGAACATCTTTGGCAATCCTGTCAAGGTCATCGAAATGCAGTCCGAGGCTGGCGCTTCCGGTACCGTCCACGGTTCCCTGTCCGCCGGCGCCCTGACCACCACCTACACCGCATCTCAGGGCCTGCTGCTGATGATCCCCAATATGTATAAAATTGCAGGCGAGCTGCTCCCCGGCGTCTTCCACGTCGCTGCTCGTGCCCTGACCACCCACGCTCTGAACATCTTCGGCGACCACGAAGACGTCATGGCCTGCCGTCAGACCGGCTTTGCGATGCTGGCTGAGTCCAACCCCCAGGAAGTCATGGATCTGGCTCCTGTCGCTCATCTGGCTGCCATCGAAGGCCGCGTTCCCTTCCTGAACTTCTTCGACGGCTTCCGCACCTCTCACGAGATCCAGAAGCTGTCCGTTTGGGATTATGCTGACCTGGCTGACATGGTTGACATGGACGCTGTGGCCGCTTTCCGTGCCCGCTCCCTGAACCCCAACCATGGCACCACCAAGGGCTGTCACGAGAACGACGACACCTTCTTCCAGCATCGTGAAGCTTGCAACAAGTATTATGATGCAGTGCCTGCGATCGTTGAAAAGTATATGGACAAGATCAACGAGAAGCTGGGCACCGACTACAAGCTGTTCAACTACTACGGCGCTCCCGACGCTGACCGCATCATCATCGCTATGGGCTCCATCACTGACGTGGCAAGCGAAGTCGTGGACTACCTGAACGCACACGGCGAAAAGGTCGGCCTGATCCTGGTCCGTCTGTATCGTCCCTTCGCAGCAGATCGTCTGCTGTCCGTCATCCCCGAGACCGTCAAGAAGATCGCCGTTCTGGATCGTACCAAGGAACCCGGCGCTCTGGGCGAACCCCTGTATCTGGACGTTGTCACCGCTCTGGCAAAGGCTGGCCGTACTGACATCACCGTCTGCGGCGGTCGTTATGGCCTGGGCTCCAAGGATACTCCTCCTGCTTCCGCATTTGCTGTGTTCGAAGAGCTGGCTAAGGATCAGCCCAAGGAACACTTCACCATCGGCATCACCGACGACCTGACCTATCTGTCCCTGGAAGAGAAGCCCGCTCCCAGCACTTCTGCTCCTGGCACCATCGAGGCCAAGTTCTGGGGTCTGGGCGGCGACGGTACCGTTGGCGCCAACAAGAACTCCATCAAGATCATCGGCGACCACACCGACAAGTACGTCCAGGCATACTTCCAGTATGACTCCAAGAAGACCGGCGGCGTCACCATCAGCCACCTGCGCTTCGGCGACAGCCCCATCCGCAGCCCCTACTATATCCATCAGGCAGACTTCGTGGCTTGCCACACTCCTGCTTATATCACCAAGGGCTTCAAGATCGTCAACGACGTCCGTGACGGCGGTACCTTCCTGATCAACTGCCAGTGGACTCCGGAGGAACTGGAACATCACCTGTCCGCAGACTCCAAGAAGTATATCTACGATCATAAGATCAACCTGTACACCATCAACGCCATCGACCTGGCCAAGAAGGTTGGCATGGGCAAGCGCACCAACACCATCCTCCAGTCCGCTTTCTTCGCACTGGCTAAGGTGCTGCCTCCCGAAGATGCTATCCAGTATATGAAGGACGCTGCTGAGCACTCCTACCTGAAGAAGGGGCAGGACGTGGTCGATAAGAACTGGAACGCCATCGACGTGGGCGCTACCGCTTTTGTCAAGATCGACGTGCCCGAAAGCTGGGCAAACCCCGCTCCCGACGCAGCAGAACCCGAACTGACCGGTCGTCCCGCTTCCGTCAAGATCGCAGAAACCCTGCTCAAGCCCATCGACAAGATGGACGGCTACAGCCTGCCTGTCTCCGCCTTTGAAGACGTGGCCGACGGTACCTTCCCCGCTGGTGTCTCCGCCTTCGAAAAACGCGGCGTTGCCACCAGCGTTGCCTGCTGGAACCCCGAAAAGTGTATCCAGTGCAACCAGTGTTCCTTCGTCTGTCCCCATGCTACCCTGCGTGTGTACGCTCTGGACGAAGCAGAACAGGCTGCCGCTCCTGAAAACACCAAGATGGCCGATTTCAAGGTCGGCGCTGGCAAGGACAAGTACAAGTTCGCCATCTCCATCTCTCCCCTGGACTGCATGGGCTGCGGCGCCTGCGCCAACATCTGCCCCACCAAGTCCATCACCATGGAAGATCTGGACACCCAGCTGGATCAGCAGCCCGTCTTCGATTACTGCGTAGACAAGGTCTCCGTCAAGGATGAGCTGGTCGACCAGACCGTCAAGGGCAGCCAGTTCCGTGAACCCCTGCTCGAGTTCTCCGGCTCCTGCGCAGGCTGCGCTGAATCCACCTATGGCCGTATGGTCACTCAGCTGTTCGGCGACCACATGATCATCTCCAACGCCACCGGTTGCTCCTCCATCTGGGGCGGCACCGCTGCTACCTCTCCCTACACTGTCAACAAGGAAGGCAAGGGTCCCGCTTGGGCCAACTCCCTGTTCGAAGACGGCGCAGAACACGGCTTGGGTCTGTACTATGGCCAGAAGTCCATCCGTGACGCTCTGGAACACTCCACCCGCGCTCTGCTGGAAGTTCCTCACGCTCGTCCCGAACTGAAGGAAGCAGCACAGAAGTGGCTGGACACCTTCAATGACGGCAACGCAAACCAGGCTGCCACCAAGGATTATATCGCCGCTCTGGAAACCAGCATCATGGGCGTCGATGAAGCCATCGCATTCCTGAGCACTGACGAAGGCAAGAAGGCTCTGGGTGCCAACGCCGAAAGCTATCTGGCTCATGTGAAGGAGCTGAAGGCTGCCGGTAAGGATCACTGTGACTGTGAGGCTTGCAGCCTGGCAGCAGACATCCTGTCCAAGAAGGATTATCTGAACAAGAAGTCCTGCTGGATCTTCGGCGGCGACGGCTGGGCATACGACATCGGCTTCGGCGGCGTAGACCACGTACTGGCATCCGGCGAAGACATCAACATCTTCGTCTTCGATACCGAAGTTTATTCCAACACCGGCGGTCAGGCTTCCAAGGCCTCCAACATCGGTCAGGTGGCACAGTTCGCCTCCGCTGGTAAGAGCCTGGCAAAGAAGTCCCTGTCCGAGATCATGATGCAGTATGGCTACGTCTATGTGGCACAGGTGGCCATGGGCGCCAACCCCGCACAGTGCATCAAGGCCGTTGTGGAAGCAGAGGCTTATCCCGGCCCCTCCATCATCATCGGCTACTGCCCCTGCGAACTGCACTCCATCCCCGGCGGCATGACCAACGCACAGGCCGAGATGAAGAAGGCTGTCAACTGCGGTTATTGGAACCTGTTCCGTTACAACCCCGCTGCCAAGGCAGAAGGCAAGCCCGCTTTCGTGCTGGACAGCAAGAAGCCGCAGAACGGCTATCGTGACTTCATCATGGGCGAAGCGCGTTACTCCGCTCTGACCCGTTCCTTCCCCGAACGTGCGAAGGTACTGTTCCAGAAGGCAGAAGACACTGCCAACGCTCGTTATGAGCATCTGGAAAAGCTGGGCGATCTGTATAACTGATCTCTCAACCTATAAAAAACGTCTCTGACGCAACTTGATCCAAACCAACGCCTCCGGAACCCTGTTCCGGAGGCGTTTTTCGCCATGTTATCCTGCGTTGCTTGCGGCAACGGGCGGATCTGCGCTAGAATAGGGACACAAACAAAGGAGGCGAGCAGTATGCTGCACGAAAATTTGAAGGCACTGCGGAAACAGAAGGGGCTGACCCAGGAGGAGCTGGCCATCCGGCTCAACGTGGTGCGGCAGACGGTATCCAAGTGGGAGTCTGGGCGGTCTGTGCCAGATGCGGATATTCTGATGAAGATCGCTGACGTGTTGGACGTTTCCATCAGCGACCTGCTGGGGGCAGAGCTGCCCCACGACGAGGGTCAGCAAAACGAGATCGCCGCCCAGCTCATCCGGCTCAATGAGCAGTACGCCATTCGCAACCGGCGGAGCAAGCGCATCTGGCGGGTTGTTTTGGGTGTGCTGGCTGGTTTGCTGGCTGGTTTGCTGGCGCTTATTGTTGTTGGTGCTGTTGTTTTCCGGGTCAATTTTGACTCCCCCACTGCCCAGACCACCAGTCAGGTGGTACAGGATGTGGAGGAGTGATACAGCAAAAAAGCGTTGTCTGAACAACAGACAACGCTTTTTTCTTACAATAGGAAACTCAGCCCCCACACAGCCGCGATGACGCAGCCGCCCAGGGCGAACCACAGGGCTTTGGGAAGCCAGCTCCGCCAGGTGGAGCTGCACGTCCCAGCGCTGCGGCGCAGGTAGCCTGCCGCTGCCTGGCGGGCTTCCGCCACCACCTGGTCGGCGGAGACGGTGCTGTTGTGGAAGGCGTCCTCCTTCATGAGGAAGATCGCCTGTTCAAAAAAACGAGGGTCCGGGGACCGGACCACGATGACCCGTCGGGAAATGCCTTTTACCATGACTGCCACACCTCTCTTACCGGATTGGGGACAAGCTGTCCCGTTGTCCTTCCAGTATGACCCAATGTGTGCAGATTTATGCAGTCGTCGCCGTCCAATCACTCTCCTCTCGACAGCCCACCAGGATGACCACCGCCGTCCGGTCATCATCTCGGCGGGAACGCTTGTCCTCTAACAGTGCCAACGCCAATTCTCTGGGGCTTTCCCCGGAGAACTGCTCCGCCTTCTCCTGAATCCAATCGTCCTCGCCCCCGTCTGACACCCCGTCGGTGACCAGCACCAGCAAATCTCCCGGCGCCACCTGGAACCGGGTCAGGGCAATCTGCCCCTCCGGCTCCAGGCTCAGGCCGGCGGGGAGGGCGCTGGTGGTGATGCGGCTGACGATACCGCTGTGGCGGAAGTAGCTGGGGGCGGCGCCCATTTTGTACACGGCCCCTTCGCCGGAGAACAGATCCACCTGGAGCAGGTCGATGGTGCTGAACCGGAAGCCGCTATCGGTGCGCATGGTCAGGGCTCCGGCCAGGGTGTTCAGAGCCGTCTCGGCGGTGACGCCGGATTTCAAAAAGCTCTCCAACAGGCGCAGCACCAGACGACTCTCTGCCGCCGCGCCGCTGCCCACTCCCATGCCGTCACAGAGCACCACCCACAGGCACCCTTTGCCGTCCTTGAACCAGCTGCCGTTGTCGCCGCTCACCGACTCCCCGTCTCTGGGTCGGGCAGCAGCTCCCACACGGGCCGCCAGCCGCGGGCTTTCCCGGAAGCGCAGGCGCTGACCCTGGGCGGTGCGGGTCAGTTCGCCGGACTCCAGGGGGACGCCCATGGCATGGGACAGCCTTCGCCGTCCCTCTGCCGCTGCCAACTGGGACAGCTCCTGTCCGGTCAGCTCGATGACCCGTCGGCCTTGGCTGTTGCGCTGTACTGCCACGGCGGCATTGACGCCGCTGCTGCGCAGGACGCGTTTTACTGCGGTGATCCCATTGCTGTCCGCCATCCATTCTCCTCCTAACTCCGCCGCCGTCTCCTGCAACAGGCGGGACGTCTGACTGAACTGTCTGCAAAACAGCTCCTTACTCTGCATCAGCTGTACCCGGAACCGTCGTCGGCTGCGCCAGGCGTACAGCTCCTCATTGGCCGTGTTCACAAAGGCGCGCAGACGCATACAGCGACCATAGAACGGCTCCTGAAAGTCCTTTTCCTGACAGAATCCCCGCTCCTCCATCCGTTTCAGCGCCCCGTTGAGGGCTTGATAGGTGGCGCGGTAATCCCGTTTCCAACACATCTGCCGCAGGGCACAGCCCTTGCACACCCGCTCGGCGGTGCGGTCGAAGACCGCTCCGGCGTACTCGGCCGGTTCCTCCTTCAGCTGGCCTTCCAACTGTTGACTCAACTGCCGGAACACATCCGCTCGCTCCTGGAGCTGCTGCCCCACCTGCTGGCGCACGCTGTCCGAGGCGGTCATGGCTCCGGTGGCGATGGCGACCCGTTTGCCCAGGCGTTTCCGGATCCACTCCTCCGCCTGGTTGGGCGTGGCCAAGTAGAGGACGCTGCCAGCCAACAGGCTGCCTACGTCCTGGACCCGTCCGCCGAACCAGGCCACGGATGCCAGCGAAGCCGCCAGGAACAGGCCCGCTTGAATGGCCTTTCCTCGCCCTTGTCCCCAGAGGGAGAGGAGCGACCCAGCGGTGAAGGCGCAGGTGTACACGCCGCCGGTGCTCATGGCCAAGTCCAAGGCCAGGCCGAACCCGGCACCCGCCCCCGGACGGTAATCAGGCACGGTGGGCAAAAGGCAGAAGCAAGCCAGCATGACCCCCGGCGACAGGCCGAAGCCCCACTCCAACGGAGCCAGCGCCACGGCGATGGTGGCCAACAGGAACAAACGCTCTGCCACCGGCGGTTCCTCGGCCTCCTCCCACAGGGTGGGCAGCTGCTGGTAACAGAAGCAGGACACCCCTGCCAGCACCACTTCTGAGAGGAAACAGGCCACCGCCAGCCCCTCCCAGCCTGATTCGGATAAGTAGATGAACCCGGTCACCGCCGTCATGGCCGCTGTGGCCAGGGGCATGAACCAGATCTTTCGGTAAATGCGCAGGTCATAGAGGGCAAAGGCGGTGGCGTAGACCAAGATGCCCGCCGCCACGTAGCGCAGGCCGTCCACCAGTCCCAGCCCCAACAGGTACCCGGCCGCCGCCCCCAATAGGGCGGCAAACCCACCGAAGCCGGAGCCGGCGGCACCGATCCAGCCCAGGGCGAAGGGGGCGTAGTCGGACAAGATGACACTGCGGGAGAGGATGAGCCCGAAGACCAGGTTGCGGGCACACTCCGCAGCCTGCACCAGGACAGGCGACTGCAAGACCACCTCCCCCTTTTCCCAAAAGTCCTGCCTGGCCTGTTCCGCCAAACGGGTGAGCGTATCCTTCGTGTTCATGACGACCTCCCTTTCCAAACCTGTGGTTTCTCGTGGGACAAGTATACCGTGGAGGGACAAAAAATGTGGTCGGGAAATGAGAGGCGGCATTGCCCACAGGGGCGGAACATGATAAAATAGGAAAATCTGTGCGAGAAGTCCTCTGCTCGCGCAACCCTATCACTTGGAAATGGAGCGACCCCATGAACATTGGAACCGTTACGATCAACAGCAAAATCGCCCTGGCGCCTATGGCTGGCGTGTCCGACCAGGCGTTCCGCATCATCTGCCGGGAGCTGGGCTGCGGGTACACGGTGACGGAGATGATCTCCGCCAAAGCGCTGTGCTATCAGGACAAAAAGACCCGCCGCATCATGGCGCTGGCTCCTGGCGAGCATCCGGCCGCCATTCAGCTGTTCGGCAGCGATGTGGTGTGCATGGAGGAGGCGGCGGCCAAGATCATGGAACTAGAGCAGCCGGACATCATCGACATCAACATGGGCTGTCCTGTGCCTAAGGTGGCCAACAGCGGCGACGGCAGTGCGCTGATGAAGGACCCGGACAAGGCGGGACGCATTGTGGAGGCGGTGAAGCGGGGGTGCGGCATTCCCGTGACCGTGAAGACCCGGAAGGGCTGGGACAAGGGCCACGTGAACGCGGTGGAGTTCTGCAAGGTGCTGGAATCCGCCGGGGCGGATGCGGTGACCATCCACGGACGCACCAAAACCCAGATGTACTCCGGCCGGGCGGACTGGGACATCATCCGGGCGGTGAAGCAGGCGCTGTCTATCCCGGTCATCGCCAACGGGGACATTTTTGAGCCGGAGGATGCCGCTCATATTTTGCGCTACACCGGTGCGGACATGGCTATGGTGGGACGCGGCGCCTTCGGCGACCCCTGGATCTTCCCCCGTGCCATCGCCGCCATCGAAGGGCGGGACATCCCCCCTCGTCCCCCGCTGGCAGAGCGCTGCCGGGTGGCGCAGCGGCAATTCCAGCTGGCGGCAGAGCAGAAGGGCGAGAAGATCGCCTGTCTGGAGGCGCGGAAGCATTATGCCTGGTATCTGCGCGGGGTGGCCCACTCGGTGTACTGGAAGAAGGAGATCTCTCAGATCGCCACCATGGCGGACATCTACCGCATCACTGAGGGCATCTGCCGGGAGCTGGTGTGAGTTGACGGTTGGGGCTTGGCCTGATATAATAAATTGTTATCAACTTTCCCCCGAAGGGAGTGCTTTATGAAACGATTTTTCCATGATATGCAGCGCTATCGCCGCTATATGTTCTACTCCGCCAAGGCACAGCTGAAAAACGAGGTGGCCGGCTCCTTCCTGAACCGACTGTGGTGGATCCTGGACCCGCTGCTGTTTATGCTGGTCTACACCTTTGTGTACAGCATCGTCTTTGGCCGAAAACAGGATTATCTGTGCGCGTTCATCTTCCTGGGCTACTGCTCCTGGGAGTTCTTCAACCGCTCCATCAACCAGAGCGTGAAGATCGTCAAGAAGTACAAAGCGGTGGTCTCCAAGGTGTATCTGCCAAAGTTCGTGCTCATCCTATCGAGCATGATGGTCAACGCCTTCAAGATGTTCATCTCGCTGGGCATCGTGGCCATCACCATGCTCATCTACCGCATCCCACTGAGCTGGACGATGCTATGGGTCATCCCATATCTGCTGCTGCTCTTCCTGCTGACCTTTGGATTCAGCTGCTTCCTGCTCCACTGCGGCGTCTTCTTCGAGGACTTGGCCAACATTGTGCGCGTGGGGTTGCGGCTGCTGTTCTATATGTCCGGTATCTTCTACAACCCGGAGGTGCAGCTGACCGGCGTGGTGCGTTACTTGATGATCCGCCTGAACCCTACCTGCTATATCATCACCCAGCTGCGCAACACGGTGCTGTATGGGCAGATGCCGTTGTGGCACTGGTTCATCGTGTGGGCGGTGGTAGGTTTGATCGTGTCCGCTTTGGGTGTGGCGCTCATTTATCGGTACGAACGACGTTATGTGAAAACAATCTAAACGATTTCGACCCACGCAGGGCTGTCTGTGTGGGTCGTTTTTTGCCTGTGGGAAAAGAATGTCCGGATTTTCATTGCTTTTTGAGAAAAGGTATGATAAATTGGGAAAGATATGATGATGCTAAATCTAAATTCTTGTAAAGGAGTTTTTAATTATGTCTTGTTCCAGCTGTTCTTCTAACAACAACAATCCCAACAACTGCACCAGCGATTGCTCCTCCTGCGGCGACACCTCCTGTGCCTCCCGTGAGACCCAGCAGCAGTCCTCTTGCAGCCATGACTGTTCCTCTTGCAGCGAGCATTGCGCACCGCCCAAGGTGGGTCAGAACCAGTATTCCAACATCCGTCACCTGATCGGCGTGGTCAGCGGCAAGGGCGGCGTGGGCAAGAGCATGGTCACCTGCTCCATGGCCGCCGCTATGGCAAAGCTCGGCTACAAGACCGCCGTCCTGGACGCCGACATCACCGGCCCCTCCGTGCCCAAGACCTTCGGCATCACCCAGAAGGCCCGTGGCTCCGAGAAGGGTCTGCTGCCCTCCGAATCCAAGGGCGGCGTGAAGGTCATGTCCCTGAACCTCATCGCCCGCAACGAGACCGACCCTGTCGTCTGGCGTGGTCCCGTCATCGCCGGCGTGGTCAAGCAGTTCTGGACCGACGTGTATTGGGGCGACGTGGACTATATGTTCGTGGATATGCCTCCCGGGACCGGCGACGTGCCCCTGACCGTGTTCCAGTCCCTGCCGGTGGACACCATCATCGTGGTCACCTCTCCCCAGGATCTGGTCTCCATGATCGTGGCCAAGGCGCTGAACATGGCAAAGCTGATGGAAGTGCCCGTGCTGGGTCTGGTGGAGAACTTCTCCTACTTCCAGTGTCCCGACTGCGGCAAGCGTCACGACATCTTTGGCAAGAGCCACATCGACAAGGTGGCCGCTGAGAACGAAGTGAAGGTGCTGGCACAGCTGCCCATGGATCCCGCTGTGGCCGCCGCTTGCGATGCCGGTAAGATCGAAGACGTGGTCAGCGACCAGCTGCTGGAGGTCGGCAAGAAGCTGGCTGATCTGCTGCCCTGACGTTTTCCTAAAAACACAATTATCGATTTATGAAAAAACCAGCACGATTTGGAATCGTGCTGGTTTTTTATATCAGTCCCCTTCCCTCGCTATCCTCCAATCGCCCCAGTAAGATCAACACCATATCTATCCCCCATCCTAGGCCGCAAAACCCTCCTGTCAGCAGCCAAAGTAGTCCCGACTTCCATTTTCCAATATAAAATCGGTGGATTCCAAGATAACCCAGAAAAATGGCAAGCACCAGCGTCACCCATTTCCGCTTTTGTGGAATTGAACTTTCTGTATGAACCATCACATTTTCTGTTATCATAACCGTATTCCCACAAGCAGGGCAAAGGATCCAATACTTTGAAAGCTCTTTTCCACACTGACAGCAGTACATATCGACAACCTCACTTCCTTTATTAGTACTCGAAAGTACTAATAAAACCATGATAGTCGCATCTCATGCTATTGTCAAGAGTACTTAAAAGTACTGTGAGGGATAGGATGTACTTCCAACGTCTGCGTGATTTACGAGAAGATGCGGATTTATCGCAAAAACAAGTGGCCGCTCTGCTGGGCATTCAGCAGACGGTGTATTCCAGGTATGAACGGGGTTTTCAGACCATTCCTCTGGAACATCTGCTGATGTTGGCCGATTTTTATCACGTTTCTACCGACTATCTGTTGGGACGCACCAACAACCCTCACATCAACCGATGATAAAAAACCAGCACGATTTTAGATCGTGCTGGTTTTCTTTCGTTATTCTATTCGCTCCAAAGCCGCCCAAATGGCTTCCGTCGTCTCGCAGAACCAGGGTGCAAAGTCCCACTGCCGGGACAACAGATCTTCCGTTCTCGCCCGGCGGAAAAAGGCTTTGAGACCGTCATAATACCCGTCCAAATTCCACAGGACAGTGGGTTTCCATCGACTTTCTAAAATCAGCGTTTCCACGCACTCGTCCAGGGTGCCGATGCCGCCGGGCAGGATGATGAAACCATCTGCCAGCTCTTCCATCTGCTGTTTCCGCTGGCGGTAGCCGCCGGCAAGCACCTTAGGGTAGACGCCGGGCAGGGGTGTCTCCCAGGTGGAGTCGGTTCGGGTGACGGCCAGCAGCTGTCCGCCTGCTTTCAGGGCGGCTTGTGCGGCGGCGCCCAACAGGCCGGTGCCACCGCCGCCAAAGACAAGAGTATGTCCGCGGTGTGCCAATTCCCGTCCCAACTGAGCCGCCTGGGCTGTCCAATGGGGCTGTTTGGGCGCGGACAGGGAGCCGTAGACGCAGAGCTTCATGGAATTAGTTACGCAGGCTGTGGAGTGGTGCCGGGATGCGGCCGCCGCGGGCGATGAAGTCGGCGGAGGACTCCTGGTGCACCGGCATGACGGGGGCAGAACCCAACAGGCCGCCCAATTCCACCCGGTCGCCCACCTGCTTGCCCATGGCGGGGATGACGCGGACAGCGGTGGTCTTGTTGTTGATCATGCCAATGGCCGCTTCGTCAGCGATGATGGCGGAGATGGTCTCGCTGGTGGTGTCGCCGGGGACGGCGATCATGTCCAGACCCACGGAGCAGACGCAGGTCATGGCTTCCAGCTTGTCCATGGTCAGGACGCCGGATTCAGCGGCGGCGATCATACCTTCGTCCTCGCTCACCGGGATGAACGCGCCGGACAGGCCGCCCACGTGGCTGGACGCCATGACGCCGCCCTTTTTCACGGCGTCATTCAGCAGCGCCAGGGCTGCGGTGGTGCCGTGGGTGCCGCAGCACTCCAGGCCCATCTCTTCCAGGATGCGCGCCACCGAGTCGCCGACGGCGGGAGTGGGTGCCAGGGACAGGTCCACGATGCCGAAGGGCACGTCCAGGCGCTGGCTGGCTTCCCGTGCCACCAGCTGACCCATCCGGGTGACCCGGAAGGCGGTCTTCTTGATGGTCTCGGCCACCACGTCAAAGGGCTGGCCTTTCACAGACTGGAGAGCGTGATGCACCACGCCGGGGCCGGAGACGCCCACGTTGATGATGGTCTCCGCCTCACCCACACCGTGGAACGCGCCGGCCATGAAGGGGTTATCCTCGACGGCGTTGCAGAACACCACCAGCTTGGCGCAGCCGAAGCCGGCCTGGTCAGCGGTGCGCAGGGCGGTCTTTTTCACCGTTTCGCCCATGAGGCGCACGGCGTCCATGTTGATGCCCGCCCGGGTGGAGCCGACATTGACGGAGGAACAGACGTACTCGGTGGTGGCCAGGGCTTCCGGGATGGAGGCGATGAGCTTCCGGTCGCCGTCGGTCATGCCCTTCTGCACCAGGGCGGAATAGCCGCCGATGAAGTTGACGCCGCAGGTCTTGGCCGCTCTGTCCATGGCCTGGGCGAAGGGGACGTAATCAGAGGTGTCGCTGGCCGCCGCCACCAGAGCCATGGGGGTGACGGAAATGCGCTTATTGACGATGGGGATGCCGAATTCCAGCTCGATCTGTTCGCCGGTGGACACCAGACGTTCGGCGTGGCGGCAGATCTTGTCATAGATCTTCCGGCAGGCTTCCACCGGATCGCTGTTGCAGCAGGAGAGCAGGGAGATGCCCATGGTGATGGTACGGATGTCCAGGTGCTGCTGGTCGATCATGTCGATGGTCTGTAAAATTTCATTTCTGCTGAGCATGACGACACCTCACTTAAATCCGATGCATGGCGTTGAAGATGTCCTCCCGCTGGATGTGGATGTCCAGCGCCTGCTTGATGCCCTCTTCCTTCATCATCTTGATCAGTTCCGCAATGGGCAGCTCACAGTGGGTGGCATCCACCATCATGATCATGGTGAAATACCCCTGCAAAACGGTCTGGCTGATGTCCAGGACGTTGACTTGATATTTGGCCAGCAAGTCGCAGACGTTAGCGATGATGCCGACTCGGTCTTTGCCGACGACAGTAACAATGGCGCGCATAATATTTTCTCCTTTTCTAAAACATCGTGTGTGTACTTCCGTTCAACTGGTCCAGCGTCAGTTCGAAGCTGGGCAGATAATGCTCAATAAAATACCCCAGCGCAGGCAGGGGATTGGCCTGGAGGGCGTCCCAGATCTGCGCCTGAGCGGTCTGGAACTCGCCGTTGCCCGCCTTGCGCTCCTTGACGCATTTCAGGTAGGCGTCCAGCTTGTCCGCCGCCTTCACCACCGCCTCCAACTCTGGGTCGGGGTGGAGCAGGTAGGGAGCGTAGTCCCCCCGTAGCTCCTCCGGCAGCAGCTCCAGCAGTCGGTTGGCCGCTGTCTCCTCCACCTCTTTATAGGAGGCGCGGAGGGCGGGGTTGTAGTATTTGATGGGGGTGGGCAGGTCGCCGGTCAGGATTTCTGTGGCGTCGTGGTAGAGCGCTAACAGGGCAGCTTGACCGGGGTCGATGTGACCACCGAAGTGCTTGTTCTGTAGTAGAGCCAGGGCGTGGGCTAGGATGGCCACCATGTGGGAGTGCTCCTGGATATTCTCCGGCTCCGTATTGCGCATGAGCGCCCAGCGCTGGATGTAGCGCATCCGTGCCAGCAGGGCGTAAAAGTGACCGTCCATGGCGTCCTCCTTTCCTCTCTATTACAGTAAATGATTTTATTTATTTTATCACACGCAAAACTGCCTTGTAAATGTCCAGCTTCTACAATATTTGTTGGAAAAATCAATGCACAGAGCGCGGATTCCTGTTATAATAAAAAATTGAGCTGCTTTTCCCCTCTTTTGATACCGGAGGGGTTCTCAATTCCCGTCAAGGAGAAGTTTTTTATGCGCTATGCCATTTACACCCTGGGCTGCAAGGTCAACCAGTACGAGACCCAGGCCATGGAGACCATTTTGACCGGCCGCGGCCACACCCTCACGGAGTTTGACGCAGAGGCCGATGTATATATCATCAACACCTGTTCCGTCACCGCCGTCAGCGACAAAAAGTGTCGGAACATGATCCGCCGCACCAAGCGCACCCACCCGGACGCCCTCATCGCCGTCTGCGGCTGCTACGCCCAGGCGAAGCCGGAGGAAGTGGCTGGGCTGGAAGTGGATCTGGTGGCGGGCACCGGCGACCGGATGGCCTTTTTGGATCAGGTGGAGCAGGCCGCGCTGGATCGCTCCGCCCCTGCCTGGGTGTCCGTGGACGACGCACTGAAACGGCACGACTTTGAGGTGCTGCCTGCCGGTGGTCTGGTGGGGCGCACCCGTGCTATGCTCAAGGTGGAGGACGGGTGCGGCAACTTCTGTACCTATTGCATCATCCCCTTCACCCGCGGCCCCGTGCGCAGCGAGTCTATTGACGCAGCTGTGACCCAGGCCAAGGCGCTGGCGGAGGCGGGGTATTATGAGATCGTCGTCACCGGCATCGAGATTTCCAGCTGGGGACAGGATTTGGAGGGGGACGCCTCCCTCATCGACCTGCTGGAAGCCCTCTGTCATGCCGTCCCCACCCTGCGGGTGCGGCTGGGCAGTCTGGAGCCGCGCACCATCACCGAGGATTTCTGCCGCCGGGCATCTGCCCTGCCCAACCTCTGCCCCCACTTCCATCTGTCCCTCCAGTCGGGCAGCGACGCCACCTTGAAGCGGATGAACCGGAAGTACACGGCGGAGCGCTTTTTGGAGAGCTGCCGCCTGCTGCGTCAATATTTCGACCGGCCTGCCATCACCACCGACTTGATCTGTGGCTTTGTGGGAGAGACAGAGGAAGAGTTTGCGGAGACGCTGGACATGATCGAAAAAGCCGACTTTTCCGCTATGCACATCTTCCCCTACTCCCGCCGGGGCGGCACGGTGGCCGACCGGATGCCCGACCAGCTGCCCAACGCCGTCAAGGACGCCCGCTGTCATCAGGCGGCTGCGGTTGCGGCTGAGATGGAGCAGCGCTATTTGGAGCGCTGGGTGGGCGAAACCCTGCCGGTGCTCTTTGAAGAAGAAGCGGACGGACTGTGGCGGGGACACGCCCCCAACTATGTGGCGGTGTACGCCGCTGGCGTTGACCTGCACAACGTGCTGAAAGACGTAAAAATCACCGGCCTGCATGGACAGGCTTTAGAGGGCGTCATTCTGTGACCCCAATCCAATGAGAAAATCAGGTGAACCATTATGATCGCATATTTAGATAACGCCGCCACTACCCCAGTCTCCCCCGAGGCCGCACAGGCGGCCTGCAACGCCATGACCACTGACTTCGGCAACCCTTCCACCCAATATCCCCTGGGCAAGGCGGCAAAAAAAGCACTGGACGGCCACCGAAAGGCAGTAGCGGACGCCCTGGGCTGCAAGCCTGCCGAGGTGGTGTTCACCTCCTGCGGCACCGAGAGTGACAACTGGGCGCTGCGGCTGGGCGCACAGAAAAACCGCCGCAAAGGGCGTCACATCATCACCACTGCCTTTGAACACTCCGCCATTTTGCAGACCTGCCATGAGATGGAGGCAGAAGGGTGGGAAGTGACCTACCTGATGCCGAACCGGCAGGGGCAGATCTCCCTGGACGATCTCAAAGCCGCCCTGCGGCCGGACACGGTGCTGGTGTCCATGATGTTGGTGAACAACGAGCTGGGCTGTGTCCTGCCGGTAAAGGAGGCGGCGGCGCTGGTCAAAGCCTATGACAAGCAGATTTTGTTCCACACAGACGCCGTGCAGGGGTTTTTGAAAGTGCCCTTCAC
>OGCO01003057.1_pt1 | contig 20491 bp, 18 predicted proteins | sample 1570171 | NCBI WGS metagenome assembly OGCO01 (sample SAMEA4370583, study PRJEB24528) | human gut metagenome | reverse complement strand
TTGCCGGAGGAGCTGCTGTAGCAGGATGCTGCGCACAGATGGTAGGTTTCGCAGTTATGTCCTTCCGCGAGAATAAATGGGGAGGCCTGGTTTCCCAGGGAATCGGAACTTCTATGCTCCAGATGGGAAATATTATTAAAAATCCTAAAATCTGGATCGCCCCGATTCTGACGTCAGCCATTACAGGTCCGCTTGCTACCTGTGTCTTCCACTTACAGATGAATGGAACACCGGTATCCTCTGGTATGGGAACCTGCGGATTTGTAGGGCAGATCGGCGTTTATTCCGGATGGGTCAAAGACATCTCTGAAGGGACGAAGGCAGCTATTACAGCACAGGACTGGATCGGACTGATTCTGATATCTTTCGTACTGCCGGCAGTTATCTGCCCGCTGATCAATCTGATCCTTCGCAAGATCGGATGGGTCAAAGACGGAGACCTGAAGCTTGAATAAACATCCGATAAGTGTTGCATGTACTTGCTGTGACAACTGATAAAAAAGTTGGAACGGAAGAGAAAAAATTTCATTTATTATGTGATTGGCGCTTTGCATGTTTTGTACAGGGAAAGCGTCAATTGTTTATTTTTAGATATTTACATTGAAAATAATCGTGTTATGATAAAGAACATGGGCAAAAAATGCCAGTGTATATAAAAATGCCTCAGAAATTTTTATTTTAAAAGATATCGAGAGTATATTTGTTGACACGGGAGGAGTTGGTTAAAATATGAAAAAACGTGTACAGTGGATCGATATGGCGAAGGGCATCGGACTGATCCTTGTTATGTACGGACATATTCAGTTTCGCCCGTATCCATTTTACGTATGGCTATGTTCATTTCATATGCCATTATTTTTCTTTTTGGCCGGCATCACATTTCAGGTAAGACAGGAAGAAAAGTTTTTTTCATTTTTCAAAAAAAAGGTAAAAGTGCTGCTGATCCCTTACATGATCTTCGCATCTGTGACATGGTTTTATCGGCTTGGAGTGGAAATATGGGACTATTTCAGAAAGGGAACAGCCATCGACTGGGGATGGCTTATGCATAAAGCACTGGGCATTCTGCTGCAGGTGCGGGGAAGTGAGTTTGGTATCGGCGTATGGTTTTTGCCCTGTATTTTTGTAGCATTTATTATATTGTTTGCAATCATAAAAATCTCAGGAGGCAGGAAAGAAGTGTCTGTTTTGCTTGGAAGTATCTGTCTGATCATTGGATTTTTGTACAGCACGCGGATTGGAAAAGAACTTCCATGGTCTCTGGATGCGGCGCTAGTAGCGGTCTTTTTTATGGCGATAGGAAATGTTTTCTCAGAGAAACTGATGGATCTGGAGCGAAATCATTGTGTGCGCTTTAATATGAAAAATGTATTGATCGCACTGATCGCTATTGTTGGAAGTCTGCTGTTTTCCTGGTGCAATTATGGTATTTTGGATCGTGCAGTGGGAATGTGGAGCAACAATTATGGCGATTTTTGGTATTTTATACTGGGCGTTGTGGGAGGCATTGCTATTACGGTTATTTTTTGTAATGCCTGTCATATCAGTTTTTTAAAACAGATTGGTAAAAACAGTATTTTTTATTATGGTATTCATGGGCTGTTTGTAGAACGGTTCAGCAGGATTTTTCGTCAATTTCCGGGTGTGGATGGAAATGGCGGCCTTGCTTTTCTGTATGCGACAGTTATGGTTGCTGTAATCCTGCTCATATTAGGAGCGCTGTTGCCGGCGTATCAGACCTGTTATCAGAGAACAACAGATGCCGTGGCCATTCGCTGGAGGATGTTTCGCCAAAGAGGTGTTATTCACAGGACAGGCAGATGGCAGTGGCTGGTAAAAGTAAGAAAATATAGCAGGTAACGGATGGTTGAAGCAAAGCATGTCCTGATGAAACTCAGATAAGAAATATCATTTCTGAAATAGTAATATGAAACTGGAGATAAAATAATGGAACCATATTATTACGGCAAGATGAATAAAGTGCAGCAGGCGGCATATCATGCCATGCTGCAGGGACTGAAAAATCTGGAGGATGAGATTCAGATTCCACGGATGGAAGCGGAGGAACTTTATAATGTATTTTTTCAGCTGCGGCTGGATCATCCGGAGATCTTCTGGACTAGCAGTTATAAATACCGCTGTTATCCGGATTCGCCCAATGTGGTGCTGCTGCCGGAATACATTTTTCAGAAAAATAAGATCCGGGAGCATCAGAAAGCGCTGCAGTCCCGTGTGGAGAAACTTGCGCGTCAGGCAAAAGACTTTTCTGAATGGGAAAAAGAAAAATATATACATGATTTTATCTGTGAAAATGTGCGTTATGATAAATTAAAAAAGCCATATTCCCACGAAATCATTGGCCCCCTTGGACAGGGCGTGGGTGTCTGTGAGGGAATCGCGAAATCTGTAAAGATCCTTTGTGATGCGCTGGGGATCTGGTGCATGATCGCCCTTTGCGGAAATAATCCGGAGAAGGGGATCAAATACCGCCATACCTGGAATATCGTGAAGATAGGTGGCGCGTATTATCATTTGGATGCCACTTTTGACAACAGCCTGCGCCGGGATAAAGTGGGAGATATCCGTTATGATTATTTTAATCTGGATGATAAAAATATCTTTCGTGATCATGAACCGCCGATCGCACCTGCGCCCCGATGTGAAAATGGCGATCATTTTTATTATAAGGAAAAGAAGCTGTCTTTTACGAAGACGGAGGATGTCTATAAACGGGCGGTTCAGATGGCGAAAAAGGGCAGGGCACTGACTTTTCACTGGAGAGGCGGTTATCTGACACGGGAAGTATTGGGCGAATTGCTGGACTTGATGCAGCAGGCTGGAGCCCAGAAGAATAAAACGGCTGTTGTTAGTTTGAATTGGGCGCAGGCAGTATTGCGGCTGCATTATGTGGATACTGCAGAGAGAGGAACAGGAATGACAGCAGTGGATGAAAAATCTGCCAACAATCCTGAGGCCGCAGAGAGACAAGTCCATTTTACGATGGAAGAAGCAAATGAGGGCGAACAGATAGATATAGAGTGATTGCAGATGCAGATACATCAATGTATCATTGAGGAATATGTAAAATAATCAGGTCAGTGCTTGAAAATATCCGGCAGCCAGGGAGATGAATTCCCTGGCTGCTTTTGTCAGGTAATGATCTTTTCTGTGGGCTGCACATATATTCCATTCAGGATGCTCCGGTAGAGCAAAATAGCGGATATGGGAGTCCTGAGGGCGAACATAATACATAGGAATAATACCGCAGCAAATGCCGGAGTGAACAGCGGATACAATGGCATGATTGTTGGAGGTTTCAAAAAGTACATCCGGCTTGAATCCGGCATGGATGAATATGTGATCGACAAGTTCACGAATGGTTGAGTTCTTGTGGGTTAGGACAAAAGGATAATCTTTAAACAATGTCAGATTGCACTCTGGAAAGAGAACCTTATCATTGTCGGAGGCTGAATCAGAAGCTGAAAATGCGCCATGAAGAGCCATCTGTTTGGCAAGGTCAGATGGAACGGCGAGGACAAGACTCTCTTTGGCAATACGAAGATATTCAAGCCCCTTTTTTTCCTGACTTTCAAAAAGAGTCATGAAACCGATGTCCAGCTGACCGGACAGAAGAAGAGGATTCTGGTCGTGCACGCTCAATTCCATAGGATCTATATGAACCTGCGGATAAAGCTGATGAAATTCCGGATAGATATTTGAAAACATTGTGATTGCTGTAAAAGAAATTAAAGCAGGTATTCAGATTGCAGAAGATCTGGTGACACGTCAGGATACTCCGCAGGCACATAAAGTTGCCTTAACCAGAATTCCAAAAGGAAAGCCGGTTATTCGTTATGGCGTTGTGCTTGGATATGCAATGGAAGATATCGAGAAAGGTGATTGGATTAACGAATTTATGCTGGAGCTGCCGACACAGCCGTCTGTTGATCATATGACATACGGAACAAATATTGTGACTGATCTTCCGAAGGCACCGAGAACAACTTTTATGGGATACAGAAATCCTAATGGCGGTTATGCCGGCACAAGAAATATTCTTGGAATCAGTACAACTGTACAGTGTGTAACAGGCGTTTTGAATGTGGCTGTAAAGCGAATTCGTGAAGAATTGTTGTCTCCGGCTGAGAGGCCATCTAAGAAAGGCTTAATCTACGCTGCAACACCGGCCAGCGATATTGTCTGCGGACCATGTCAGCTTGCTTCTGGTATTACGCTTCAGGTATTTATGACAGGCCGCGGTACACCATACGGCCTCGCCGCTGCACCGGTTATTAAAGTCTGTTCAAGAAATGAAATGAAGGAAATGTGGCAGGATTTGATCGATGTTAATGCAGGTCCTGTTGCTACAGGTGAAGCAGAAATATCTGAAATCGGTACAGAGATATTTAATAAAATTCTGGCAGTAGCCAGCGGTGAAGATCAGAGCTTCTGGGCTTTTTCGATGTTTAGGATACTATTTTGTACTTATAATTGCGGAGCGTGTCAGGCTGCGGAAAGATATGTCGGAAACATAAATTTGACAAATACTTAATAATATGATATATTACCTGTAATGTTTTTGTAATAAATGAAATATTTTATTAAAAAACAGATCCCACTATTACAAATAGAAAATGTAAGACTACGTTTTTACAGGAGGTTTATATCAATGATTAAAAGAAAACTTGCATTACTTGGCACTGCTGCTGCAGTAGCTTTACTGTTGACAGTACCGGCATTTGCAGCTGACACCAAAGATACAGACACTGCACAGAACGCACAGAATACACAGAGCGTACAGGAAGAGAAGACAGAAGAGGATACAGGCTATGTAACATGTTCTGTTCTCAATGTGCGCAGAGCCAGCTCTGAGAAATCAGATAAAGTCGGAACACTGAAGAGGGGTGAAGAAGTCAAGATTCTGAGAGATGAGGAGAATGGCTGGTATGCAATTGATTTTGAAGGTCACATCCGATATGTTCACGGTGATTATATTACAACAGATCAGGACGAGGTGAATGGTTATACAGCAGGCAGCTGGGATGGCCCGGTTCTGACAGCTTCTGCAGGTACAATCACAGGTCCAAGCGGTAAGGAAACATATTACAATCTGAATATGTCAGGCGTCGTTAGTATTATGAGAAGTCTTGGCAATACAGATGAGTATTGGGTCAGAGATGACGGTGTGAAGATGCTTGGTGATTATGTGATGGTTGCCGCTAATCTGGATGTTCATCCAAGAGGTTCTCTTGTTGAAACAAGTCTTGGCATGGGCATTGTCTGTGATACAGGAAGCTTTGCTTCAGGCAATTCCACACAGCTTGATATTGCAGTCAGCTGGTAGGGCAAATGCTCATTGCAGTCAGGCTGTCCGACAATTTGAAGAGTAATTAAAAACGGAAACAATTCTATGATAGAAATAAGTCGAAGAGCGGTGCTTTTCGGCTTATTTTATATTATGATAAAAAAATTTACCGTTCACCTGAAAGTGAGCGCCTTGAGAAGCTTTTAGAAAAATATCACGGCAACCGTAATGCTGTTGCGGCAGAATTGGGGATCAGTACCACAACTTTGTGGCGGCGTATGAAGAAATATGGAATTGAACCAAATTACGTGAACTGAATATTTGAGAAAGGATTATCAACATCTGTTTTTGTAAAATATGCAGGACCAGATGTTCTTTTTTTATCATATTTTACAAAGATTCAAATATAGAAATAAACATTTCAAATGATGAAATTAATTATGCAAAATAACAATGGTGTACTGTATGCAATTTTATAATGAAATACAATGAAATTATGAATGAAATATTTATTGCTTAAATTGAAAAAATGTTCAATGCATATAAAAATTAAGAGGGCGGGTTGGTGATTTAGTCTATAGAAATGATTGTTAAAATAAAATACAATAACACTATCAAAAGACAGTGCGCTGGTTGAGAACAACTGATAAACATGAAACATAAAGAGAGGTAAAGAAGATGGATGAGTGAATCCACCAGAATGATGCTGGGACTGGCAATTGGTATTATTGTCATGATTATCCTGGTAATGAAAACAAAGATCCATACATTTATTGCCCTCCTTCTTGCAGCTTTGATTACTGGTCTCATTGGCGGAATGCCGGTAGTTGATATGACAGATGCAGCGGGAGTGACAACAACAGGCGTTATAACGGCAATAAAAGACGGATTTGGAAATACCTTGAAAAGTAAGGCCACATGCAAGTATGGTCTTTGACTCATTATCCGCGTAAATAAAAAATCCGGAAACTGTCGTCGTACGGTTTCCGGATTATTTGCATAACATAACAAAAAAATATAGTGAAATTGATAAATTTGAACTAAAATGGATAGTGTATCAGAAAAATACGTGAATGGGAGGAGTATATCATGAAAGAAGAATATCTTAAACTGAATGATGGCAGCAGGATGCCTCGTCTGGGGATGGGAACCTGGTATCTGGGAGAAAATAAGGCAGCAAGAAAACAGGAAATTGAAGCATTGAGAGCAGGAATTCATGCTGGATGCAGTTTGATTGATACAGCGGAAATGTATGGCAGCGGCAAGTCGGAACAGTTAATAGGGGAGGCTATAAAAGGAATAGACAGAAGTTCACTTTTTATTGTTTCAAAAGTATATCCTCATAATGCGGGACGTGCCCATATTTTTGATGCGCTGGATCGTTCATTGAGAAATTTAAGGACAGATTATCTTGATTTATATTTACTGCACTGGCGTGGGCAGGTGCCTTTGAGAGAGACCGTTGAGTGCATGGAGCAGTTGGTCAAAGAAGGAAAAATCCGCAGATGGGGTGTTTCTAATTTTGATACAGATGATATGGAAGAATTATTTTCTGTAAAAAATGGAGATCATTGTGCAGTGAATCAGGTATTATACCATTTGGGGTCAAGAGGTGTAGAATATGATCTGATGCCGTGGCTTGAAGAGCATCATGTTCCGCTGATGGCCTATTGTCCATTGGCACAGGGCGGTGATCTCAGAAGGGGACTGCTGAATAATAAGGCTGTTCAAATGGTCGCAGAGCAGAGACATATAACCGCCATGCAGGTGCTGCTGGCATTTGTACTGCATCATGAGAATGTGATTGTCATTCCTAGAAGCGGCAAAGCGGAGCATGTTCTTGAAAATTGTCAGGCGGCGGAAATTAAGCTGACAGAAGAGGAATACAGACTTCTTGATCGGGCATTTCCTGCGCCGGATCACAAGGTCTGGCTTGATATTGTTTAATTGAATGACAAAGTACAGGGCGGCCTGTATGTAAAGGTGATTTGTTTAGTCAGGGATGGAATAGATACATTTATCTATTCCATCCTTTTTTTGAGTATGTTATACTATATGGAGTCTGAATGAGATAGCATTGTAAATGTTGCAGTTTGTTAGGTGTTACATTTTTATAGAAGGAATGAATTCTGAGCAGTAAAATGCTGTCATTATCATAATGGAGGAAATGAAGAAATGGCGAAAGACCATAAGCAGGGAAAGAGAGGCCTGAATATTATTATCGTGGGCTGCGGCAAAGTTGGTGCCTCCCTGACGGAACAGTTATATAAGGAAGGACATGATATTACACTGGTGGACAGAAGTTCAGAACGGCTTCAGGCATTGACAGATATGTATGATGTTATGGGAATTGTAGGAAATGGTGCCAGTTATAAGATTCAGAGAGAAGCAGGTATTGACACTGCAGATCTGATGATTGCTGTGACAGATTCTGATGAGCTGAATCTGCTTTGCTGCACGGTAGCAAAGCGTGTGGGTGATTGTGCAGCCATTGCCCGTGTCCGTACACCGGATTACAGCGATGAGGCTTCTTATTTGAAGGAGAAGCTGGGGCTGGCAATGATCATCAATCCGGAGATGGAAGCAGCCAATGAGATTACGCATGTACTCAGCTTGCCGGCAGCATTAGGTGTCAACTCATTTGCACATGGACAGGCACAGATGATCCGTTTTAAGATTCCGGTGAATAACAGACTGGATGGCCAGAAGGTTATGGCCATGGCCAGAAATATTTCGGGTGATGTGCTTGTATGTGCTGTAGAGCGAGAGAAACAGGTATTTATTCCGGATGGTAATTTTGAGCTGCATCAGGGAGATGTTGTCTCTTTTATCGCTGCATCCAAAGCGGCAAAAGAGTTTTTTGAGCGTATTGGAATGCCGAACAAACCGGTGCATAATACGATGATCATCGGAGGCGGTAAGGCAGCTTATTATCTCGGCAAGATGCTGTTGGACATGGGAATTGAAGTCAAGATCATAGAGATGGACAGAAAGCGTTGCAGGGAGTTGAGTGTTTTGCTGCCTCAGGCAACGATTATCAATGGCGATGGTACAGATGAAGAGCTGCTGAAGGAAGAAGAAATTGCTTATGTGGACTCACTTGTTCCACTGACAGGTATTGATGAGGAGAATGTGCTGCTGGCGCTCCATGCAAGGGAAGTTTCTGATGCCAAGGTCATTACCAAGGTGAACAGAAATGCTTTCCATAATCTTATCGACAAACTGGATCTTGGCAGTGTTATTTATCCGAAGTATATTACGGCGGAGGCGATTGTTGCCTATGTTCGTGCAAAACAGGCATCCATGAACAGCAGCAATGTGGAGACGATTTACCATATGTTTGATTCAAGGGCAGAAGCCATCGAATTTAATGTCAGTGCCAGTTCAAGAGTGACGGATGTGCCATTGAAAGACCTGAACACAAAAGATAATCTGCTGATCGCCTGTATTAATCGATACGGCAAAATCATTATTCCGGGTGGTATGGATTGTATTCAGGCCGGGGATACAGTTGTCATCGTAACAACACATACCGGTTTCCAGAATATTGAAGATATTTTGCGGTAGTGGAGGTGCCAGATGAACGGAGGAATGATCAGATTTATTCTGGGCAGTGTATTGAAAGTGGAATCGGTACTTCTTTTATTTCCTTGCATTGTCGCAGTTTTTTATAGAGAATCCGCAGGTTACTGGTTTTTGCTTACAGCAGTGCTGAGTTTTGTGATCGGCTATCTGATGGTAAGAAAGAAACCAGCCAATACGGTATTCTATCTGAAGGAAGGCTGCGTGACGACTGCGTTGTCATGGATTATGATCAGTCTGGTAGGCTGTCTGCCATTTTATTTGTCAGGAGAGATTCCTGCATTTACAGACGCGTTATTTGAAACGATATCAGGTTTTACAACAACAGGCGCCAGCATTTTGTCGGATGTCGAATGTCTGTCACAGAGCATTCTTTTCTGGCGGAGTTTCAGTCACTGGATTGGCGGTATGGGCGTGCTTGTTTTCCTTTTGGCGATTATCCCGCTGAGCGGCGGTTCACATATGAACCTGATGCGAGCGGAGAGCCCGGGGCCATCTGTGGGCAAGCTGGTGCCAAAGGTACGTGCGACAGCGCGTATTCTCTATTTAATTTATTTCGGCATGACCATTGTCGAGCTGATTTTCCTGCTTATTGGCAAAATGCCGTTTCTTGAAGCCATGATGATCACTTTTGGTACAGCAGGCACCGGTGGATTTGGTGTGCGAAATACAAGCATTGGCGGTTATTCAGCTTATATTCAGTGGGTTGTTGCCATTTTTATGATTTTATTCGGTGTCAACTTTAATGCCTATTACTTTTTATTGATGAAGCGCTTTAAGCAGGCCTTTGACATGGAAGAGGTCAAAGGTTATTTCCTGATCATTGCAGCAGCCAGTGCATTGATCTTTATCAATATCTATGACAAGACAATGACAGCTGCCGATACGATCCGCCATGTGGTTTTCCAGGTTGGATCCATGATGACATCTACCGGTTATTCTACGGTGGATTTTGATCTGTGGCCAAGTGCGTCGAAAGTGGTATTGATCATCATCATGTTTATTGGTGCCTGTGCGGGAAGTACCGGAGGCGGTATTAAGGTTTCGCGTGTTATTATGATGCTGAAGAGCGTGAAACGTGAATTAAATGCTTACCTCCATCCGAAGAGCGTCCGTACGATTAAGATGGAGGGCAAGGCACTGGATCAGGGAGCCATCAGTTCCGTAGCTGTTTACTGTATTACATTTACCCTGATATTTGCGGTATCTTTCCTTCTTGTGGCCTTGGAAGGAAGAGATCTGACCACGAATTTTACAGCCGTTTTGACAACGATGAACAATATGGGACCGGGGATGGCAGATGTTGGCCCGTCCAAGAACTTTGGCGGACTTTCAATATTGTCGAAATATGTCCTGATGTTTGATATGCTGGCAGGACGTCTGGAACTGTTCCCAATGCTCGTTTTATTCCATCCTGTATTATGGAAGGAAACATGGGAAGGCGGCAAACGAAGAAGACGTCTGAAAAGAAAAAAAGTCTCTTGAGAATTAAAATATAACTGTGTGACAATGGCAGATAGTTGCCGGAAAGGCGGTTGATGATTGATGAAAGAACGATTACTGCGTGAATTTGCAGAACGGTTTGGAAATGCGGAAGGTGCACAGGTTTACTTTGCACCCGGACGTGTGAATTTGATCGGTGAACATACAGATTATAATGGCGGCCATGTATTTCCATGTGCACTGGATATTGGCACGTATGCGGTGGTTAGAAAACGTCAGGATAAGCGTTTGTTTTTTTATTCAATGAATTATCCTGAAGCGGGCATTATCAACAGTTCACTGATCGGTCAGCTGGAACATAATGATGAGGATGGATGGGCCAATTATCCGAAGGGTGTGATATGGGCCTTTGAAGAAAAAGGTATGCAGCCGGCCTGTGGTTTTGAAATGATGGTTTACGGCAACCTGCCCAGCGGAGCAGGGCTGTCATCTTCTGCTTCCCTTGAGGTCTTGACAGGATGGGCACTTAGAGATATATTTGAATTTGAAGTATCCGATCAGGAGATAGCACTGATCAGTCAGCATGCGGAGAATACATTTAATGGTGTCCGCTGCGGTGTGATGGATCAGTTTGCTGTGGCCATGGGCAGAGCGCATCAGGCGATTTATCTGAATACAGAGAATTTGTCCTATCGTTATGTACCGGTACAGCTTCAGAATATGCAGCTGATCATTTCGTGTACGAATAAGGAACGCGGTCTGGCTGATTCCAAGTATAACCTCAGACGCATGGAGTGTGAGCGGGCACTGGCTGATTTACAGAAAGTTGTATCGATCAGACAGCTTGGTGAGTTATCCACGGATGATTTTGAAAAATATCAGGCAGCGATTACTGACGATGTCTGCAGAAGGCGTGCAAGGCATGCTGTTTCAGAGAATGCGCGGACCATTCAGGCTGTGCAGGCTCTGGAGAACAATGATCTGAACCGATTTGGTCGGCTTATGAACGCATCCCATCAGTCCCTGAGGGATGACTATGAAGTCACAGGAGATGAACTGGATGCTTTAGTTGAAGCAGCATGGGATACAGAAGGTGTCTTAGGCTCCCGTATGACAGGCGCAGGTTTCGGTGGATGCACCATCAGCCTCGTCCGCACAGAAGCTGTCGACAATTTTATAAAAAACGTTGGTAGAATTTACAGACAGCAGATCGGCTATCCGGCCGACTTCTATATTTGCCAAATCGGCGGCGGCCCTAAAAAGTTATAACAGAAAGGATTTTATTATGAAAATTTTAGTATCAGGTGGTACAGGCTATATTGGTTCACACACATGTGTGGAACTTCTGAATAAAGGTTACGATGTTGTAGCCTTTGATAATCTTTACAATTCCAAGATAGATGTTGTTGACAGAGTGGAGAAGATTACAGGCAAGAAGCTGATTTTCTACAAAGCGGATATGCTGGACAAAGAGTCTATGCGTCCTATATTTGAAGAACATAAGTTTGATGCGGTGATTCACTTTGCTGCACTCAAAGCTGTTGGCGAATCCGTTCAGAAGCCGCTGGCTTATTACAAGAACAATATTTCCGGTTCATTGAATTTATGCGAACTGATGAATGAATATGGCTGTAAGCGCATTATCTTCAGTTCTTCCGCAACTGTTTACGGTGCCCCGAAGACAGTACCGATCACAGAAGATTTCCCATTATCTACAACGAATCCATATGGTTCAACCAAGCTGATGCTTGAAAGAATCTTCTCAGATTTTTGTGTACCGGATCCGGAATGGAGTGTTGTACTGCTTCGTTACTTTAATCCAATCGGTGCCCATGAGAGCGGTCTCCTTGGTGAGAGCCCGAACGGTATTCCGAACAACCTGATGCCTTATATTGCACAGGTAGCAGCCGGCAAGCTGGAGTGTCTGGGGGTATTCGGCAATGATTATGATACACCGGATGGTACAGGTGTCAGGGATTACATCCATGTGGTTGACCTGGCAAAGGGTCATGTGAATGCTGTTGAGAAGGTAACTTCTTCTACAGGCGTGAATATTTACAATCTGGGTACAGGTATCGGTTACAGTGTACTGGATATTGTTAAGGCTTTTGAAGCTGCTAATGGTATCAAGATTCCTTATGTGATCAAACCGCGTCGTGCAGGCGATATTGCCATCTGTTATGCGAACCCTGGAAAGGCAAAGCGAGAACTTGGATGGGAAGCAAAGTATGATCTTGAACGCATGTGCAAAGATTCCTGGAATTTTACCAAGAAGAGTCTCGGCTTGGAATAGGACGGTTTTATGGCAGATTTAATAACATTTGTAACGGAAACCGGTCAGATTATCAGAGGTTCTGTGATGGGGGCTTTTGAGGACGATCTTTCAGGAAAGAATTATGTGATTTATACAGACAATTCCATCAATGAGACGGGTAATTATAATATTTATGCAGCGTCTTACGATCCGGAGCAGGAGGATGAACAGATTCTGATCCATGCCATTGAGACGGAGGCCGAATGGCAGCGAATTGAGATGATGATGCAGAAACTCAGCAAGGGTCCTGAAGGATACGGAGAATAGTCAGAATATTTTATAAAAATAGATATAGTTATAGACAAAATAACACAAATCTGGAAAATATAGTCATTCTTATAAATGAAATAAGAAAAACGAAAGACAGAAATTGTTGACACACCGAAAATCAGTGTTATACTAAAATTAACAGATCGTTTGAAAACAATGACAGAAAGAGATGGTATTTTGTCATGCAAAGAGGCATGAATAGTGAGAAGTTCATGCCTCTTTTTGTTTTTAAGCACACGTAATAAGGAGGTAGTTACTATGAAAAAGTTTTTGGCACTTGTATTGACCGTAGTAATGGCTGCTTCTCTTGCAGCTTGCGGTAATTCAGGAACAAAGGAAACACAGGCACCTGCATCAGGTGACAGTGAGACAGCCGCTGAGTCAACAGCAGCAGAATCTACAGGTGAGACAGCAGAGAAGGTTGGCGAAGGTGTAGATGTTAAGGATTTGAAAGTTGGTTTTATTTTTATCGGTGATGAGAATGAAGGTTATACAGCCGCTCATTATGCCGGTGCAAAGGGTATGCAGGAAGCACTTGGCCTTTCTGATGATCAGATCATCATCAAATGGAACATTCCTGAAGATGAGACATGTTATGATGCAGCTGTAGACCTTGCAGACCAGGGATGCAATATCATCTTTGCCAACAGCTTTGGCCATGAATCTTATATCCTTCAGGCAGCAGCTGAATTTCCGGATGTACAGTTCTGTCATGCAACAGGGTATCAGGCAGCCGGCAGTGGACTTGCCAATATGCACAACTACTTTACATCTATCTATGAATCCCGTTATGTATCAGGTGTCGTAGCCGGTATGAAACTGAATGAGATGATCGCAGATGGCAAGATTACAGAAGATACAGCTAAGGTTGGTTATGTAGGTGCTTATCCATATGCAGAAGTTATCAGCGGTTTCACATCCTTCTTCCTGGGTGTAAGAAGCCAGTGTCCATCTGCTACAATGGAAGTGAAGTATACAAACAGCTGGGCAAGTTTTGACCTTGAGAAAGAATGTGCTGAATCTCTGATCGCAGATAAATGTGTTCTGATCAGCCAGCATGCAGATACAACAGGTGCGCCTACAGCTTGTCAGGCAGCAGGTGTTCCTTGTGTTGGTTACAATATTTCTATGATTGAAACAGCTCCTGATGCAGCTCTGACAAGTGCTTCCATTAACTGGGAACCTTATTATGAATATGCAACAAAATGCGTCATCGACGGTACAGCTATTGATACAGACTGGTGCAAGGGCTTTGCTGAAGGCGCAGACAAACTGACAGACCTCAATGACAAGGTCGTTGCAGAAGGTACAGCTGAAAAGGTTAAAGAAGTTGAAGATGCGATCATTGATGGCAGCCTTCATGTATTTGATACCTCTACATTCACTGTAAATGGCAAGGAACTGACAGATGCTGACAGCGAATACATCAGCGACGGTTATTTCCATGAATCTGAAAAAGCTTCTGCACCAGCTTTCGATTTCATCATCGATGGCATTACAGCAGTAACACAGTAATCGTATGATATCTGAAGTGGGGCTGTCGCATGACAGCCTCATTTTGGTATGTTGAAGGAGGCTTGATGGTGGAAGCAGTAAATGCCATTGAATTAAAAAATATTACAAAACGTTTTGGTGAAAAAGTCATTGCCAATGACAGTGTTAATCTGACCGTAAGAAAAGGAGAGATCCTGTCTCTTTTGGGTGAAAACGGAAGCGGTAAGACCACATTGATGAATATGCTGTCGGGTATTTATTTCCCGGATGAAGGACAGATATTTGTAAACGGCAAAGAAGTCATGATTTCTTCTCCGAAAGATGCTTTTGATCTGGGAATCGGAATGATCCATCAGCATTTTAAGTTAATCGAAGTGCTGACAGCAGCAGAGAATATCATTCTGGGATTGCCGGGAAAGATGACGTTGAACATGGATGAGGTCATCAAGGACATTCAGGCACTGGTTGATAAGTATGGATTTGAATTGGATTGCCGGAAGAAGATTTACGAGATGTCCGTATCAGAGAAGCAGACTGTTGAAATCGTGAAAATGCTTTATCGTGGTTCGGACATTCTGATTTTGGATGAACCAACAGCCGTTCTGACACCGCAGGAGACAGAGAAGTTATTTGCGGTACTCAGAAACATGAGAGCGGATGGTCGTTCTATTATTATCATTACACATAAATTGCACGAAGTACTGGCACTTTCAGACAGAGTTTCCGTTTTGCGTAAAGGTAAGTATATCGGTACGGTGAATACATGTGATGCAACAGAAAGTTCGCTGACAGAGATGATGGTGGGCGAAAAGGTCAGTCTGAATATTGATCGCCCGGAACCGGAGAATCCAAGGGAAATCCTAAAAGTATCCGGTCTTACCTGTCTGGATAATGAAGGGGTGAAGTCACTGGATGATGTCAGCTTTACTGCCTTTGGCGGCGAAATTCTTGGTGTGGCCGGAATTGCAGGCAGCGGACAGAAGGAACTGCTGGAGGCTATTACAAATCTTTGCCCGATTGCAGAAGGCACTATCAGCTGTGTGAACGAGCATGGAAAGGAAGTTGTTATTTCAGGCAAATCTCCGGAACAAATTTCCAAAGAAAGTATACATATTGCGCATATTTCCTTTGTCCCGGAGGACAGACTGGGTATGGGACTGGTTGCTTCCATGGATATGACGGACAATATGATGCTTCGCAGCTACAGAGAGGGCAAAGGTATATTTGCGGACAGAAAGAAACCGAGAGAGCTGGCTGAACGCCTGATTGACAAGCTTAGCATTGTGACACCGGGAGTTTCAACCCCTGTTGGACGATTGTCCGGCGGTAATGTCCAGAAGGTACTTGTGGGCCGTGAAATTGCCATGCATCCGGATATTCTTCTTGTGGCTTATCCTGTGCGAGGCCTGGATATCAATTCTTCTTATCAGATTTATAATCTGATGAACGAGCAGAAGAAGAAAGGTGTTGCGGTTATCTGCGTTATTGAAGATTTGGACGTGTTGCTTGAAATATCTGACAGAATTCTTGTATTGTGTGGCGGCCGTGTAACAGGTATTGTAGACGGCAGAACAGCGACAAAGGATGAAATCGGATTATTGATGACGAAAGGACAGAAGGAGGAGAGCCATGTTTAAAGATTCTTCATTGCATATTGCGGCCAGGGATTCTATTGTCTGGTGGAAAGCATGGCTGATCAGACTGATTGCAGTGCTGCTTTCACTGATTGTCTGTGCAATCGTGATTTTTGGATTGACAAAGATGAATCCTGTTGAAGTGTACAAAGGTATTTTTTCAGGTGCTGTCGGTACCAGCCGAAGAGCATGGGTGACGATCAGAGATACAATGGTTCTTCTGTTGATCGCTATCGGCCTGACACCGGCTTTTAAGATGAAATTCTGGAATATCGGTGCAGAAGGCCAGATTCTTGTGGGCGGTGCAGCTACGGCTGCATTAATGATTTATGCCGGCGATTCACTGCCGACACCGGTTCTGATGATCCTGATGTTTGTGGCCAGCATGGCAGCAGGTGTTATCTGGGGCGTTATTCCGGCGATTTTCAAGGCTTATTTCAATACAAATGAGACATTGTTTACCTTGATGCTGAATTATGTGGCTATGCAGATTGTTACATTCTGTATTGTTTACTGGGAAAATCCGGCAGGTTCCAATACGGTCGGTATTATCAATTCAGCGACCCGCGCCGGATGGCTGCCGGAACTGGGCGGACTGACTTACGGTTGGAATGTCGTGATTGTTCTTGTATTTACCATTGGCATGTATATCTATATGAAATACAGCAAGCAGGGCTATGAAGTTGCTGTTGTCGGTGAAAGCCAGGATACGGCCCGCTATGCCCGCATCAATGTAAAGCGCACCATTATCCGTACAATGGGTATTTCAGGCGGCATCTGCGGTATTGCCGGATTCCTTCTGGTCAGCGGTGCCAGCCATACAATTTCTACATCAACTGCCGGCGGTCGTGGCTTTACAGCTATTATCGTTGCATGGTTATCCAAATTTAATGCATTCGTAATGATTCTTGTATCCTTCTTCCTTGTTTTCATGGGAAAAGGTGCTATTCAGATTGCGTCACAGTTCAATCTGAATGAGAATGCATCCGATGTTATTACAGGTATCATTTTATTCTTTATTCTGGGCAGCGAATTCTTTATCCGCTACAGAATTGCATTTACAAAAGCACATAAGTAAGGGAGGCCGATGATATGAGTGCATTGATTGTTTTTATTCAAAAAGCCATTGCTCAAGGCATCGGTATGCTCTTTGGCGCAACAGGCGAGATTATTACAGAGAAATCCGGCAACCTGAATCTGGGTGTTCCGGGACTGATGTATATGGGCGGTATTGCCGGGTTGATGGGTGCTTTTATCTATGAAAGCGGAGCAGAGAATCCAAGCGGCATTGTGGGTGTGCTTATTTCCATGCTGTGTGCCTTGTTGGCTTCCGGTTTTGGTGCATTAATCTACAGTGTTCTGACCATTACATTGAGAGCTAATCAGAATGTTACGGGTCTTGCGCTGACAACATTCGGTGTTGGTTTCGGCAACTTTTTCGGTGGTTCTCTTTCACAGCTGGCAGGCGGTGTCGGTCAGATTTCCGTTGCTGTGACGGGCGGTACCTACCGTACCAAAATTCCGGGATTATCTAAGATCCCTGTTATCGGCGATGTTTTATTTTCCTATGGTTTTATGACTTATTTCGGCATTATACTGGCAATCCTTGTTTCATGGTTTATGTATAAGTCGAGAAAAGGTCTGAATCTTCGAGCAGTAGGTGAAAGCCCTGCCACAGCGGATGCAGCCGGTATTAATGTCACACTTTATAAATATCTGGCAACTATTATCGGTGGTACCATCAGTGGTCTTGGCGGTTTGTATTTCGTTATGGAATATTCAGGCGGTACATGGACCAACAACGGTTTCGGTGACAGAGGCTGGCTGGCCATCGCCCTTGTTATCTTTGCATTGTGGAAGCCTATTAACGCTATCTGGGGATCTTTCCTCTTTGGTGCCCTGTATATCCTCTACCTCTATATACCGGGGCTTGGCCGTTCCATGCAGGAGATATTCAAGATGCTGCCATACCTTGTAACCATCGTCGTACTGATTTTCACAAGCTTCAGAAAGAAGAAAGAATATCAGCCGCCGGAGAGCCTTGGCAACTCTTACTTCCGAGAAGAACGATAATCAAAAAGTCGTCGTGGATTTTGTGAAATCTGCGGCGGCTTTTTGAACATAAGAAAGGTGTCGTTAGAAATGTCAATAGATATCAGAATAACGCAGAAAGGTTTATTAAAAAAGACACTGCCATTGCATGTGCTTACAGGTTCTGATTTGTGCTATGGAACCAGCGATGGTATGAAATTAAAAGAAAATGATTTAAGTAGTGATGAAATCATTATGTATCATTCGAATCATATATCCCGCGGTTTCAGTATCGAGTGGACACCGGAAAAAAAGGATTATGTGGATTTGCGGGCGTTAAGCCCCGACAGTCGTGAAGGACTGAATGATTTTTTCGCTGCAATACAAAGAATTGCATCTTATTGGAAATGTGAAATCGAGATGGACGGCAATATCACCGCGCTTTCGGAGCTTGTTTCGCTGATACCGGATATGCAGGCCTTTAATGAAACGGTTCTCGAAAGTGTTTGTGGGGATATTTTATCCGGCAAAAAGGAATCCCTGACATTGTACAGTGTCATGTTCCCGGTCGTCCTTGGTGTACCGGAAGCAGAAAAATTCAGACACAATGTGGATGCTTTCGGCAGATGGCTGCATGAAAAACAGTCTGTAGATGCCTATTATGCGCGGCCTCAGTTTTTCAGAACCGAGGTGGGTGTTGTCGGCAGATATGTAGTGACAGAAGATTGCCGGACAATCTTTCCTCTAAAAGGACAGGTGCCATTGGGAATTTCTGATCCGGAAACAGGGAAAGGGTTAAAATGTGACAGATATGAAGTTTATTTTTACTCAATCTCACAGGAAAAAATGCTGGGATACGTTCCATTTGAGATATTTATTGAAATAATCAAAGAGCAGGCAGAGAGATTCGATGGAGCGAATATCATTTTTGAAGGGCTGTCTATGGAGGCGCTACAAAAAATTGTGGAAACAGCTGTGTAGCGCAGAAACAGAAGTGAAAAGCGTTTTACAATACCTGAATATGCCAATAAACTCCGAAACCGTCTAAACAGATGGCGGGTCTCTATAAACAAACAGTAGGCAGATTTTCGCGATTTTGCGAGCATAGCGACAGCTTTGAAGCATTGTCCGAGCCTGTAGGGCGAGTTTATGCGTAAAAGCTGTCAATATGCGGCGCAGCAAAATCGCGAAAATCAACGTGTTTGTTATAGAGACCCGCCATCTGTTTTTACGGTTGAGTTTTCTCATTGAGGCTGATAATAGCTCCTGACAAACTGTATAAATCGTCTAACATGGGGGAGCAGTGCATGTTCTTTCCTGTATACGATATAAAGTTTTCGCGTGGGTGCCGGATGCGCCAACGGGAAAATCAAAACCTGTCGGCTGGCATTCAGGTCCTGGACAGATTTGGCTGAGAGAATGGAGATGCCAAGTCCGTTAATGATGGAGCGTTTGACTGCTTCCAGGTCATTCATACGTGCTACAACATTGATGGCTCCCGATGCAATATGCTGCTGTTCAAGATACTGGTCGATGGCTTTTTTTGTACCGGAACCTTTTTCACGAAGAATAAAAGGTTCATTTAAAAAAGCTGCAATGGTTACATTTCCTTTGGAAATCTCCAGGTAATGGGGGGTAACCGGGGTGACGATGACAAGCTCATCCTCAAGAAAAGGGATAAAAATCAGCTCTGATGAATCAGTGGTCATTCCAACCAGTCCAAAATCAAGGCGGCCGTTTTCAACCTGCTGGATAATGCCCATGCTGTCAGATAATTCAGAATGAAAATAAATATCCGGGTTTAATTGACCGAAGGCACTGAGCACTTCAGGAAGCACATAGGAAGATGGAATGGTGGATGCCCCAAGTTCAATAATCTGTTTGTGAGAGCCGACAAATTCATTGAGAATATGATCCCGGATTTTCAGCATGGAGACTGCAGTATCATAGAGATTATATCCCTGAGGGGTGACGTGCAGTTTCTTTGTGGTGCGGGAAATGAGCTTGGTATCCAATTCCTTTTCAAGGGAAGCCACATGGGCGCTGACTGTTGGCTGGGTCAGAAAAAGATGGCGGGCGGCTTCAGAAAAGCTATTATAATCAACAACGGCCACAAAGGCCTCTAACTGTTTTAATTCCATACAAAAACTCCTGTTTATTGAAAAGAACAATAATCTTAAGGTTAAATAAAATAAATTCTGGAAAAAGGCCGTAAGTACGGTATTTTTTATAGAATTTATTGATTCTGTCTATAAATAGAGTATAATACAGTTGACATAAAATGGCAAGCACATTGTTTTTGGGGTGCTCGACTATTTGACTTTTAAGGTTAAATTCAGTATGCTGATGTTAGTAAGATTTTCTATTTATATAGGAGGGGAATCAAATGAAAAAGTTAGTAAGCAGTGTTCTTGTACT
>OGCO01003048.1_pt1 | contig 20520 bp, 8 predicted proteins | sample 1570171 | NCBI WGS metagenome assembly OGCO01 (sample SAMEA4370583, study PRJEB24528) | human gut metagenome | reverse complement strand
ATACAGAAGTTTCAGTATTTGTTTTAGAATTAGTATAAATTTGAAAATGTTGTACTTTTCCACTACTAATTGCATTAGTTAATCCTTCTATTTTTATTTTTCCTTTATATGTGGGATTTTTTCGATAGAATGTTACCCTATTAATATATCTAAAAAATTCAATTTTTTCACTATTAATTGCCCTTGCGTATTGTGATGATACTGAAAAATCAGAAGTATTAGTATATTCGTAAGTATAACCATTAGCCCCAGACATACCAGAGAAAGCAAAGTTATTAAATACTCCATTATTTCCATTTCCAGAAATATCAGGTATATAACCTAGATAACTATAACTAGAATTGGGCATCCTTAACTTGCTTGGAGAGAATATACATTTAGGAGCAGAACCTTCTAATTTATAAATCTTTTCAGCGGTAAGAGTAATATCATTAGTTACTACTATGTCTTTTGCAGCTAATGCATTAAAACTTAGCTTTTCTCCATTTAAGTAGTATGAATTTATAGTATATAAATCAGGAAATAAATTAAATCCTGCTCTTACCTTAATAATAGAATTAAGTTTAACTTTATCACCATAGGTATAATTATTAAAGTTTCCGTCGTGGAATGTTAATAGAGCTGGGTATGGTTGAGGTATATCCTCGTATCTAATATATTCGTCTACTTGTATATTAAATACTTGTGATAAATCTCCAACAGAAGAATATGTCACAATCTCCCAAAGGTTATTAGATTCTGACCAATTACTTACTTTAGTAGCTTGACATTCAGAACCGCCGAAGGTAACTTTGCCTATCTCATGCAGAGGGTCTTTAAGCTTTAATTTAAAGAATATTCTATCAGACTTTTTAATCCAATCACCTACGGCAATCTTAGTCTCCCAACCATTAATAAACCATTCTGTTACTGCATCGTAAGAGTCTGGGATATTAGCTGAAATTGTAGGATTCCATTGTACAATGTCTTCATTAACTGCAAGAGTCAATTTAATTTTTTGAGGAGTTTTGTCTTTTATATAACCTTTAACATCCCATACATTCGATGCTGTTGAAGGCCCGACAGTCATACCAGTAAAAGCTGTTGAAGATGCCCCTGCTATTTTATAAGGAAGTTTTGTATATACATTAAGTACAATTCTGGCTCCTACATCTACATAATCGCCTGGCTTGATTACTTTCCATACACCAGAATCAACAACAAAGTAATCAATTCTAGTAATATTTTCATCCTCTGGAATTACAGGTCTAAACTCAACTTGGTTAGGATATAATGTTCCTCCTCTAATTTTCTCTATTTGTCTTTCTATTAAGAACTCACTCATAGAGTAAGGGAACAACATCAGCATCCATAGATACAATTTAGCGTATTGTCCAGCATTAGCATATCTTCCAAGAGTCAATCCATCTCCAGTGCTAGTGTCAGTACCTCTATCAATATTGTTTCCGTTATAGGTATAAGTTGATTGATAAGATATTTTTCTTTCAATACCGATGTCTTTTTCTATTTTAGTAAATCTTCCATAAGATGCAGCTGATATGCTATTTATAGCCGAACCATGCTCAAATATAAAAGGAGTTGTTGTATCTGCTGTTATTCTTGATATAGCAGAAACCTGAGTGGGAACAAACTCTTGATAGGCTCTATCCATCAAAAATGTATAGTCCTTCAATCCTAAATTTCCTGCAAATTGACCATAATCATCGATTCCGTCAAAACAGAGAGAATTTGCATTAGAAGGAATTACTTCAATAGTAATATTGCAATCAAAATTAAGCACCCCTTCTGAAATAGGACTGATGATTAATCCTACCCACACATTACGAGTTTGAGCCAATATTGCTTCTGTTGGAGCAAATGATTTAGGTAGTTCATGAGTACCATTGCCTAAATATAATATTGTTTCAGTATTTGCATTTTCTGTAGCTAAATATCTATAGCCAAATTTACTACTTCCTTCAAGACCCTTTATAGTAATTATAAAAGACGGGATTTCCTTTACATTAGTCAGTTCCTCATTTAACTTTACATAACTATATAATAAACCATTACCTGCTTGGCCAACATTAGTTACATGTATAGTATCGTTAGTAATATCATAAACATATTGCCAAGATACACTTTGCCAAGTTTTATTGGCACCAAATACAACAGGATAATCTCCAATACCGCTATTACCTTCCCAACCGAAGTTATACAACTTAGCATCATATCCGTTTCCAGAATAATCAATTAGTTTATTATCAAAGGCAGAATGGTTATCGTTAGTAATCTTCTGTTTCTTTACATTATAATAAACTTGAGGTTTAACTATTTCTCCAGGTCTGTCAAGATTATATTTCTCAATAACAAGATTAATTTCATCTTCTGTAAGAACTCTATTAGCTATAAATGTCCAGTACCAAGCTATTTGGCGTGCTTCTCCAATACTGCCATTTGCTGCCTGCCATGCTTGTACATAGTGTTTTAAAGGACTTGATGAATTGGCAGTTCCTCCTTGTGCTGTATAATCACTTTTATCTCCAAGTATGTTGTTTATTACAACAGCTCCACCCTCATAGATATTTTGTTTAGTAAATCCATAAATTCCAGTCTTACCTATTCTTTCTCCTCCATAGTTAACATTTCTACCAGCACTACTTGAGTTATTACGTACATAATTAGTATAAGTAGCTCTAGAATTAAGTTGAGCAATCATAGAAATTACTGTAAATCCAGTATTACCTTTAAGCATTTCTGGTATGGATTTTTTAGAAATAATTAAATCATCAACTCCGTCAGTAACAACAGCTCCTTTAAATTCCGGAATTTGCTCGACGATAACTTTTTCATTCGTTCCTCCCCAATAAATAAATCCTACGCCAATATCACTTTTATTATTGGCAGGAACTATATGTTCTCCATTACTGGTAAATAATGCTTCTGATAAATCAACATCTTCTGCATTTTTATAGTAGAAAAAAGTTATTCCTCCACTTTTTAAATTAGAGACTTTTATTTTAAATGAAGATGTTAGCTTATAGTCAATATGCGCTCCCCATATGTTTCCAGAGGTAACAGGCAGATTGTTATAAAATCTACTACTGTTTATACTTATTTCAGAAGGATATATCCATTGCGTAAAATCCTCTTCATACTTACCATAACCACTTCCTTCTTTGTAGTTAAAGTTCAGCAACTCAAAGTCTCCGCCTTTATCTTTTATTTTATTCTTGATAATGTTACGGTCAGTACTATCATTTGATTTACCGTAGGCTGACCATACCCCTACAAGAGCGTCTTTAAGTTCAGGTGGGAAGTATGCCCCACCTGTAACTCTAGACTTAAATCCTATGGCATTGGCATTACCAATACCAGTAATATTAGTACCCATATTGTAATGTTCCTTCTTCTGCGTCTCTTATTTCTTCACACATCTCAGGGTTCCATCCGGGATATAGTACTGTTTCTATGAAATTGTCCTGTCCTGCAGGTCTAATCTCTGCTGTTATATTATCGTCAGTAATATTCTTTATCAGAAATATCACACCAGGGAAAAAATCCCCGGCAGGAACATTCTGTAAGATACTTACTTGCACAGAAGATATTTTTCCTTCTCTGTTTGCTACTTTTCCGTATCCGTACATATTATATAGTTTTAAAATTATTAATCATTCATACCTATTGACCATTCTGCAGGCATACCAGCACTATTTGTTATCAATGCTTTAGACATTTGATAGAATGGTTGTGTTCTATATTTAAGAGACAATTTATTCAGCCAATTCCATAGTTCAGGTACAGTTCCTTGAGTTGTCTTACAACCACCAAACATAAATGATACATTAGATACATTTGCATGTTTTGCTCTTGTCACTAAGGTACTATCTATTTTTATTGGGTTTCTTCCATAAGTATATAGACTAGCCGTTACGTTATCACTGCTATCTACACTCAGAGATGAAATTGAGAATGTACCTCTTAGGTTTCCTAAAGCTCCGTTTCTAGAGAATAAATCAGTAGGAACTTGAGCAGGCAATGTGGCATCTGAATACCATCTACAACACATCCAAGTTCTATCTAAATCTTGTAAACTTAAGTTATTTACAAACAATGAAGAAGATAGAGCAATATTAGAAGGTATCTCATTGTATGAGAATAACAACTTAACAGAAGTTAGGTTTCTCAATGTTGAGAATAGGTTCGGTGGATACATTGTTCCTGCATTTGTAGTATCAGGCCAAGTATATGGATTAACCATGAAACAGAAATAGAATATACCTTCTAGCTTAGTCACATTAGATATTGGCTCAAACAATCTTGGTGGGATTCTACCACATAGACCATAAGACTGATAGTTATCAGTAGAGTCTGAAGAAATTCCACTTCCATAGAATATATAATTCACATTCAACGCTGCAATGTTTTCACAATATCTAAATAAGTCAGGAGGGCAGAAATAATTCATAACCAATCTCTTAGTAGTATATGACGCTGGAGTAATACATGACCTACTGTCATTTTCATCTTCCATAGTATCAGGAATAGTTGTTGGAAGCGTTGTTACAGTTCCGTTAGTTACATCTCTGTAAAGATTACTATTCTCAATAATACCTTTCATACCTACTCTACCATCAAGTGCCCAATAGTTCCACATTTCCTCATAAGGGTCATAAGAAGTGTTTTTTAATACTCTTCTAATATCTCTATTTGGATTAGGAATAAACTCTGGCTCTGCTCCCGGATTCTCTGGGTTATAAGCAGGGTTAGGAATTTGTTCTCTTGGGTCATAAGCAGAGTTCTTTATAAACTCAACTGGATTGAAGTTTTCATTATTTGTTACTAAATCTCCAGAGTCTCCATACTCTAGATTTCCCCAATCTATTAAATATTGAGATGCGTCAGGGCTTCTAAATCCTCTTAAACATCCATCTAATATTCTTATTGTTCTATTTAATTGTTTTCTTGTAAACTCGTATGTTTTAGTTGCAGGCAATGGCTTTGGTAATTCATCATCTGGAATCCATTCTCCGCTTTCTGTAATACCGAATGTTTCAGTAATTCCAGAAGCTGCAGCGTCTGTATGATTCCAGCCAACAAATTGTTTTCTAACATCAGTTTCTTGATAGAATAAACCATAAGGAACTTTTCCTATTTTACAATAGTTAGATGTATCTTCCATAAAACAAGCTGTAGCATTTACTAACCTACAATTCTTAAATCCTCTACTAGTAAGTGTATATTTTACATTACTCATATTGTAGAACATGTAAGAAATATTAGTAAGTTTAACACAATCATTGAATGTAGTTCCAGGAAGTTCTGTTGTTGTATCAGAAGGAAATGCCATTCTAGCAAAGAAAGCCGGAGCTTCCGTTAGATTAGTGCAGCCTTTAAATACATCGTAAGGGAATTTATCTCCTACTAAATCTGGAACATACGTTTTAACTATTCCAGAACCTGCAAAGCTTCCTCCAGTTGTTGTGAAGTTTCCTTCATCTTGAGGACCTATAAACTTGATTGATGATTTAATCTTACTAAACATCGAGTTCTTAATAGGCCAAGTTACTGTATTACTTCCATCCTTTGCACAGTTAAAGGAATTTCTAATGTATTGTAATGATTGAGGGAAGTTATTTCTCATAGAGCTAAACACTTCGTCTCCGCCAAATACATTTAGTAAAGAACCTTTACCGTAACAATTAAAACATTGACTTATTGTAACCAATTTAGGGTTGTTGTAAAATAGAGGACAGTATGAAGCTGTCTTTCCATTCTCTGTATATGTTTCTAAATCAAACTCAATTTTAGAATAAGTACTTCCATACAGATAGCCTATATTGTTAAGTTCAGGTAAATATTTTAATAACTTACTTGCTTTAGCATATATATAATCAGAATCTAAAATTTCTTCTTTAGGAGCACTAGCATTTTTAATGAATGTCTCATAGTAGATAGCCCAACTGATTGAAGTTAATTTTAGAGTATCACCATTTGCATTTACTGGAGCAAATAGATATTCATCCATATATTTTCTACCACCAGTTCTAAATGAGTTATTCATATTAGTGCAATTCACAAGTGGCGAAAATAATCCATCATATGCTGTAATGTTCCCATTATCATCATGTGTAGGACTGAAATATATACCAGTTAGGTCTCCGCAATCCCAGAATAAACTGTCTATGGTTGTTACTTTACCACAGTACTTAAACATATTTCTATTGAAAGAGTTAGGAACTGAAGTAATAACTTGTCTACATGTAGTAAATGTACCATTTAAGCTAGTTACATTCTGACATCTATTAAGTATGTAATACACATCATATAGGGTACAAGCAGTAGTACTGAACACACTGTTTAAAGCAGTGGTTGAGATAGTAAAGTTTGTATCTAAATTTGTGTTAGCTTTCCATTGAGTTTTTCCAGCTTCTGTATTAGTATCTGGGCCAAACCATTCAGTAGGACTAATCATTGGAGTTGGAATAGTACTTGGCATGTCATGTATAAAGAACTTATTACAGTTACTAAATATGCTCTGACCATTAAGTGCCAAATGTCCAAATACTCTTATAAGAGAAGAACATCCAACAAAGAAAGAACTACCGACAGTAAATGGTTTATTTTTATTATTGTTAAATTTAATGTATTTAACTAAACCTGCATTTCTTAAGGATAATGAAGTAAGATTAAAGGGACTTAAATCTAACATATTTTCTCCCTTATAAGAAGGGATAGGGTCGTTACCAAATTGGAAAGCAGATACAGAACTATTACTAATGTCTAGAGAAGTAATTGTGTTCAGACCTTGTGCTAACTGAATTGGTTCTGGAGTTGTAGTTCCAGATAGATTTAGAGTTTTAATCTTAGCCGCACCTACAATGTATATTTGAAGAGACCTACTGTTGCAATTAGCTAGGTTTATCGTTTCTACATTGTTAGAGTTAGATACATTAAATACTGAAAGTGCTGTATTGTTAGTACATATAATGGTTTTCAGATTAGGACATCCTGTAATAGTTACAGAATCCAAGTCACTTAAACTATTCAGAGTAAGTGATTCTATTTTAGTACAAGAATCAATGATTACAGTTTTTAGTTTCTTACATCCTGTAAAGTCAATAGAACTCAAGAATGGTTGAGACTGTAGTGTAATTTTCTCTACATCTGAGTTAGTAATATTAAGAGAAGCGAGTGAAGCATTTGGTAAAGACAGAGAAGTTACACAAGAACCAGAGATGTTCAAATCTTTTAGTTTCGTATACTTTTCAATGTTTACTGTGAATGTACTTACACCACTGTTTCCAGACCAGAAGGCTGTATTACTAAGGTCAATGTGTCTTACATCAGAGAAATCTTGGTCATTGATAAATGCTGTTTCAAATAGAATTGGAGCACTTGACAATGTCTTTACTCCTGATATATCTACATTAGCGAAACTTGGAAGTCTCAATGTAGACATGAATCCTTGGAATCTCATATATTTTAATCCGTCAAGTTGACTGATTTGAGAAATACCATTAATAGTAATCTGCGTATTGAAAGAAGATATAGGCGATAGAGTAATAGTTGTTGGACTATTTTCATCAACAAAATATCTAATATCTCCGGCAGATGTCTGTCCAATGTTTACCGTAAAGATTAATGGGCAGTTAGATTTTACTGTAAGTGTAGGAGCTTGTCCTTCTGCACCACCGCATTTAAATGCACCTTTTTCATTATACGGTTGGATAAGTGCACTGTTTGAATATTGGAACACACCATCCATAAAGTAGTATCTTTTCTTTAGCCAGTCTCTTACAAATTCAACACGAGGTCCATGTAAGAACTCAATGTTAGCATAAGAAGCAGCACTACCTTCATCCTTTGAATATCTAGTTAAGTACTTAACTTTGTAGTCATAATTATATAGAAGTTCACCACAGTTCTTCATCTGAATACTGAAATAGTTATCGACGAAGTAATTAGCTTCTTTAAGTAGTGTTCCTACTGAACGCCAAGTTTCCCATAAAGCATCATATCCTGCTCCTGAATAAACTCCTGTATTTATAAATCTAGTATCTCTAAGAACATCCCATAATCTTGCAGAGTATGTATCATATCCTCCGTCTGCTGAGTTTTGAGTAATTACTAGAGAGTTAACTCCAGATTCTACTTTAGCATTAGCGAAGGTGTCTAGATATGCTGTCTTAGGTACATTTTCTTCACCTGTATTTGATAAACCAAATGCTGTATCCATGTCATAGAAACAAGGCCACCATTTGTTCATATTTTCATCAGTAAGACTTCCCCCAACGTTCCAAGAACGAAGTGTCATATTCTTACCAAGAGAGTCCACAAGTCCAAATGCTATACAAACTATATAGTAAGAATAAGCATTTCTAATATTTAGCCTATTGGTTAAATCATCAGCTAGGGCTGACCAAGATTGTTGAGCTGCATATTGGTCTTCTGTTTTTTCGTATCCTTTTGTTTGAACATTCCATCTGTACTTATCAACAGCTTCACCAGTCATGCTAGCTAAGTCAGTAAATAGTAATTGAAGTCTTTGCCAAATATTGTTATCGGATACGTCAGAGTTATCTCCATTTGCTCCATTATACCTAAATTCTCCAACATGCTGTAAGATAGATAAGTCGTCCTGCATGAACAGAGCAGTCATCTGCTTAGTTCCATCATCTTTAATAATGATGTTAGCATTTTCAGAGAACTCGTAAGAGTATATTTGTCTTTGGTCAATAGTTCCGAAGTTTTCATTATCCTTATATGTTTCGTAAGTAGTAATGAAAGCAGGAACTGGGTTTTCTTGATACTGTCCAGATGAATCCTTGATTCTTCTTGAAAATGATTTGAAGAACTTGAATCCCATGTTAAAGTAAGCATTACGTCCTAAGTTAAAGGAGTAAATACCTAACATTTCTTGAGTATCAGTTCCATCAAATTTAATAAGTAAGATGCAAGGGAATCCTTCAAGTGTATGTTTAATAGTTACATTTTGATGTGTAACCGTTTTATCTCTAGTATCAACAGGACGTCTTGATTCAAGTTGTTCCATTGGTGGAGTTTTATCAAACAACAAGTCTGAATTATCATTAATCCATTTACCAATAGAAGCATTGTTAGCATGAGCAGAGTCAACTACGTCAGCTTTCAATGTAAATTGACTTTCAGGCATCCATGTATTGTTTGGCTGGAATAACTCTGGGCCGATTAAACCACCTAAATCATCATACAGTTCTTTTCTGAACATTATTTCTAAGTTCTTACTTCTATAACCGGTAGATGATGTACCCTGAATCATTATAGATAATTCTCCAGTAGATACTGCCGAACTCTTAGTAGAATTAGGGTCGAAGTAGTTAAATGTACAACCAGTATATTCTGTTGGGTTTGCACCTACAGCTTCATATACAGCTTTAGTAAATCCAGAACCACCACAGTCAATATATACTACTGGAAGAGGTGGTTTCTTATTAGAGTCACTAATTAAAGCATCAAAGTTGATATTTGCGTATGTATTATTCTGGTCGTCCCATAGAGTTGATGATGCTGTTGATTCTGATGTACTAAAGAAGTTCTTTGATTTCCAAGAGTTATACAGAGAAAAGTCTACTGTACCGTCCGACATAAGCGAAGCATTAGCTCTTGCATTTAAAGCATTAATTACAATTTGTTTGTCGTTTAATGCACTTCTAAAGAATCTCATATCATAAAGTTCAACATCAGCAAAGTTACCTATGTTTCCGTTTGCATCGGCATCACAAGCCAAATAGAACTTACTTGTAGTTTTCCAAGTAAAGTCAGATTTGATTTCTCTTGCAGCATTAAGTACTCCATTGATAAAGATTTTAACTTCATTATTATTCTTATCAACTATAAAGTCAAGAGTATTAATAACATTTTGTTGTAGCTTACAAGAGATTGTTTCCTTAATATTTCCGTCAGTGTAAGACCATACAATGTCTTCTAATCCAACTTTAATACCTTCAGAGAATGTTCCATCAGAACTGTAATTTCCTATAAAAAATATAGTCCTATCAGAGAACGGATGCAGGTCAGTTTTTAGAGTTACAGAGAATGTAAATCCTAATCTTGACCAGTTATTATTGTCACTTATTTCATCCTTAAATGGTTGTAAATCTACTATACCGTAAGATTCGCCACTAAGTCTTAGTTTTGTTTGTCCATCACTAGATAAGAATCCGGATAGTTCTCCATTAGTATTATATACATTTAAAGGAGTGTTTACTACAATTGGGTCTGTTGTTCCCGGAGATATGTAGTTTAGTTCTTCTGACATCCATGTAGTTGCAGTAGGAGCTGTCGGGAACTCATTCTTAACACTCCAACTTGCATATCTAGTATTCCTAGGGTTTTGGTCAGCAATTAAAGATTGTGCAGATTTTACAACAACACAAGCAAGTTGTGTATCTGTCATAGGAGAACCTTTTTCAGACCAACATCTTAGTGTAATATCCCAATCACCTAAGTAATCATCATTCTGTGCAACAGCCCAGCTAAAGATTTGCTGTTTACCTCTTTGCACATATTGGTTCTCATTGAATGGGTTCTCTGCATCAGGCTCAAACGTTCCAATGTCTCTTACAATGTTTCCTCTTTTCATTCTAACAGCATAGTAAATAATACTAATACCTGATAGATAAGGAGTAAATGAAAATGAAATGTTACCACCTTGAGGGAACTCTGTTGCAGGTGTTCCTGCTGTTACTTCTTCTTTAGTTGTAATACCATCAACAAGTACTACAAGAGAAGTTCCGTCTTCTACTACAACTTTATTAGTTACCTTGTCAGAAGTAATAGTTTTTCCATCAATAGATGTTTGTGCAAATGCTTCAATAGTGTAAGAAGAACCTGCCGTTGGAGTTCCTGTAAATAAGCTGAAGAAATCAACATCGTATAACAAAGGTTCAGTAGATGTAAACTTACCAAGCTCAAGTGTTTTAGAAACACCATTAGTGACATTGTTAACAATAAGAGATGTGTCTGCAGCCAGTACTTTATTAGTAACTGTATATGTTATTTTATATGCTAATCCAATTGTTGCAGTAACTGACGAAACACTACTTGATAAATTAATAGATGATTCAATTACAGTCAACATATAAGGAGTCGCATTAATTCCTTCTGCATCAGTAGCAGTGACTACTATTGAGTGACTATTTGATGATGAATACTGGGATATGTTTTTAATAAGCAAACTTCCCGGAGTTCCAGACCATCCTTCTTGTCCTGAAATAACATTATTTCCGTCTAGAGAAACAGTTATAGTAAACTTTTGGTTATTCTTTAATGCTGTGATTAAGTAATCTAGTTTAACTTCTTTAGTGGTAGAATATAAAATATTAACTCCTTCGGATGTTGTAATACCACCGTTAGTTAATTTAATAGAGGATGTGAAATCTCCTCCCCCACCACCGCCTCCTCCGCCATGTTCCGCAAGCCACGAAACATTACGTTGAAGTGTTTCTATCTTTTTGTTGGTTCTACTGAGTGCTTGGTCAACAGAGATATTTACTTCTCCAGATACTAGCACGTCAGGGTTAGAAGTACTAATTTGGGAAGCGTCGCTACCTGCGACGATTTCCCATTCATTAGTAGTCTTGTTTTTTATACTTACACTTTTACCTGACATTATTTTATGATAATTAAATCATTTCCGTTGTTTTCTTCCCCATTACCACCAATAGCTTCTGGCGGGTTAACACTACTTTGAATATTAATATTGAACTTACCTGCAGAGGTAAATACATAATTAATTTTCTTAACTGTTCCTGTTATTTGAGTAGGAGTAACATTCCATATAATATAGAATGGATATCTCTGTCCAGCATTTACTGTTGCAGTAATATTAGTCTGGTCTACAACTTTAACAGTAGCAGGGAAATAGTGTCTCAACCAAGGTATATTAGGTGCAGGCAACTCTTTGTTAGATGTATGTTTATAACCAGTAGCTTGACACATTGCATATACAGGAGCAGTAATATTATCAACTAGCTCAAAGGTACATAAGTGTTTATGCTGCTTATAGTTATCATCAGTTTTCCATGCAACAGGGAATTTCTGTCCAGCTAAAACTCCTTCTGTTTCTTCATATAAACTATCACTATTAAAGTAAGTAGTTAAATCAGATTGAGTTACTTGAATAATCGGCTTCATGCTTATAGGAGTTCCATCTTGTGAGAAGTTTTCTTTAAGTGGCCAACTAACGCTGTATGTATGTTTATGTCCGCCAAGAACAAGTCTTACATTGTTTTCTTGACAAAACTTACTAAACCAGTATTTATCTTCATTAGGAACATTGTAATTTAAATGGCTACCACTTCTTTCCACTTTATTATTTTCTGTGTCATTCCAGTAGAACTGTTGAATAACATTTTGAGTAATAATAGTAAATGGCATTTCATGACAGTAAGCAATCTGCCAAGTAGCAGAAGCATTAGCATCAATGTCCTTTTTACACCATTGTTTAATGTATGGATAAGTTATCTTTCCAGTACTTAATCCATAAATATTAGTTTCAGTTAAATCAGTAATTTCAGAGTTCACACACATAAAGTGTACATTACCATAATTAAATGAGTAAAGTGAATCAATAAATACCTCTTTACCTTCAATAGTAAATACAGGTGGATTAGTTTCATCAAACTCAAATGTGTAGAAGAATGACATATTAGAAGGATTAATCTTGGAGCTATCTCCGCCATTTCCTAATACATACATGTTGGCAGGACATAAGTCATTATTACCAACAGTCACCATTTCTTCAACTCCCCATAGAGATTTACGAGCATTGTAATAATCAACCCACTCATTGATTCTATTTCCATTCTGTGTCATATCACCAGTATTAATAGTGAACTGCGCTTCTGGAACATGATTCTTTATGTATTCAGCTGATATTCTCCAAACATTATATTCATCCCAGTTAAAGCCTTGTTGGTCACTTACCTGAACAAACGTAAAATCGTCTTTTATATCATCAGTACCTCTTACTGTAAATGTTAAAGAATCACTAGCAAATTCACTTGGATTTCCATTCGCATCAGCTCTGCCTACTCTATATTCATAGGTTCCTACTGATAAGTTCTTGAGAATAACTTTATGAGTAGTAAATGGAGTTCCATCAGTGGCTTCCATTCTAATACGATTGTAGTATTTTCTAATACCTGTTTCGTTTTTAAATGACTCTACTTTAGTCCAAGGGCCTTCATCAGTACTTCCTTTTGGTCTATGCCAAAGATATTCGTCAAAATATCCTACAGATACCCAGTTAAAACATCTTGTAGCATTTGGAGCAGTTGCTTGGAGACCAAAAGTACATGATATTAAATTAGGTTTTAAACTTACTAATTTAGATTTATTATAGAATATTGTTTTATTTTCAAACGATGCTTTAGGAGTAAAGGCTTCTACACTTGGAACTAACTCTTTAGTAAGGTCAACAAAGTACCAGTCATTAGCGTTATTTCTAGCATTAAGTGCTTTAGTAGCCTGATTTACTGGGTCCATTGCATAGTATTTAGTAAAGAGTTTATCGGTACTTAAATACTTATACGGAGTATTTTCACTGGCATCAATAGTATCAGAAGATTCTGCATTTTCTTTATTGAATCCGACTAAGTCAATATATCCTAAAGATACGCGATAGTTTCCATCAGCATTTGAATATGGATTTCTTACAGTTGCAGGAGTAGTTCCCCAAGTAAGGTAGAATTTAGATTTGTTGTTATCAAACTTAATTAAGTTTCCGCTTGAATCCTTCCATTCCATATCGTATGTTTTTACTTTAATCTTAGTAGTGTTAGCATCCATTACAGAACATTGAGCACCTCTAATTAAGAATGTAGACTGCGCTTTGATTGTTCCCCATAATGGAAGTACTTGCCATTGAGTTCCTTCTGTTGCATATTGCAATGAAAGACCATTCAAGTTTATATCTTCATTAGTTAGATTTGAGAGTTCAACAAAATGATGTGAACAATAGTTATAGCTATGTTCATTTGATGTTAATCCTCCACAATATATGGAATTTATATATAGCTTCTGTAAGAATAGTGATGTTACATAAACCCAGCCCGAAGGGTCTTCTTGACCTCCTGTTGGTTTAGTCTGTGGTGTATCCATTTCCTTTTTATAGATAACCATTTTTCCATCATTCTCAATCTTAACCCTGTATGTTTGACCACTAGGGGTAACAAATCCAATGGTATCCAGTTCGTCGAGAACAGATGGGTCCCACTCGGTTCCACCACCACTTCCGCTTTTATTAATCCAATTTAAACTACCATTACTCATAATATATAATTGTTTAGTGTCTGTACACCATAGTAATTCGTTATTTACAAAGTTTCTTGTGTTGTCAAGCAGGCTTGAATAAGTTCCTGCTTTAATAGCTAAATGCTTTAAGTTAGGAGTTTCGTAATCTGCATAGTCAGGATATTCTTCTGCTGCTGGCTCTTCTGATTCCGTTCCCGGTTCTAGAGGAGAAGCTGCTTTCATCATATCAAGTCTTGCACTATTTTCGAAATCTCCGCTTGACATCTCATGTGTAAATGCATACTCATGCTTATTTACCAGCTTTCTAAGTGCTTCAACTGCCTCTAATATAGTAGCCAAATCTGGATTTGTATACTGAGGTAGTGATTTTTGACCAGTATTTATCCATACTGCATCATCGTCAACTGGTTCTGTATCTTGTATTTTAATATGGTCAAAAGAGCTCCACTTATCTTTATTAGACCAGAATAGAACTTCATCTGTACTTTCAATATATACGATTTGTCCAGCTCTTTCTAAGTCTACTCTGTTTGCTAGCTCTTCTGGCGTTGATACTATTTCAACTCTAGTGTCTCCGTCTCCGCCGCCAAGTTGTGCTTTAATCCAATAACCATTAAGCCATTGGTAAGTAAAGACTTTGTCTGGGTCATTGAGTACGAAGCAAAGCATACCATTCTTTTTTCTTTTGTCTGGTATTGCATCCCTCTCACTCATTTCTTTTACTTGGTAGAAACCTCCACGAATGTTATTGGCATCAACTAGAGCGAAATCCTGACCACCTTTTTGAACTATTTCGCTAATTAACTCTACTGCCATGTTATTTAATAGTTACTGTTGTACTTCCTAAGCCCGGATTATCACTTCTAAAGAGAACACATCTTATAGTAGCTCCCTCATATCTAGTGAATTGGTAATTATCGTCTACTATAAAGAATCCGCCTTCAAATCCACCTACTGAAAAAGAAATATCTTTTAAAGAGTATGGGACTAAAAGATAGATATATTGACCTTCTCTAGCATTAACTGTGAAACTGTTTCCTCTAGTAAGATTCAAGCTTCTTGTAAAAGAAGAAACCATATCAGAAACTGTTGGGTCTGTTGCACTTGCTCCATAATATCTCCCATCCTTAAATAATAAAGATGCAGTACTAGATTTGGATTCTGTTCCGTCCGATGCAGTTAAAGTCTTAGATATTGTAGTCTTAAATGTTCCTTCAATAGTCTTAGTTCTAAGGGAAGCATTAATTTCTTCTCCGTTAAAGTATTGTTGTTTAATCTCTTTGTTATATTTCCAGTTATATGTAAGCCTATTAACTTCTGAGCCAGTTTCTGCCTCACTAGGAGATACCGTAAATGAGCTGATAGTTATTGGAACATAGAACAATTTATCTAAGGCATCTTTAACCGTCTCTATATCAGGGTCGGATTCTGTCTCGTATATAATATTGGCTGCATCGCCTTCCATATCTTTGAGTCCTAGATTTTCCCTAGCTCTTCTCTTATCCGCTTCAGTTAAGAACTCACCAAGATAATTATCCTTTAGTAAGTGTCCGTCTTGGTCTGGACAAGTGTTGCAATTACAGCTAGGGGTCTCTTTAGGAACATACGGTGGTTCTGGATTTTCATCCAGCCAGTCGTCAAGTAAAACTCCGTCTCTTAGTACTTTATATTTAGACATATGTTATGCTAACATCAATTGTTGGTAAATAAAGTCACAGTTATCTAACTTCGTATGAGTCTCTATAAAACTTATTTCGTGCAAAATTAAAGAATAGTCTACTCGGTATCCCTTATACAGTTTTTCCACGTAAGAATTATAATCCTCAATTATTTTCTGTTTAAGTAAACTAATTGCATCCACATCCAGAACTTCTGTTTAAAGTTTTATATTTGTTGTTAATTGAATCACAAAAACCGTTGCAAGTATTTACCTGTTCTAATATTCTTTGAGCTTCTGCGTATTGACCTAAACTAACGGAGTATTTAATTACGTTAATAGTCATCCAAACAAAATCTCTCTTAAATATTAGGTCATCTAAATCTGCATTTTTACTCTTACATTTGAGAAGGTTCATGTTTAAAATTTCATTGCACAAAGTAACGAAACATTTGGATAAATAACAAATAGAAAAGCTATTTTTTTCACCTATGGAGATTGTAGTTCCATCTGGATTTCTTTCAGCAAGTTCGAGTGCAGGACATTCAACAAGACCGTCGTTTGTGTACTTATATATTGTAGAACCATCAGAAACATACACAACTGCATAAGAAGATAGAGAACTGTTAGGATTATCTATTTCTTTTTGCAACCACTCTGTAGTGGGAATTATGATATGTGAGATACGGTAGTTACCGTCTTTAGATAAGTCTACTTTTACTTCATCAGTATTGGTTAAATGAGGAGCAACTGTAGATTTAATAAATTCTGAATCATCTATTTTATCTAATTGTATAACATTTACAGTTACAGTTTCACTGTACTTAAAAGTGTTAAGTTTGTTTTCAGTAGAATCTTCTGGCAGATATTCACCGGCCTCTCTAGTGAGACCAGTGATTGTTAATCCGCAAGTGTTAGATTTACATACATTAAATACAGGAGTCATATATTATATATTTCTTACTTCGTTATTATTAGGGTTGCCATCATATAATTGAGCGTACTCAATTTCAGTTCTCTTATCATCATTTTCAGCTTTAGAATCTTTAGACCTTCTATCAGTCTTAGCTGTGTACCAGCCAATCTGTTCATCAGCTTTAGCTTTTCTGTCTTCAATTTGCAATCTAGCTTCGTTAAGAGAATCAGCCTTACCTTGAGCTTGTTGTAATTGTTGTTGAAGTTGTTCAACTTGTTGTTGAAGTTGTTCATTCTGTTGAGCAAGTTGCTGTAACTGACCATTTTCATCCTTTTGTATCTTAAGAGCTTTCTGTACTTTGTATTTAAGTTCTGTTAAACTCTTAGCAGTTAATGCTTCGAAGATTATTCCGGGCTCCAGAGTTCCGCTCTTAATAAATTCGGGAATAATAGCTTTAATAGATTCCATATCTTTAATAACATCAGTGCTAGTTACAATATGGATGTCGTAGTCACTAACTGTGAAATATTTAGGAAGTGCAGTAAAGACTCTTTGGAATTTATCTCCTAAAATAAGAGTTCCTTTCAATCCATTCTTATATACAATCTTAGCTATATTTAAACAGTCAAGAAGAAGCTCATTGGTTACTAAATCCATTTGTTGGTAGTACTTTTTAGTAATAATAAACGAGTTATTAACACTTGTCTGTACATTAGTAACTGCATCCTTTTGTTGGATTCCATTTAAACGCTCTCTAAAGATTCCAGTAATAGAACTTGTAGTCTGTTCAGTAGCATCAATTGCAATCTGAATACCTTGAATAGTTTGGGCTTTAACCGTATCATCAAATCCAGAAAAGACTGTATTGTTATTAAACTGTCTTCCCTCTTGTGAAGTATCAATAATTGCAACTCCTGCTTTTTTATAAGCAATCCATTTCTGGATTCTTTCAGGAAGTTTAACTCCAAGAGCAGTAGGTAACACTGATAAATCTAACCAGTCTCCAGCAGTTCCACTGTTTGCAATTAAATTGTCTCTATAGAAGTGTAGTAAGTCATATCTATCTTGAAGATTAGCACAGGCTAATACTAAAGAGAAAGGCTCGTTATTTCTATCATTAAAGTATACTCCATTTACTGATAAACTGCAATAAGAAGGATTATCTTTACTTCGTATTACATTTTCACTTACACCTCTTAAGATATAAATTTCCTGCCCAATACGAACAGTTTCATATCTTTGCATATTGAAATCTTTATCAGTTTCAGTCCATTCAACTTCATAAACAGGAATCAGCTTATAATTATAAGATTGAATAGCTTCATCGGGGAATCCCGGAACTATTTCTCTTCCTGCTTCAAGTCCGTCAGTCATTGGTGCTCCACTCTTTACATCAGCAAATGACCTTACATAGTAATGCGAAGTGTCAAAGCTCTGATGCCATGAGTCTTTAATTTTAGCAATATCATCTCTTGATAAATCTCTACCATACATATTTAAGATTTGATTCTTAGTAAGCCATTTTCTTACAACGACTCTATAAGAATCTTTAATATATATAGACTCTGGATTTCTATCAATAAATGTATTTAAAGGATTGAGTACTTCAATATCAATATTTCCCTTACTTGCAGATTGTTTAACTCTATAAAAAGCATATCCTGTTATTAATAAATCTAAGAATAATACTCTCAACTTAGTCATAAGGTCAGTATCTCTACTTTGCATTATGTACTCAATAACATTCTGCGCTGCAATTTCATACTGGGAAATAAACGATTGGTCTAAATCATCAATCAGTTTTTGTATTTGTTGCTCTATTGCTTTATCTGTAATATCTCTTCCGTCAATAAAGCTAAGCATAGAGTTCTTTAAGTGTTTTTGTAGAAGGCTGTATACCTCTGAGGAAATTGCAACTTCTTTTTCACGAGTGATGGCACTTATCGTTGCAGAGTCTTTGCAAGATACTTTAGGAAGAATTGGAGTTCCTAGAAACTCTCCTACTAAAGCATCCACATGTTTCCTAATAAGAGGTATGAATTCTACTGATGTAGGTTGACCTATACCATAGTTTTCTTCAAGAAATCTGTACTGCTCAGCATCTCTCTTGCAGTTGTAGTAGTTGTAGGCTTTTTGCAACCTATATTTAGGATAAACCAGTTCACTGATTGCCCTATTGGTAGCTTCCATCAACTCTTCATTCTTTTTAGTATCTTTCATTTTTACATTTTGTTTGTTCTGGTGATTCAGGACAAGGCTCTGGGAAGGATTGATATCCTAATGAGTATTCTACTCTCCAAAGACATTTGTCTCTAAGTTCTTGTTCTATATATTTTAAAAAGTCACAAGCCCCTAGTTGTCCTGAAATAACCAAAGGTTTATCAATATTATTCATCGCAAATATAGCGGAGTAGCCACCTTCCGGTAGCTCCTTCACTGTAAGTTTACTGGTATACTCCATTCGGTAGCATCTGCGGATTATGTCGAGGATTGCTGCTTCTAGTTCTGTCGTTGTCATAATGGTAAGGGAATAAATCATATTTTGGAATATTAGGTTTTTGTTTAGGAATAGTTCCCCACCGTTTAATTCCATTTTCGTCTACATAATATCCAAAGTCTTCAAATGCATCATCTACATTTTCAACAGCTTTAGGTATTACACTGTGTATTTCTTCATCTGCTAACTCTGCCATACCCATAGCTGCTATAATATCGAACTTTCTCTTATTCTCATCTGTATAACGATTAAGTTCATCTAGCATTTCTGGGAACCATATTGTATGACAATAGTCATTAACGAAGTCTGCAATTAAGTCAGTCTGATGTTCAATTACTACTGTGGTAGCTGGAGCACCATATTGCTTACTCTGTCCTGTAATGTTGTCCGGCATAGTAGACCTAGGTCTTCTCATAAACCATTGAATATATTTATTATCTCTAGCCCATGTAATCATAGAAGTTCTTGTCGCTTCAATTACACATTGGCAGTTATAATATTCCATAAGTTTAATGGCAGTCTTATAGGCTTCTCTGACATCATTAGGTCTATCTTTATAGAAAGCCACATACTCTGGGTCTGCAAGCCCTTTGACTCTCTTCTTAATAACTATACAGAAATCAGAGGGGTCTTTAGTTGCAGCTGATGTATCTTTCTGACCGATGTCAATACTGTCTATACCAGCAACGTACATATTACGTAGTTTAGGTTGAGAACTATCAATAGTCCAAATAGGATGTTCTGATATATGGATTTTACCATGTTTCTCATTCTCTATCCATTTAAAGCCACAGATATTTTCTCTTTGTACAGGTCCATCGAATTTATATTCAAGAGTTCCTTTGCTAATTCTTTTACCTTGTTTATCAACTCTAATCCTAGCAATTTGTTCTGTAATGAGTACTTTATTAAATTTATTAGTACCTTCAAGAGCCAGTGCTTCGTCTGCTGTAAAGCAATATTCAGCACAGTGTATAATTAAAGTTTCAGGGTCATTAGCTTTCTTGTCTCTTTCAGCTTCATAGTAAGCTCTACCTTTGACTGGGTCTGTCCAACCTCTCTTATCAATAAATCCTGGTTTATTAATAATAGTATATGCATTAGTTTTTCTATTTATATTTTATATAGTAATTGACAAATAAAGTTAGCTACAATAGTTAATATCTTCTTTTG
>OGCO01003047.1_pt1 | contig 20524 bp, 21 predicted proteins | sample 1570171 | NCBI WGS metagenome assembly OGCO01 (sample SAMEA4370583, study PRJEB24528) | human gut metagenome | reverse complement strand
TGAGACCATCCAAAAGCACAAAAGACATGGAACTCAAATCCCTCAAGAAGAAATACAAGAGCAAAGGCTTCGCAGCAGGATGCTCCAGAGAAGTTATTGAACGCGGCGCTGACCAGCTCGGCTGGGAACTGCAGAGGCTTCTCACTATGACACTGCAGGCAATGGCAGACTGCGAGGATGAGATTAAGACGGAGATGGATGCGGAAGAGTAATGGAATGTCTGATTTATTGACGTATTACCAGAAATGAATGATGGAATCAGAGAACCAGACTGTATGTAGGGGAAGAAACCTATGTGCAGTCTGGCTTTCTTTTTTACTTATATGGAAGTTGATGAAAGAGAAAAGATATCAAAAAAGAAATATGCAACAGTTTTTGCGTATTATAGATAAGTGAATATAACAAAAAATGTCTGACGAAAATTGTTGCTGTTTATGTCAAAAAAATGTATAATATGTCACAAAGAAGTTAGATTTATCAGAAAAATTAAGGCATAAGAAACAAAACAGGTATTTTGCAGATAAAACAGGAGTGAAATCAGTGCTGGATGGCATTTGGTGAGTGAATATATGGCAGATATAGATAAAACATTAAAATATTACAACGAAAATGCGCAGTCTTTTGCCTCTGGGACTGTTTCGGTAAAGTTTACAAAAGTGCAAGATAAATTTCTGGAGAAACTTAACCCAGATGCGTATATTCTTGACTTTGGCTGCGGTGCAGGTAGAGATACAAAGTACTTTCTGAGTCGTGGATATCAGGTAGATGCAGTTGATGGTTCAGAACAATTGTGTCGGATTGCAAGTGAATATACGGAAATTAAAGTCAGGCAGATGTTGTTTCAGGAATTGGATGAAAAAGAAAAATATGATGGCATATGGGCTTGTGCATCTATTCTCCATTTGCCGAAAAAACAACTGCGTGAAGTTTTGAAAAATATGTATGCAGCATTGAAATCGAAAGGATGGATTTATACCTCTTTTAAATACGGAGAATTTGAAGGTGAACGAAACGGAAGATATTTTACCGATTTTACGACAGATACATTTAAAGATTTCATACATGACATGCATGGCCTTAAAATAGAAGAACAATGGATTACAGGAGATGTCCGACCGGGAAGAGGTGAGGAAAAATGGCTGAATTTACTTCTGCAGAAAAAGTAAACATCGGGTATGAAAACGAATATTCCACAGATGCAATGACCGGCGGACCGGATAAAAGAAGACAGCTATATTATCAGCTGATCCAGAGTATGAAAAAAGCGGAAAGCGTTGATATCATTGTTTCTTTTCTTATGGAATCCGGAGTGAGAATGCTGCTGAAAGAACTGGAACATACTTTGAAACGTGGAGCCAAAATCCGAATCCTGACAGGAAACTACCTTGGAATTACACAGCCATCAGCACTATATCTGATCAAAAGAAAACTTGGTGACAGAGTTGATCTTAGATTTTATTGTGAAAAAGGACGGTCTTTTCATCCCAAGTCTTACATTTTCCATTATACAGATTACAGTGAACTTTACATCGGCTCTTCCAATATTTCCAGAAGTGCGCTGACCTCAGGAATAGAATGGAATTATCGGTTCAGCAGTCAGAAAGACCCGGAAAACTACAAAGAGTTCTTTCGTACATTTGAAGATTTATTTGTGAATCATTCCATTATCATTGATGACAAAGAATTAAAACGTTACTCCCAGAACTGGCACCGTCCGGCGGTGGCAAAAGACCTTGACAGATATGACTTTACAGAGTCGGAAACAAATAATACGAAAATAAAACCTTTATATGAACCAAGAGGAGCACAGATCGAGGCATTGTGCGCATTGGAAGATACAAGAGCAGAAGGAGCACAGAAAGCACTCATTCAGGCTGCAACGGGCATCGGGAAAACATTTCTGGCTGCTTTTGATTCAAAAAAATATGAGAAAGTGTTGTTTGTTGCACATAGGGAAGAGATTCTGAAGCAGGCAGCAGTTTCTTTTCAGAATGTAAGGAATTCCAAAGACTATGGATTTTTTATGGGAGCTGAGAAGTGCACAGATAAACCGCTTATATTTGCCTCGGTAGCAAGCCTTGGGAAACCGGAATATTTAAATGAAAAATATTTCGCTCCAGATTACTTCAATTACGTGGTGATTGATGAATTTCATCATGCAGTCAATGACCAATATCGAAGAATTGTAGAATATTTCAGACCGCAGTTTCTCCTTGGACTGACGGCAACGCCTGAGAGAATGGACGGCAAAAATATATATGAAATCTGCGATTATAATGTGCCGTATGAGATTTCACTGAAAGATGGAATCAATAAGGGAATGCTGGTTCCGTTTCATTACTATGGAATTTATGATGAGACTGACTACACAAAGCTACATATAGTTAAGGGAAAATATGCAGAAGAAGAACTGAACAGAACTTATATCGGGAATGCTTACAGGCATGAGTTGATTTACAAATATTACTGTAAATATGGCTCCAGGCAGGCATTAGGATTCTGCTGTTCCAGAAAACATGCAGAAGAAATGGCAAAAGAATTCGGTAAAAGAGGAATTCCGTCGGCAGCAGTTTATAGTAATGCAGATGGAGAGTTTTCCATGGACAGAGCAGAAGCGATTGAGAAACTGAAAAATGGAGAAATCAAAGTTATCTTTTCAGTGGATATGTTCAATGAAGGCGTAGATATTCCATCAGTTGATATGGTAATGTTCCTGCGTCCGACAGAATCCCCGGTTGTATTTCTACAGCAGCTTGGAAGGGGATTGCGCAGAAATAAGGGAAAAGAATATCTCAATGTTCTGGACTTTATCGGCAATTATGAAAAAGCGGGAAGAGTCAGATATTTGCTGACTGGGAGAAACAAAACAGGAAAAGAAACCTATTGTCCGGCAGACAAAACGGACTATCCAGATGACTGCTTCGTTGATTTTGATATGAGATTAATTGATTTATTTGCAGAAATGGACAAGAAACAGCTGACGATCAAAGAACAGATTAGAAACGAGTATTTCCGGATCAAAGAGCTGCTTGGCAAACAACCGACCAGAATGGATCTGTTTACTTATATGGATGATGATGTGTATCAGATGGCGGTCACACATTCGAATGAGAATCCGTTTAAAAAGTATCTGAACTACCTGGAAGAATTGGATGAACTCACAGATGAGCAGAAAAGATTCTGCCAGGGAATCGGAAAAGAATTTATAAATCTGCTGGAAAACACCAACATGAGCAAGGTGTATAAAATGCCGGTACTGATGGCTTTTTATAACCATGGGAATGTGAGAATGGAAGTGTCAGAGGTGGAACTTCTGGCAAGCTGGAAAAAATTCTTCTCTACAGGAACAAACTGGAAGGATTTGGAGAAAGAGATTACATATGAGGAATATCGCAAGATTTCGGATAAGAACCATATCCAAAAGATAATGAAAATGCCGGTACACTTTCTGTTAAAATCTGGGGAAGAATTCTTTGTGAAAAAGGATGGCGCGGCGTTGGCATTGAGGGATGAAATGGAAGAAATTGTGAAGGAGCCGGTGCTGGCGGAACAAATGAAGGATGTTATTGAGTATAGGGCGATGGACTATTATCGGAGACGGTATAAAGAGCAGATAAAAGCACTTTTATAGTGATGGAGAAGATGCGTATGGAATCAGAAAATTATGTGTATAAAAAAGAAATAGACTGGTCTACATTGATGGAAGGCTTTACATTGCCGTTAGATAATCAGGTGATTTTTTTTCGAAATATGGAGAACTTTTTTACAACGAGGACAATCTAAAATCATTCATTTTTTCATGAATGGAAAAACATATGATGCCAAAATCGTTAATATGAATAACTCAGTAGAAAAGAGAAAGAAGGATGCCTATCAGATCAGATATCCAAGAAATGGTGAGCTGTCACAGGCACTTCAACAATATTTTTTTAAAAGCATGAGCTACATAAAGATGATTCGTGAAAGCAGAGATCCTAAAGACAGAAGCTATATAAAAATGCCAGATGGACTAAAGGAATATCTTGCTATTTATACCACAGAATATGAAGATACTTTTCTTCTGGAGCCAATAGCACAGGATGATTTTCAGGTTATGAAAAAGGCAATTCAAGGAATGCGAGAGCGGACTGTGGAGAACGAAATAGAATATGAGATGGAAGATAAAAGTAGTGGAATAGAAAAGAGATTACAGATTGTCAAGATTCGTAAACTGAACAGAAAAATTGGAGAAAATTTGAAGCTGTTGTACGGATACCGATGCCAGATATGCGGACAGGTGATTGGAGAAAAGTATAGCTCACATATCGCAGAGGCACATCACATTGATTATTTTGTTAATAGTTTGAATAATGATGCGAATAATCAGATGATTGTATGCCCGAATCATCATAGTGTTATACATGATGTGAATCCGGTGTTTGATCGGAGAAGGATGGCATATAGGTTTGACAATGGGGTGGAAGAGAGGATAAGACTTAATAAACACTTGGTATAGTTTATCAGAGAAAAATACCACTATATAAAAATATAATGCTTTATAAAATGCAGTAAAGATATGGATTAAAAAATTATGCAAGAATGTCTTTGAAAGGAATGTATGAATAAAAAAAATAATTCGAAAAATATACAATATATTAATAAATGCATGTTGTCTCAAGAACAAATGATTGAAATTCAGGAAGAGGCTTATTATAGAGCTTTGAAAAGAATTGAGCAAGAACATGTATTGAATAAGGAGCTTAAAGGGAAGAGGGAAAAAAAGAAATTTAAAAGAAGTGAGAGAGTACTTCTTGTATTAAATGCCTTGTTTTTTCCGTGGAAAATCAATAAAAGTTTTTTTATTGATAATCAAATATATGATAGTGTACTTGTAATGCCTACTTTTATGATAATGATAGTTGTTGGAAGTCTTATGTGGGCATTAGGCATTGGATGGTTGATAGATATACTTATTGTGAGGAGAATAGACAGCATGATTGAAGACGTTAGCAAAGGACTCATTTTGTTATTTTTGGGTTCTGCCTTTATATTATCAGGAAAGGCATTTGAAAAAGAGACAGATAGCGCTAAAATATATGCATATTCTGCCAGTATTTATGCGCTGATTAGTTGTATAGCGGCAATAATAACTATAGCTGTTAAATAATATTGTTACTGCATGTGACGGATAATTATGGAAGAACCATGCAGAAAGGCCATAAGTCAGGATTTCTGTTAGGGGTGTCTACTTGACATCTAACTACTCGATAGAAAGTTTTGTACGATATTTTTATAAAAAATTGTAAAGTGGTGAAAAAGGGGTAACAAAATGAAATTGAAAAATATTATTGAAGAATTTTTAAAAGCTCAGAATGATGAAACTAGAGCTACTTATAAAAAGAAGATATATGTTTTTGGTGAATACCTAGTTGAAAAAAAGAATGCTACAGATGCTAATTTTGTTAGTATTTTAAAGGGAATGGAAATTAAAGATTTTATGGAGAGTTTAGAATTTTATGTAAAAAATAATAATATTAGTTTTGAATCTTCTGCTGAGTTATATTTTTCAACTGTAAGAAGTTTTTATATGCATATTTCTGATAAGTATGAGAATTGTTATATTGGAAATAAAGCATATGCTTCTGAATTGAATAAAGAGTATAAAGCTACTGTTAAGGCACTAAAATTAAATAGTGCAGTACAAGTTAAACCGTTAGAAAACATACAGGCAAGAATTCTTCTTGATAAATGTAATGAAGTACTAAAAAATTTTGGCTATGAAGAATTAGTATCTGGAAAGCATAATGGAGTATTTTCTAGATGTTTATCAGCTATAATTATTAAACTTGTATTATACTTTGGGATAAGCAATAAAACAATCCGTGAATTAAAACTTAGTGATATTGATTTACAACATAGTCGAATTACGATTAATGGTTATAGTGTACATTTGCCAGATATATTACGAGATAATCTTGACGGATATATAAATATTAGAAAATATATGTTAAAAGATATAGAAAAAAATCAAAGATTATTTATTGATTTTTTTAATCCTACAAAAGAAAAATTGGATAATACAAAGATGTTTTTTCTGTTAAAAGAAGTATTTGGATTTAATAGTGCAACTGCAGTAGCTAAATATGCAATTATACAATTGATTGAACGGGGAACACCAGAGAATTTAATAAAGGAATTTACAGGATATAAAGATGATATATATAAACATTGTCAAGAAATTGTTAATGAGAAAAATACAATTGTGTCAAAAGAAAGCAAATGTAAGCTTATAGATTCAAAATTAAGAATGACAGAGTTGAGTGACATTATATAAATTAATTTGTTGGATGGGATTCTTTTGAAAAGACAATTGGAATTGTAGGGAGAAAACAGCATGGCTTTTTCTGAAAAAATAAAGAAAGAAATAGAGACCTATTGCAATAATCATTTAGCAACAGATTTGTGGTACGAAAATGAATTTTATTTTATTCAAAATGTAGAATTAAGAAATCGCATTATTACAGAATTTAAAGCAATAAGATTTGCATATAAATTATATGAAGGTATAGGGGCAACAAATGAAAACTTGATGTTCGAAGTACGTAATCAGATACTTGCTTATGCATCAATTTATGAAGCGGTAATAGAAAATGTTTTATCTACATATTACTCTGATACTATTGAGTTTGATTCTTTAATGCATCATACAATTCCTATTAGAATATCTATTCCTCAAAGTAAGAGAGATAAACTACAAGAGATATTATCGCATGATGGAAAAGAAATCATTCCTTTTTATTATGGAAGAAAAGAAAAAGAAAAGCCTCAAGTTAGATTTGATGATAAATGTAGAACTGCGGAAAGATTAGGACCTATTCATAAATTTATTAATAATAAGGGAATAGAAATAGATTTACCGTATGAATTAATAGAAATTTACTCTTATCGAAACGGAATTCATATTATTGCAGAACAAAGAAAGGGAATTAGTTATGAGATTGATTTGAGTAAAAGAGCATATCGGAGAATGAGACCGTTTGTTGATCAATTAAAGGAAAAACTTAGACAAGACGGGAAAGTAAGTGAGACTAGATATAAATAAGTTACTAAGTGTCTGACCATCTAACTATGAGCTTTCTACATTTTTCTCAGAATCCTTAAGTTCTCGGTTGGGCCATGAAGCCTCGTAAATCCTCGAACATGGGTACTGGATAGTAAGAATCCCTGCATTTTTAGCAGGGATTGAGATAATTTTATGGAAATGGAAAATACATTAAAAAATTAGGATTTTTTGTATTTACGTGTACATTCTTCCTACGCTCTGGATGACCATGGAAGAAGATCATCAATAAAACTGAGCTTTTTGTCCTCCATGTGCTGTGGAATTTTGGTGAGCTGGGTATTTGGCATGAACAGATGCATATGAAATCTGCGTTCGATGATGTCTGCGAGTGAATTGAATCGATCCCAAAGCGGAGGCCTGTATATCCACAGACGTTATAGACACCGGCAAAGTAATGGGAATCCGCATCTTTAAGCATGGCACACCGCCTTGATGAGTTTGCTGAGAAACTCTTCGGAAATAGATGAGTTTATCTCAATAGAAATACCATTTATCTGTATTTGGATAGTAGAGTCATTCGAGCGAATTGAGCGATTTGTCCGAATAGAACGAATTTCAGATTTTGCTATTTCTATCGAATGGTCAGATTCTGGGAGAGCAGAGACAGAGAGCGGGACGATATCTGAAAGAGCCTGGCTGACAACTTCTTCTTTGAGAAGATGTTTCCAGTAGTTATAGGTGTGAAAAGAAAAATTATTTTGCTCACATCACTGGCACACAGTAAGGCCGCTGGCTTTCTGATCAGTAAATCTGACGGTCCATTCCTGAAGATGAATCTGATGAAGTTTTTGTCTTGCATTCATGAAATAATCCTTCTGGATAAAATGAAGGCAAATTGCATGAAGTTATGTTAGAAAGGTTGTTGGAGCGATTGTCTCAGAACTATGGTAAGATAAAAAGGTACTGGTTATTGAGAATTAATGTTAGAACGTCTTCAGGTGGAAATGAAACATGCTCTGGAAGGGCATGTTCCAAACCATCAGCAGGGCTGGTGGTACTGATTTTGATTCAAAATATAGTAATAGCCTTATTAGGAATATTAGCTGGAAATGTGTGGATAAATTATTTGGAACTACAGTAATTTAAAGAATACAAATAAGAAGTGAAGATAATAAACAGTAGGTGAGGTGTAATTATATGGCTACATATATAGCTGATAGATACAGGTTAAAGAAAAAGGATATTGGTGGGGGCAATATGGCATCTATCTTATTGTGCGAGGACACAGATATTGATGATGATGCGAATAGGTCTGTTATTATAAAACTGTTTAATAAACCGAATATTGGTGATGAGAATTTACAAAAACAAGTTTTTAATAGGGAAGTAGAGTCATTAGATAAGCTGAATCATAAGAATATTGTTCGTATTTTAGATAGGGGATATGACGAAAAATATAAGGCTTTTTTTATTGTACTTGAATATATTCAGGGACAAAATTTTAAAGATGCATTTGAGGATATTTGTAGATATGAGTATGCTCAAAAATTGGAATTAATGGAACAAGTCGTTGAAGGTATTGAATATCTTCATAAGAAGAACATTGTTCATCGTGATTTAAAACCGTCTAATCTTATGTTTGATAAGGATGGAACGGTGAAAATTATTGATTTTGGTATCAGTAGGTTACAGGATACTTTTTATAGTGATTATACATTGGCAGCATTTGCTACAAAGAATTATAGTTTCCCTGAACAGAAATTAGGTAAAACGATATCATATCAGAGTGATATATATTCGCTTGGATTAATTTTTTATGAAATATTTACCTGTACTCATATTACGACTCGTGAATCAATGGATGTTAGTGGGATTCCACAAGGTATGCAAAATATTCTTGTAAAAATGACGGAGGAAGAACCAAATTTACGATATAATACTATTTCAGAACTTAAGCGAGATATTGAAAAAGAACGGAGTTTACTTGTTCAGAAAAGATATATCAGTTTAGGCTTTACTAATACCGTTATAAAAAGATTAGCAGCCTTTGGTTATATTGAAAAGGAAGAAACTACATTAGCATTAAAGATTCTTGAAGAAGAATATTCAGGAAGGTGTTATATGTGGCCTGCAAAGAATAAAGAGGGATTGTTTGAAGGTACGTACGAATTATATGGACAGAGATTTATTTCTTTACTTAAAATTGACCAGAGAGATAATAAGCGCTTTACAGTAATCAGTATTAGCTTTGTTCAACCAGATAAATTGATTACACAAAAAGAGATAGCATACGAGATTCCATATGGCGTACAAGTTGGAAGCGGTATGAGAATTCATTACAAAACAGAAATAAATGCACAAATATTGAGCGAAGAGGTATTGAATCATGAAGTAAATTATATTAGTCATCGGGATGAAGATATGCACCAAAAGGATATTACGGGAAAATGGAAGAGTATTCTTGAGTTAGAAAGTAAACAGATAAGAAAGGAAAAATCCACTTTAACTTATCGTAATTTGAAAATAAACGAAGAGGATGCTTCGTTAGAAATACAGATTAATACGGATAGAGCCTATGAGATAAATTATACATCTGATGATATGCTTCAGATGACAACAAAAAAGAATATCCATCATTATATTGATGTTGGACATATGCGAGAGTTTTCGGACGGAAAAATGATAATCGATATGACGCCACAAGTTGATTACTCGAATATTGCTTTTTCTGGTGAAATTTCTATCAGCATGAGAATGGCAGAAATTGCTCTTAATAGACAACGTAAGGCATTAAAGAGTATTCAGTATAAGGAAAATGTCAATCCTGAAATAAGTGAAATAATTTTTAATCCTTCTATAGCTACATCAAAGAATAATCTTATGCTCACAGAGACGGATTGTAAATCAAAAGAGATTGATAGATCTAAGTTGATAAGTCTCGAGAAAGCATTATCTTCGGATAATATGTTTCTTTTACAGGGACCTCCTGGTACAGGAAAAACCACATTTATTTCAGAACTTGTGTATCAAATTTTGTATGGTAACGATAAATATAGAGGTAATCCAGATGCGAAGATTTTAATTGCATCACAGTCTCACGTGGCAGTTGACAATTCATTAGCAAAGATAAAGAAACTTATTCCTGACATAAAGATGATACGTATTGGCATTTTGGACAAATTATCAGAATCCTCAAGGGAATATACGCTTGATGTTTTTTGTAGAAAATGGACAGAGAAAGTGATTGCGAATTGCAGGGAAGCACTTGCTAGCTATAAGCAAGAAATAGGAATTGATGAATCTTTACAGGAAAAGAATAGTATTATTAACGAAATTGAAAGCTTAACTCAGGAAATTTCAGAATTAATTGATGAACTTGAAAAAGTTGAAACTGAGCTTGAAAGGATTAATGTATTAGATTCTAAGTGGCAGTTTGTTAATGAGAAAATAGTGACAATGAAACAAATGGTAGCTATTAAGACAGCTGGAATTACTGAAGAACATTTATCACAAATAATTGATGGGTTTACTGAGAGTCTATCTGAACTGAATAGTAGACTTTCATTTGTTATAGATGAGTCAATTGCTTTAGCGGAACAGAAAACAGAACTTCAAAATCGATATGTATCCCTTAATGAAGAGTTGGGGGCTAAAGAAAATGAAGTGGATGAGTGGAAGGGACTCCTAGGGGTATCTTCAAATAAAGATTATCAACAGGCCAAATCGGATATTCAAGTTGCATTAAAAGAGAATAAGAAAAAGTATGCTAAATATTCCAAAGTTGAAAGTTTATGTAAAGAATGGCAGAAAAGAGTTACACAAGGAGATGGATTGTTACAAGAAAGTATTGCAGATTCAACGCTTGTAGGAGCTACATGTCTTGGCATCGCAAGCTTGGGCTCAAATGTAGAAATAAATTTTGACTGGGTAATTGTAGACGAAGCAGGAAAAGCTACACCTCCCGAAATTTTGGTGCCTATTTGTTTGGGACGTAAAATTGTGTTGGTAGGTGACCATAAACAGTTACCACCTGTGGTTGATGAGGCTTTATTGAAATTACAAGATAAAGAACGAATGAATATCAATAAAGAAGATCTTGAGTTGAGCTTATTTGAGTATCTTGAAAAAAAACTTAATGCTGATTGCAAGAATATTCTGGATGAACAATACAGAATGAATCCAATTATTGGGGATTTAATTAGTAAGTTGTTCTATGAGAGTAAACTGGTGTCAAAAACATCTAAAAAAGAAAAGACCATCCCGCTTAAGATGTATGAAAGTAAACCGTTAGTTTGGCTTTCGACTGCGTCAAGACCTGATAGAAAAGAAGAAAGGATTTCAGATTCTTATAGGAACACTTGCGAAACTAAACTCATTTTTGAACAGCTTCTTGAGATCGATAAGGAGTTAGATGAATTGAAGCTAAAAAAAGAAACAGCTATTATTGCAGGGTATAGGGGGCAGAGAGATAGTCTTACAAGATTATATGAAAGTAGTTATAAAGTGAAATTTCATAATATGTCTATTGAAATTAATACAGTCGATGCTTTCCAAGGCCGTGAGACAGACATTGTTTTTTATAGCGTAGTACGAAGCAATGATGCTGGTAAACTTGGTTTCTTAAAAGATATTCGAAGATTAAACGTTGCATTTTCTAGAGCAAGAGAATTATTAGTTGTGGTTGGCGATCATCAGTGTGCGCAAAGGAGATTGGATATTAATGGTCAAGAGAATCCTTTTGTTGGAATTATTAAGTTTATTCGGGACAATTCAGATGATTGTATGTTGAAGGAGGTGTAGATATATGACAATAGATGAACTTGCAAAATTAAAGGCAAATTCCGTACCAAATTCAACACTTGTTAAGTATTATGAAGCTGGTATTCCGCAATGGCATATTGAAGCTATACTTACAATGTTAAAATTAAAGAAACTATCAATTCTACAGGAGTTTATTTTGAAATTTATTTCGTCAGGAATAGATGATATTTCCGATATTTGTAAATTCCTTGGTATAAACAAGACTGCAATAAATAATGCTGTTGCCGTTTTACAGAAGAATGGATTAATTACGGTTGATATTTTCTACTCGAAACTTAAACTCACAGATAAAGGAGAAAAGGATTTAAAGGAAGCTGCAACAATTATTCCGGAGGATATTGAATATGCGTTATATGTAGATGGACTTTTGGGTAATATTTATCTTGATACAAGAAGATTGTACACACCTAAGGAATTACGAAGTTTTGAAATAAAGCCGATAAATACAACTGTTGAAAAACCTACACTTGATTCGCTAACGTATGAGGAAGTTAAGCGTGCTATAAATCTGTTCAAGAAGAATCATGCATATGAACGAGACAAATTAGAGGGGAATTTACAGGAAATATCATGCGTAACAAAAACATATGTTGAGTATAAAAAAGTAAATGTTCTTGTGTTTATGGACAAATCTGAAGATATTTATTTTCAAGTTTTTGATGGAACGACGTATAATAATGATTATAGCATTGCTATACAAAAACAGTATAATAATAATTCGTATGTTCTTGATTTTGATAATAATGATATTTCAGAGACAAAAACGGATAATTCATTAATAAGCGTGCTGCCAAAGGAAATAATAGAAAGTGCAAAATCGTTCTCTTATAAAGATTCTACACTTGCGCGTGAAATATCAAATTTAACAACACAGCTCGACGCTATCAAAAATGACGATGATGGTAATGATGAGCAGCAGAAAGAGTCAGTGACAGAAAAGATTCGTTTCTTAGAAAAGAAAATATATGAAATGAAGATTGAACGAAAAAGTTCTGACCGAATCTTGTCTACATATGATCATAGACCGTTGTTGTTAGAGGCGTTGAAGAATGCACAAAATACGGTTGTTATTGTATCTCCATGGATTAAATCTGGAGGATTGAATAATGAAATTCTCGGAGGTATAGAAAAAGCTTTACAAAGAAATACACGAGTAATAATCGGATACGGTATCAGTAAAGAAGAAGATAGTGATAGATGGATTCTGAAAAGATTGGCAGATATTCAAAAGAAGAAGTATGGTAATAAACTTTTATTAGTAAAATTAAGTAATACGCATGAAAAAGTATTAATAAAAGACAACGAGTACATGGTTATTACCAGCTTTAATTGGCTTTCATTTAAGGGAGATCCTAACAAAGGTTTTAGACAAGAAACTGGATATTATACAGAATCTAAAGATACAATCAAACAGATGAAGGAAAACCTTTCAAATCGAATGCAAATCCAAATATAAAGGAGTGATATTATGGTATATCTGCAAATTGAAGAAGATAAGATACCCATTGGAAATTTTGCCTTTGTGTATGATCATACTAAAAATGAGGAGATATTTGGAAAGTTTTATGAGGCTGAAAAATATCTTAAAGTAGATTACTTAGATTTCGCTCATAAGATAAGAATGGCTTTTGAAGCCTTTGCTCTTGATGAAGAATCAAAGAAACGGAAACGACAAGCGAAATATTTAAATGTGGATATTTCTGTCATAAAGGAGCAGATAATATCTGAGATTAAACAACCAGCATCTTTGCTTAATTATAAAAATATAATTATTGATTTGTGCGTTGGGAGAGAACGAGAATTTACTGATATGTTATTGAAATATTCATTTATTAGGAGTACTGTTTGTGAAGATGAAGTGAGAAGAAAATTAAAAGCATTTATTCGTTTTTTATACAATTTTGGTAGTGAAAGTTCTCATGAGAATGTATTGTATGAAGAAAAATACAATCCCAACAAAGAAAATTGTTTGAGAGTGGTAGGTTCGTTTCATGATTTTTTGTGTATATATTACAAGGAGACAAAAAAGTATGATAGCACGCTAGCACCTATTCGTGATTATATTGCTGTTCCTAAACAAATTGTTGAAAAAATGGGTTTGCAATTAGAAACAGGGAAATCATTATTTGTAAAAGAACGAAGAGGAAAAATAGCATATTATATTTTATCAAGCGATATTGATAGCATTAGTCAAGGTCAAAGGCGTGATATTGATGTAATCAATAAACTATGGGAGGATAATTTTGAGGATCCATCTAATGTAATAAGGCAGACTGAAAACATTATAGGTAGCAATGGAGATTATAAATTTCAAGTTTATTCTTTACCAAGTAGACCAATTCGCCTTTCGAAGCAATTTGTTAATAGCATTGCAATGGAACAAAAAATAGATATTATTACTGGATTGTGCAAAGGAATTGAATCGATACATAATTATGATACTCCGTTGTACCATAGAAATATTAATCCGGATGCTTTTTATATTTTTAATATTAGAGGAAAATATAAACCATTGTTAGCAAAATTTGATTGTACAAAAGATTCAGCAGATGCCACATTTACTGTGTTTCAAAATATTGAGAAAAAAATTCGAAATCGAAATACCAATCAATTTTTTGCTCCCGAGGTATTAAGGGCGAATATGGGACTTGGTGTTGATTGGAAGAAGGCAGATATTTATTCTTTGGCTAAGACAATCTTGTTCATTATTTCGGGATTTGTAACTGATAATTATGATTGTCTTGATGAAATGGATGATTTGAATGATAATTTTAAAATTGTGCTTATAGAAATGTTAGATGAGCAACCGGAAAATAGACCAGAATTAAGGGAATTAATAAATTCTTTGTAAGAGAAATTATTCGAAGATGGAGGAAAATATATGTGACAGAATATACTGAGGGTCTGACCGTGCGTCCAGCAAAGGGTATATAGTCCGGTGGACGGCAATATATAATTGAATTAAAGATATGGCATGGTGACGAGTATAATAAGCGGGGAGAACAGCAGCTTGTTGGATATCTGGAAGATTATCATGTGGATAAAGGATATATGCTTAGCTTTAATTTTAACAGGAAAAAACAGTCGGGAATCCGGAAAATTATAGTGAATGGGAAAACGATAGTGGAAGCAGTGGTATAAATTAATTTAGCAGAAAAAGGAAACTATTTTTTATTGAGAGGTGACAGATAATATGGGATTAAAGGAGAAAACTCCATATACGATATTAAACGAAATAATTGAAGTCGCAAAAGAATGCGGACAGGCATGTATTAAATTTCTCGGATTATTTTTTGGAGGTTTCCATGGATAATAGATTAAAATTGCTAGTAGGAATTTTTTTCTATTTTTATGCAATTAAAGGCAAGGATGTATATTTACATCACAAAGATATTTTTAGGGCAACTCATTTTAGATTCTATATAAATCAGATACGTGAAACCAGCACATACATGTTGGAACCAACGGTTTGCAAGATAATTTCTAATGAGCTTATATCAAAGAGTGAATTGGTAAATAATCTTCGTAATATGGGATTTGAAACCGATGAAAATAGTCATCATGCGGATTTCTATTATGTTTTGAAAGTAAAGGTAGAAACCGAAGACTACCAGTGTGAAGAAATTAAAATAACGGAAGTAAATTATCAAAATGGAAATGATACATTTAGCCCACATTCTCCGAAAGTGATGTTTTATTAAAGAGGTGATTCGCTGTGGCAGATGTTCTTACAAAAGAACAACGAAAAAAATATGCAAAGTATTAGATCTAAAGATACAAAAATAGAGATGATCTTAAGAAAGGCACTATGGAGCAGAGGGATTAGATACAGGAAAAACTATTCGAAGATTCCGGGAAAGCCGGATATGGCGATAACAAAGTACAAGATTGCAATCTTTTGTGATAGTGAGTTCTTTCATGGTAAAGATTGGGAACAGTTGAAGCCACGTTTGCAGAAAGGGGATAATGGGGAGTTTTGGGTAAATAAAATAGGCAAAAACCGTAAACATGATGAACAGGTGAATAAGAAGCTTGCCTATATGGGATGGATAGTTATCCGGTTCTGCGGAAATGATATTAAGAAAAATACAGATGAATGTATAAAAGTCATAGAAGAAATAATTTTTGACATTAAAATTGGTGAAAACGCATCAGACGATTGAAGGGAAGGGGGAATATTTATGGCAAAAATGATTGCTTTCAGAAAAATATATGGTTGTCTAAAGCATGGAACGAGTAAAGATGTAGAAGTAATCTTAAAAACAATTAATAATGGAGAATACAATGAAAATACAAGATATTATTAGTAATGTTCCAAATATTAAAATACTAGATGGACCGTTTAATGGTGGACAAAAAGAAGTATATAAATGTGAAATAAACAATAAAATTAATGCCTTGAAGTTTATAAAATCTACTGTTGCTGGAGATGAAGGTGAGATCAGATGTGAACGCGAAATAAAGGCGTTGGCGATTTGCAATTCCAATTATTTAATTAAACTTGGGGAAATACCATATACAGAAATATTCGATGGTAGTAATCATATTATTTATTATTCTGAAGAATGGATACAAGGATATGAATTGTATTCTTTGTTGGAGAAAGGAAAATTGATAACAGAAGAAGTTGCTAAAAAGTTGGCAATTGAATTATCATTTGCTATCGAAGAATTATGGAAGCATAATAAAATCCATCGAGATATCAAACCACTAAATATTATGTATGACGAAGCACAAGACCGGTTCGTTCTTCTAGATTTAGGAATGGTTTTTGATTCTACAGAGGATGCGTTAACAAGATATGGATGTATCCCAGGAACAATTGGTTATTTTTCGCCGGAACAATTTGATCTCTCCAGAAAAAATGATCTTGATTTTAGATCAGATTTGTTTTGCTTGGGTATTGTCCTGTATCAGATGTTAACGGGAGTCCATCCATTTATTACGAAAGGTGATACTAATCAAGATATTTTTAGCAAAATTAAAAATCTGAATCCACCAGCGCTCTCGGCATATCGACAAGATATTTCTACGGAATTTGAGAAAGTAATCTTTCGTTTGTTGCGAAAAAGACCGAGTGAAAGATACAGAAATACAAAATTTCTTAGAGATGCAATTGAAGGAGATAAGTAGAAATGGGACTATTAGCACAGCATGCATATGGCAAGTCAACTAAAATAAGTGATGGTTTAGAAAATGGTTTTTTAAATGGTGTGATTTTAAGCCCTAAAGCAGAAAAACCAGAAAAATTGAAAGAATTTATTAACGAATTGAATTCTGATAATGTAACAGTTTTTTTTGACCCGCAATTTTATATGGGAGCATTTGAAGGAAATGTTTCTCTTGGAAAATTAGAGCTGTATGATTTTTGGCGTAATGAGGAAGTTACAAAAAAGTATCTTTCGGTGCCTCAAAACATTCGAGATATTGTATCACGTTATATGAATTACCAAATAGCTGTTGGATTAAGAAATATCGTTTCTCCAAATGTGTTCTTTGAAAGCTTTGATAGTAGAATGAGTCAGATATCGCTTTCTTTAGTCAATGAAAGCGTTTCTGCAATTACTGATAGAGATCTATACATTAGTTTATGTATTAGCGAATCTGCGTTTTCTAATTTTGAAGATGAGTGTGAGTTTTTAGATATAATTAGTTTATTTGATGTAAAGGGATTTTATATTATCATTGAGAGAAATACAAATGATAATCCTAATATCATCGAATCTGAAAAAATGGCTAATATTATGTACTTCTTGTATAACTTAGCTGAAATTAATGGTTTTGATGTGATTCTGGGTTACAGTGATTATGTTGGATTGCCAATTTATGCTTCTGGCATCAAACACATTGCAACTGGCTGGTATGAAAACACCAGAAAATTTGATAGAAATAATTTTTATCAAAAAGAGGGAATGCGCCGAGCAAATAAAAGATATTATTCAAACAAATTACTTAATTCAATTCTGCTAATTCCTGAATTGCAAATGGTGCAAGAGAGAAGTTTACTGGGTTCTGTATTATCTCAAACCAACTACGATCATTTTATGTATAATGATTTGGCGGGTTCTTTATGGACAGATACTTATAGCTGTTTGTCAAGATGGGAAGCTGAAGCTCAAATTATAAAAGAGATGGATGATGTAGGTACTATTCCTAAGAAAATTGATTTGATGAAAAAGAAAATATTTGAGGCTAAAATAATATATAGTACTCTGCCTGAAGATTATTTTGATATCAAATCAAAATCTACACATCTTGATATGTGGCTGGGAGGTCTAAATGAATTTGAACAGAGAATAGAGGGAATATAAATGAACGAAGCTGATTTTGGATTGTTATTTGAAAACTATATCAAAGCTAATCATTTGTATTCTTTTACATATGACATGGTATATAAAGAGGTAGAAGCATTACAAGGGATTCCTGATTATTTAGGAATAAATATGTCTCATTTATATAATGGTGCTGAAAAAATAATGCAGATTCCTTTGGGGCGTTGGCACACAATATCTATCATATTGGCATTTCTGAAAAAAAAACAATTCCGAACTCCAGAATATATTATTCATAATACAGGATTTAACTCTAAACTTGTAATGAATGAACTTAATTATCTCTGCAGAGTTGGGATATGCCAGAAAAATGATGCAGATAATTTCAGATTTTCAGATGATTTTGATATGCCAATTGCTCATATTCATTCTTTTGAATTGAAAATGAGTAATTGGAAAAGAGCTTTATTTCAGGCTGTGCGGTATAAAACTTTTTCGGAATATGTATCAATTGTTATGCCAATAGAAAAAGAACGGGTATTATTAGACAATATTAGAGCATTTGAAGAGTGCAATGTTGGAGTACTATTATTTGATGTAGAAAAGTATGAGTTAAAAACACTTTATCGTTCAAAAAAGAATTCAACAATTTCATTACAGCATTTATATTATATGAGTGGAAAATTTCTGATAGAGCGTCATTCCGATTTACAAGTTAGTTCAAACATCTTAATAGATTTTAATTAATGACGATTTTAAAGTCAGATATTATCCAAAAACAGTCAAACACTGCGACTGTTTTTGAGCGATTCGTTAGGAGTGTGGAGAAAACGAATGCGCTATATAGGAAATTAAGTCAGATTCAGTATTGTTAATGAGAACTCAGGATAATGAGGTTTAAGAATTCAAATTTGCAATGGTAGAAACACTTCGTGTAAAAGAGCATATTATCTGCAACGTAGATCTGGGAATTAATACAGATGCGTTCTGAACTATCATGCGGGCAGACAGAACTGTCCTGGGGAGAAAGTTTATTGATTTTCCCAGTGAAAAAGACCGGATGTACCGCATACTGGGACGGATCCGGAGATTTCAGAGGGAACATAGATCTGCGCAGACGGGGGAAGGTGGGTTTACACCAGACGCCTGAATATAGAATTAAGCAAAAAAATCGCAGGGGCGCTTACAAAATATGCATTGGAAAATCATGCGGATGTGATCGTATTTGAGTATCTGGAGATGAATGGAAAGATATCAGGAAGCAAGAAGCAGAAACTGCACCTGTGGAGAAAACGGGATATCCAGAAACGGTGTGAACATCAGGCACACAGGAAAGGGATGCGCATATCCAGGATCTGTGCATGGAATACGAGCAGGCTTGCGTATGATGGATCAGGGATAGTCCTGCGTGACTGGAGAAATCACAGCCTCTGCGCATTTCAGACGGGAAAAAGATATAACTGTGACCTGTCAGCTTCTTATAATATCGGGGCCAGATATTTTATCCGTGAACTTTTAAAACCCCTTCCGGCAACGGAAAGGTCTTTGCTGGAGGCAAAAGTCCCTGCAGTAAAGCGTAGAACCTCATGTGTTTATGCAGATTTAAGGAAACTCACTTCAGATATGAGACTTCTAAAAGCAGCATAAATGCAGTCAGATATACAACGGACTACCTGTAATGTGGGAACCTACCATATCTGGATGGGAAAAAGAGCATATCTGTGCCGTTCTAAGTTACAGGCGTATCTGCCGATATTTAGTCTGACGCTTAAAGCGTCTGGAAACACGTGACTTTAGTCATGTGAGGTTCAGTTCGCCCGGCGCGAACGTTATTCTTAAAGGTGAAAGTCCTAAGTGTGCCCGTTAGCGGGAAGCACATAGCCAACATGGCAAGGGTGTCCACTGTAAGGTGGAATCTGAAGGAAGCCTGCGGCAAACCATTGGTCCGACGGACAGAAATCATGTATAAGGCTTACAGTTCGGATAAGACTGCTGAATAAGTTGAAGTCCAATAGCTAACATAGAACTGGTAGTAGACATGGCGGATAGATGATGGGAAAGATAGCGTATTTTAACCGGGGAGATCCTATGGGTGGTCTCATTTGCCATAGTAACAACGAATCATAGGAAGTCAGCAGATGTCATAGTAGCGAGGAAGTCCGAGAAAGCCGGATGGAGCAAAGGACAGAACAGTTAATCAGCTGGAGTACGTCCTAATTGAGAGTTTTAGACGAAACACATGCCGAGAGGAGTACCACAAGTACTAAGTGGTCGAAGATACGGAGGGTCTGACCGTGCGTCCAGCAAAGGGTATATAGTCCGGTGGGTGGAAGCCCCATCAAATAAGCTGTTAACCACAGCATTTGAAGCGAGTCTTGAGTCTGTTACG
>OGCO01003040.1_pt1 | contig 20573 bp, 9 predicted proteins | sample 1570171 | NCBI WGS metagenome assembly OGCO01 (sample SAMEA4370583, study PRJEB24528) | human gut metagenome | reverse complement strand
CCCAGACCGCCATTGACGAGATGAACCACGCCATGGACGAGAACGTGAAGCTGGCCGCGAAGCAGCGGTATGTGCTGAGCGACACGGCAGGCGTGAACGAGGAAGAGCTGGCAGACTTTAGCCGGGACATCGTGCATGTGGTGGGCCGTCTGAACGACGACAGCTTCCGGCCGCTGCAGGTGAGCGGGCTGCAGGGCAACCTGATCACCTACCGGGATGACCGGGTGAGCGAACTGAAGGAGATCAGCGGCAACCGGGACGTGAGCCAGGGCGGCACCACCAGCGGCCTGACGGCGGCCAGCGCCATTGCGGCCCTGCAGGAAGCGGGCAGCAAACTGAGCCGCGACATGCTGAAGAGCGCATACCGGGCATTTGCGAAAGAGTGCTACCTGGTGATCGAGCTGATGCGGCAGTTTTACGACGAGCAGCGGGTGTACCGCATCACCGGCGAAAGCGGCGGCACGGAGTATGTGCCTTTTAGCAACGCGGCACTGCAGGCGCAGCCCGGCGGCATGGTGGGCGGTGTGCAGCTGGGCGACCACGAGCCGGTGTTTGACATCACGGTGACGGCGGCAAAGAAGAGCACCTTCAGCCGCCTTAGCCAGAACGAGACGGCGAAAGAGTGCTACCAGCTGGGATTTTTTGCACCGGCGAACGCGGACGCCGCGCTGGCGGCGCTGGACATGATGGACTTTGAAGGCATCGAAAAGGTGCGGGAGCGGGTGAGCCAGAACGGCACGCTGTACCAGCAATTGCAGCAGATGGCCCAGCAGCTGCAGAAGATGGCGGCGATCATCGACCAGCAGAACGGCACCAACGTGAGTGCGGCGGCCAGCGCGGCCGGGCAGGCGGCAGCAGGCAGCGGGGGCGGAAGCGGAGGAAAGACCGCAGCGGCCAGCACTCTGAACAGCCTGGGCGGCGTGGTGGGCGACAGAAGCGGGAGCCTTTCCAGCCAGGCGGCGAAGCGGGCCATGGATGTGAACAACCCGAACAAGGAATAAGGCTGCCATGGGCAGCATGATGTGCGCTGCGGCGCAATAAAAGAACGGAGGAAAACCGGATGATCAAAGCAACGGTAATGCGGACGATGTGGAATGTGGGCAGGACGCAATACACAGTGAAAGCAGAAGGCCACGCGGGCGCAGGCAAGTACGGCAGCGACATTGTGTGCGCGGCCGTGAGCGTGCTGATGCAGACGCTGGCAAACGAGGTGGAGGAAGCTGCACGGGCCGGGGCGCTGACACTGGGTGTTGTGGCCCATGGCGACGGATGGATGAAGGTGGAAGTGACGCCGACCGACAGCATCTGCAATACGATGGAAGCCTGGGTGGAGTTTGTACAGGACGGACTGGACGCCATCGCCCAGAGCTACCCGGACAATGTGCAGCTGGAGATGCACACGGTCTATGCAGACACGGACGCGCCGGACGAGGAAGAATCACTGGACGTGGCAGACGGAAAGCTGAATTTGCAGTTGTTTGCAGAGGGCGCTGCCGCTTCCGGTTCTGCGGCGGCGGGCGGCGATGCTGCAGGAGAGGGCACGGCGGAGATCACCGGGCCGGAACTGCGGCCGGCACAGGAGCGGCTGGCAAAGCGCAGCCGACCGGGCAGAGCGGTGAAGGCCACACCGGCACCGTCCGCCGAAGGCGGCGCGGACGCCGGAACTCCCCCAAAGGAGGAGCCGAGTAAAGAGGAAGCACCCGGCGAAGAGAAGCCCGAGACGCAGCAGGGACAGCCCGAGCAGGAGCCAAAGCCGACGGACCCGGCAGAAAAGCGAAAGGCCTTTGGGCAACTGATGCAGAGCGAGTATGCGGCGGAGTTTGAAGAGGCACTGCAGCGGGCGTCGGAGATGGCCGTGAAGAACGTGCTGGACAACCCGGCGGTGAAGGGGCTGATGGACGCGCTGGGCGAGGCGTATGGCATCGACGTGCAGAGCGCGGACAACCTGGCTGCCCTGACCGAGGCAGTGAAGAACGGGAAGGTGAAGAACGACGAATACTATGAGACGCTGGCAGCGGAGCGCGGCATCAGCGTAAAGACCGCGCGGGAAATGGACCGGATGGAAAGCGAGCTGCAGCGGGCGAACGCCGAGAAGCAGCGGGCCGAACAGGTCCGGCAGGCGGCCGAGCACCAGCAGCGTGCGGCGGCCGTGCGGGCCCAGTGGGAAGCGGAAGCGGCCCGGCTGAAGGTGAAGTACCCGGCGTTTGAGCTGGACAAGGTGCTGAACAACCCCAGCGTGGCGGACATGATCCGGCGCGGCATCGGGCTGGAAGCGGCGTACCGGGCCGCCTACTTTGACCAGCTGATGGAGGCAAGCACGGCACGCACGGCCCAGCAGGTGGAGCAGGGCGTGACGGCGCGGATCCAGCAGAGGGCACAGCGGCCGGCCGAGAACGGGGCGCACCCCGGCGGCGCGGCCGAGATGAAGGTGGACGTGGCGCACATGACCGCCAAGCAGCGGGCCGAGCTGGCAAAGCGGGCACGGCGCGGCGAGCGCATCGTGCTGTGAGAGATTTCCCACGCAGAGGGCGTGAGAAGATAAAAAACCTTGAAGGAGGACAAACAGATGAGCAAAAAGAGACTGGATCTGCAGATGTTTGCGGATGCAAGCGCACAGCTGCAGAATACCACCGCATCCGGCGGCATGACCGCCGAGATGAAGACCTACTACGAAAAGACCCTGTTGGATCTGGCAGAGCCTGCGCTGGTGCATGACCAGTTCGGCGACAGCTACCCGATCCCGGCGAACAGCGGCAAAACCATTGAGTTCCGCAAATACGAGGCGCTGCCGAAGGCCACCACCCCGCTGACCGAAGGCGTGACCCCGGCGGGCCAGGCACTGACCGTGAGCGCCATTACGGCAGAGGTGCACCAGTACGGCGGATGGGCAGCCCTGACCGACATGCTGGACCTGACCGCCATCGACGACAACGTGGTGCAGGCAACAAAAGTACTGGGAAGCCAGGCAGGCCGTACCTTGGACACCATCGTGCGCGACATCCTGAACGGCGGCACGAACGTGATCTATGCGCCCAAGGTGGCGGACGGCGTGGAGACTGCCGTGACCAGCCGTGCGACCCTGGACAAGACTGCGCAGCTGACCGTGGACCTGATCGACCAGGCGGTGGCCATGCTGCAGACCCAGAACGCGGACCCCATCGGCGACAGCTATGTGGCCATCGTACACCCGCATACCAGCTACGACCTCCGCAAGGACCCGAACTGGATCGAGGCGCACAAGTACGCGGCCCCGGAAGAGATCTTCAACGGCGAGATCGGCAAGATCAACAACGTACGCTTCGTGGTGTCCAGCGAGGCGAAGATCTGGAAGGGCACCGGCTGCCCGAGCGGCCTGGCGGTGTACGGCACCCTGGTGCTGGGTGCCCACGCCTACGCCACCACCGAGCTGGAGGGCGGCGGCCTGCAGCACATCGTGAAGCAGCTGGGCTACGGCGATGACCCACTGAACCAGCGCGCGTCCGTGGGCTGGAAGGCCGTGAAGACCGCCGAGCGCCTGAGCGAGCAGTACATGGTGCGCATTGAGAGCTGCAGCGCACGCTACAGTGCAACGGCACTGGCAAACTAAGAAAATCAAGGAGGTACGACGATGGCAGTAAAAAAGACTGAGACGGCCGTGCAGGACACCGAGGCCGCAAAGAAGGACACCATGGACACTCTGGAGAAGGACACCGAGGTGATCCACCTGTTTAAAGACAGCCAGCGCTATAAGGCGCCTGTGTTTGTGGGCGTGAACGGCGAGACCTACCTGATCCAGCGCGGCGTGGACGTGGAGGTGCCGAAGGCGGTGGCCGAGGTGCTGCGCCACAGCGAAGAGATGGACAACGCGGCCATGGCTCGCATTGCCGAAGCAGAGGCGGCGGCCGTGCAGCAGGCACAGCGCGTGTAAACTCCCTCAGGCTCACCGGACGCTGATGCGGCGCGATGAGCCAGCTCCCTCAGAGAGCGAGCCTTTATAGAAAGACGGACCCCGGTACAGCGGCACATGGCTGTGCCGGGGCCTTTTGATTTGGAAGGAGAAGGTGACGAGATGACGGCGGGACAGGCCATGGAGCAGGCCGACGAGATGCGGCCGAACAATGAATTTTCGGACAGTCTGAAACAGAACTGGCTGCGGCAGTGCGACAGCCGCCTGCGCGGGAGCGTGGTGGAGCGCAGCGAGACGGTGGACTTTGACGACGTGGGCGCGGACACGGCATGGGCCGAAGGCCTTGCCTACGACACCGAGCTGCTGGCCCCGGAGCAGTTTGCACCCCTGTATGTGCATTGGCTGTGTGCGCAGATGGACCTTGCCCTGGGCGAGGTGGCACGGGCGGCCAACGAGATGCAGCTGTACAGCGACTATGTGCAGGAGTTTGCCGCATGGATGCGCAGGCGCTATGCCCCGGCGGGCGGTGTGCAGTGGAGGTACTGAGATGACGGACGGGCGGAACCTGAACATTTTGCAGAGCGGGCGGCAGATGCTGCGGGCCTTTGGCGGGGTGAACGAGACCTACGGGTGCAGCGAGGCGGAGCTGAGCAGCAGCCTGAATTTTTCCGGCCGGGGGTACCCGGCTTTGCAGACGCGGGCGACCCGCAAAAAAGTGCGGGAGGTACAGGACGTGAACGGCATGTACCACCTGAACGGGCTGGTGATCTGCCGGGGAACCACGCTGGAGTACACCCCGGACGCCGACGAGAGCCGGGCCGGGGCGGTGGTGCTGGAAAACGCGCTGACCGACAACGAGAAGGCCATGACCGGCATGGGCACGAAGGTGCTGATCTGGCCGGACAAGAAGGCCTTTGACACGGTGAGCGGGGAGCTGACGGACCTTGCGGCGGCGTGGACGCTGAGCGGAGGGACCATGACCGTGACCCCCTGCGACGGCGAGGGCCGGACCTACACGCCGGACGGCGTGGGTACGACCGAGCCGGAGAGCCCGGCAGACGGGCATCTGTTTTTGAAGGGGGACGCCGAGAACCCTTACGGCGCGGGCAGCGTACTGCTGAAGTACAGCGCGAAGAACAAGAAGTGGAGCGAGATCCTGCTGACGAGCCTGCGGCTGCACTGCCCGGGCCTTGGCAGCGTGCTGAAGGAAGGCGACACCGTGACGGTGAGCGGGATGCCGGGCACCGTATGCAGTGCGGCGGCGGCTGGGCTGAACGGCGAGGTGAGCATCAGCACACTGGACGGGGACGACGTGATCACGACGCTGGCCGTGCCGGAGGACAGCACCCGGTACTATGGCAGCTGGACCGTGACGGCCACCGGCACCAGCTGGCGAAGCGCCGACGGCAAGGTGACCGAGAACGAAGCGGCCGCAGCGCCGGTGAAGCTGGAACGGCGGGTGCCGGATCTGGACTTTGTGACCGAGCAAGGCAACCGGGTGTGGGGATGCAGCCGGGAGGAAAACAGCATTTATGCCTGTGCCCTGGGCGACCCCACCAACTGGTACAGCTACCGGGGCATTGCGTCGGACAGCTACGCGGTGAGCGTGGGCAGCGACGGCGCGTTTACCGGGGCGGCCAGCTGCCTGGGGTACCTGCTGTTTTTTAAGGAAAACTGCATCCACAAGCTGTACGGCTCGAAGCCAAGCGACTACCAGATGAGCAGTGTGCGGTGCCGGGGCGTGGCGGCAGATGCGGCAAAGAGCCTGTGCGTGATCGCGGAGACGCTGTATTATCTGTCGCCGGACGGGGTGATGGCGTGGAGCGGAAGCCTGCCTGCCAAGGTGAGCGGCGCGCTGGACACCGGGAAGCTGACGGCGGTGGACCGGGCCGTGGGCGGGCAGCTGGATGCGCGGTACTACCTGTACCTGCACCGGAAAACGGACACGGGCAGCGGGCGGCTGCTGGTGTACGACACCGAGCGGGGCCTGTGGCAGGAGGAGAGCGCGGCGGGCACCGGGATGGTGAGTACCGGCCAGCAGCTGTACCTGTGGGACGGCAATGCCCTGTGGGCGGCTGACCCGGAGCGGGAAGTGAGCGGCGAGGACGAGACGGGGCTGAAATTTGAGGCCGTGACCGGAGACATCGGCCTTGCCGTGCCGGACGACAAGTACATCAGCCGGGTCACGCTGCGCATGGATGCACTGGCCCACACGGTGCTGACCGTGGCGGTGAGCTACGACGGCGGGGACTGGGAGGCGGTGAGCAGCTGTGCGGTGACGAGGGACCACCAGCGGGTGAACCTGCCCTTTGTGCCCCGGCGGCACGACACCATGCGGCTGAGATTTGCAGGCACCGGACAGATGGTGCTGCGGAGCATGGCCTTTACGTTTGCGGATGCAGCAGGGGCAAGGGTGAGCGGCGCGGTGCCGAGACGATGAAAGGAGAAGAAAATGGCAAGCATTGCGGGACTGGCGGGCATCGGCCTGCCGAGCTTCAGCGACCAGATGCCGGAGGCGGACGCGCGGGCGCTGAAGAACTACCTGTACCAGCTGAACGAGCAGCTGACCTATGTGCTGACCAACCTTAGCAGCGAGAACATGAGCGAGGATTATCTGAGCGGAAAGGAGAGCTGAAGATGAGCAGACTGAGCAACGCGCGGAGCGAGCTGGAGCGCTTTGAACAGACGAAACCGGCCGACTACCAGAGCAAGTACAAGGGCCAGATCGACAACGTGATGGGCAAGCTGGATGATCTGGGCGGTTACGACTATGACCCGGCGGCCGATACGGCATACCAGCAGTACAAGAGCGAGTACACCCAGAAGGCGAAGCTGGCGAACCAGAACGCGCAGGCCAGTGCCAGCGCACTGACCGGCGGGTACGGCTCCAGCTACGGCACCCAGGCGGGCCAGAAGGCCTATGCGGCGACCATGAGCGACCTGGACAACGTGCTGGACAGCCTGACGAGCCAGAGCCGCAGCGAGTACAACACGAAAAAGAGCGGGCTGCAGCAGGAGCTGAACGGCCTGCAGGAGGCCGAGCAGAATGACTACAACAAGTACCAGAAAGACCTGTCGAACTGGTACAACGACCTGAGCTACAGGCAGAACGAGTACAACAACGCCTATGCACAGCGGCAGCAGAACGTGAGCAGCACCCTGAACGGGCTGTTCAGCGTGCTGGGCATTGCGGCGCAGATCCTGCCGTTTTTCTTTATCTGAGAATGGAGGTAGAGCATGGGGACCATCAAGAGACTGAACGACCAGCAGAAACAGCAGGCACAGGCGGAAGCGGCCATGCCGGGGGCGTATGAGAACCGCTACGACGAAGGGATCCAGAACGCGCTGGCGGGAATGGACAGTGCCAACAGCGCGGGCCTTGGCTACGACAGCCAGAACGGCACCTACCGGGGCGCACTGAGCCGCCTATTTGGCAACGCGGGCGCGGGGGCCAGTGCGGCCGAGCAGGTGGCAAACAGCCTTAGCGGCGGGTACGGCACGGACTGGGCCAAGAGCGCGGCACAGCAGGCGGCGGCCGGGGAGACGGGCCAGACCGCCAACGTGTACGCCCAGGCGCGGGCGGATGCCCTGAGCCAGTGGCGGCAGGAACTGGCCGGGCAGGGCACCCAGCTGGACAACCTGCTGACGCAGGACCAGCTTGCACGCAGCGAGTACGACGGAAGCGTGCAGAACGCAGCAGACTGGCGGAGTTACCGGTACGACCGCACCCAGCAGGCCAGGCAGGAGAACAGCGACTTTTTGAACAACGTGTGGAACGTGGTGAAGAACGTGGGCGCTGCCGCGCTGGAAGGGTACGACGCCTACAAGGGGTACCGACAGCAGGACTGGGAGAACGCCTTTGCCCTGCGGCAGTACAACGACAACCTGAGCCGCACCGAGCTGAGCGACCAGATGGCGGCTTTGCAGCAGGCGGCAAGCTACAAGGAGGCAGGTTTTGACGATGCGGCAAAGCAGATCCTGAACCAGTACGGGCTGACGGACACGATGCTGGACAGCTGGCAGGGCCTGTCGCAGGTGGACAAGGACAAGCTGGACTATCTGACCACGGCGGCCGGGCTTGCAGGCAGCGGCTACGACACGGCGGCGAACAACTACCTGCAGATGGCGGGGCTGCCCACGGGGAGTGTGGACAGCTACAGCACCATTGCAAACCGGCTGAACCAGGCAGACCTTGCCAAGTACGCAAGCCAGCTGGCACTGCAGAACCGGTACAGGACCACGACCGGGACAGGAAGCGGGAGACGGAGCGGCGGTACGAGCCGCAGCACGAAGAGCGGCAGCACGAGCAGCAAGGTGGACGGGTACACCCAGCCGCAGCTGAACACGATGTTTAAAGAGTACAGCACCATGAAGCCGGACGACCAGCGGCGAAGCTACTACGAGGACACACTGGCTGATGCAGGGCGCATCGACCGGCTGAGCGGCGTGGGCAACCCCGGCAAGGCAAACGGCACAGCCTGGGAGCAGGGCATGTACAACGCGCGGAAGATGGCCAACAGCGGGTACAGCCAGAACCAGATCGCAAGCGAGCTGGCCAACAAAACGAGCCTGAGCAGCGACCAGATCTCGGCCATTATGAACCAGATCGACTACGAGTGGCGCGGAACGAAGTGATGAGGTGAGCGTATGGGATGGAGCGCACAGGACATTGAAAAGCTGCGCAAACAGAATAATGGGCAGAAGAGCACAGCGGGAACCGGCCAGAGCGCGGCACCGAAAAGCACGACGGCCCCAGCGCGGAGCAGCGGAAGCACCGGCTGGAGTGCGGAAAAAATCGACGCGCTGCGGACGGGCAGCGGGACCAAGCCGGCGGCCAAAAGTACCGACGCCTGGGTGAACCGGAGCGCTGGCACCAGCGTGCGCAGCACGGCACAGAAAGCCGGGACGCAGAGCGCGGGAAAGAGCAACCAGAACCCCACGAGCGGAAGCCTGAGCGCGCAGGTGCTAGGGCAGATGACCGGGACCCAAAGCGTGCAGACCACGAAAAAGGCGGGATCAAAGTTGCCGACGGTGGAACGCATCGGACAGCCGGAGTGGCTGGGAACGGGCAGCAGCACCCCGGCCTGGACCGGCGGCACCCGGAAGGTGCTGGGCACGGTGAGTGCGGACGAGCTGGGCAAGCAGGTGCTGGCGGACATGACCGGCAACACGGGAAGCCCGGTGGCCACGGACCGGCAGGAGGACTACGAACCGGACTGGAACTATGTTGGCAGCGACAACACCCCGAAACAGCGGGCCATTGCGCAGGGCACCTACGGAAGCTACGCCAAGGCGGCGCAGAAGGTGGGAAACACCCTTGCCAAGGATCGGCAGACCGACCGCTTTGACGAGCTGAACCAGTGGATGGACGAAAGCCCCCGGCACCGGGAGGTGGTAGACCTGCTGCGGCAGAAAGAATACACCACCCAGGAGGACAAGGGCGTGGCCCCGGAACAGGCTGTGCAGGTGACCAGCACAAAGCAGAAGTACAGCCCCGGCGACCTGTTGAAGATGGGGTACACGGCGAAGGAGATCAACGAGGCGCGGGCGTACATCCGGGAGTATGATGCCCTGCCGCTGGCAGAGCGGGCGGCACGCCGCACGGCGGACACCACAAAGGGCATTGCGGCCACGGTGGCGTCGGCGGTGCCCATGGCGGGCGAGATGACCACCCAGGGTGTGAAGGACATCCGCGCCACGCAGAAAAACGAGGCAGCACTGGACAAGGAGCTGGAAAGCGATGCCCGGGGCAAAGAGCTGAAGGACCTGATCACGGCGGTGGACATGGATTATAATCCCCAGTACACCGACGAGGATCTGCGCGGCATGGGGTACAACCAGAGCGAAATTGACACCATGCGCAGCCGCATTGCCGGGACGGTGCAGAAAACGGCGCTGGACAAGGACACAAGCCTTGGCTACCAGCTGTACAATTACGGCCAGCAGCGCACGGCAGCGGCCCAGGCGGGCATGAGCCAGCCGGCTAAAACAGCCATGGGCATTGCCACCAGTGCGGCGGAGAACCTGGCTGTGGCGGGCATCAGCCCGGCGCTGGTGCTGCCGGTGCTGAGCGCCCAGGGCGGCGCGGAAGCCATGGGCCAGAGCATTGACAAGGGCGAGAGCGCAGGCAAGACGCTGGCAGGCGGCCTTGCGAAGTTTGGCGCGGGCTGGGCCATCAACAGCGTGGGCGCGGCAGACCTTGCCCGGACCATGGGCAGCGACTACGCCAAGGACACGCTGGCGGGCAAGCTGGCGGACGTAGTGCGCAGCGTGGCAGACAACGGCGTACTGGCGCAGCAGTACCCGACGGTGGCGAATGCCATTTCCGGCGGCATCGACAATGCCATGCAGGCCTTTGTGGAGACCTATGCGGACAAGGCCATTGACGCGGCCCTGGGCGATGCGCAGGCGGCCGAGGAGATGTTCAGCCGAGACACCTTTTTGCAGGCGCTGGAAAGCGGCCTTTCCGGCGGCGCTTCCGGCGCGCTGGGCGGCGCTGTGGGCACCCAGCTGGGCAGGATGAGCGCGGCGCTGGAGGCAGCGGACGGTCAGACGGTGCAGCGGAACGAACCCTCTCCGTCAGCGCAGGGCGCTGACAGCTCTCCCGAATGGCGAGCTTTGGGGGACGAACTCCCTCAGTCGCCTGCGGGCGACAGCTCTCCCGAGAGGGCGAGCTTGGGGCTGGAACGGCAGACGGAAGCGCAGACAATGCAGAGCAGCAACCCGGCGGTGCAGCAGCTGGCCGAAGCGATGGACAGCGGGACCCTGACAAGCAGGACCATCAAGCTGTTTGCCCCGAACGCGGCCAACGAAGCGAACCGCGCGGCCTTTGCCGAGGCATACGGGATGAAGCTGCCCGAAACGGCGGCACAGACCCGGCAGGTGCTGCGGCAGATGGAAGCCGAGCGGAGCACGGCGCAGTCGGCGCAGGAGGAACAGCAGGCACCGGAAGCCGTGAAGCAGGAGCAGACCGGGGAGCAGCAGGGCAGCGGCCGGGAGATCCGGGACGGCGTGATGACCACATGGAACCCGGACGGGCCCGTGGAGACGCAGGTGCTGGATCCGGAGATGGCTGCGCGGGCACAGGCCGAGCAGCCGGCGCAGGCCGCACAGAAGCGGACCGTGGAAAACACCGGGGAAACGGTGGAAACTCCCGCAGTCTCGCATTCGCTCGACAGCTCCCTCGGTGAGGGAGCCTTTGCACAGCAGGCGGAACCGACAGCCCTGCGGGAGACGGCCGGGTTGGAAGTGCGCAGCGAGGGCGCGCAGAAGAGCAGCGTACAGCGGGAGCTGCTGCGCTGGAAGGTAAGCGAGGGCGCGGCACAGACGCTGAGCCGGAACATGCCGACGGGCATTGCGGACGAGAGCCGGTATGCGGCGGCGGCCTCCAGCCTGTACCGGCTGGGACAGATGGAGGACGTGACCACCTTTGACAAGGCTATGGAGCTGGCGAAGGGCATGAACGGCCTTGCGGTGAACACGGACTATGTGCTGGCACAGCCCGGCGGCGCGGCGGCGCTGAAGATCGCGTGGCTGCAGGGCAAGGGCGAAGCGGAAGCCGGGGCCGTGCAGACCGGGACACTGGGCGGTGCGCTGAGCGCAAAGAGCGTGAGCGGAAGCGGACGGGTGCTGTACAAAGGCACCATGCGCACGGCAGACGAGGTGGCCACGAAGCTGATCGAGCTGAACGCGCGGGCGACCGACACCGATGCGGTGCTGAAGGCGGTGCTGGAAGGCGACGAGCGGGTGAAGGCCTATGTGGACACGGCTGCCGGACAGATCTTTTTTGCAGACAGCGCGGGAGACGTGTTCGGCACCGCGCTGCACGAGGACTGGCACTGGTATAACGCTTTGGACACCGAGGGCGCAAAGGCAGTGCAGCAGCATGTGGTGGAGTATCTGGCCAAGAGCGAGGGCTTTGAGAACATTGACGAGCTGATCCGGAATAAACTTTCCGACTACGCACAGCAGGGTCTGACCTACGGCGAAGCGGCGGAAGAGCTGGTGGCGGACGCGTGGCGCGGCATCTTTGACAGCGAGGAGAGCTTCAAGCGGTGGGTGGAGTTCCAGCGCGGGCAGGCGGAGAAGAACGCAGGCCGGGCGGGGACCATCCGCAAGGTGATGAACGCGGTGAAGGGCCTTTTGAGCGACATCGTGAGCCGGGCAAAGGAAGTGCTGGCAAACGACCCGGAGAACAAAGCCGCCCTGAAAGCGCAGCGGCTGGCCGAGGCCGAGAAACGGGCGCTGCAGGAGGAATACTTTGCCCACGCGGAAAAGGCCATGGACGCCCTGCGCGCGGCAAAAGAAAACGCCGCGACCCTTGAGAACAAGGGTGCGGCGAAGGAAAGAAGGTATGAAATCAACCCGGAATATGCTGATGACGTTGACCAGTGGGATAAAGAAGGAAGAAACAGTAACAGAACCTTTATTCTTGGACGAACCGGTGATGCTCTGCAAAGTCTGGGCGCGCGGAAAAGTGATATCTACATGAAAGCGGATAAGATCAACACGATTTTGAAAGAGCACCCGGAGATGACACTGGAAGAAATCAAGCGCATCCCGGAAATTCTGGATGAACCGGTGATGATCCTGACCAGCCAGAACAAGGGCAGAACAAAACAGAACACACGGCTCGTGATGTTCGGCGATGTGAAAGCGCAGGACGGCAGACCGGTGCTGTGCGTACTGGATCTGAGACCGGTAGAGAATCACATCGTTATCAGCGATATGCAGAAGGTGACCAGTGCATACACCAAGGATGTGAACCCAGTGGAGTTTGTGCGCAAGAGCGACGTGCTGTATGTTGATGAAAACAAAGAAAGAACCACCGAGCTGTTCCGGACACTAGGCTTCAAAATACCTAGCGAACTACAGCTCAGTGGTTCCATAGGTAGGATAGCATATGGCAATCAGGATGTCAAGCTCAGCGGAGTGAAATTTACGGAACTGGAAGAAAAAACACCTATAAAGAAAAATATCCGCTTCCAGCTGGCGGCACCGGTAGAGGTGGACAGCCAGAAAGACCTTGTGGCGGTGCACAACCTAACCGAACAGAACCTGCAGGAAGCGCTGGAACTGGGCGGGATGCCGTCGCCGTCTATCGCGGTGGTAAAGGCACAGGAGGGGCACACGAAGTACGGGCCGATCTCTTTGGTGTTTGGCAGCGATACCATTGACCCCATGGTGAACCGGAAAAACCGGGTGTACGGTGCGGATGCATGGACCCCTACAAGGCCGGGGGTGGAGTATGAAGTGAACTACGAGGCCATGCGGGACTTTGAAAACCGGGTGTACGAGGCAAGCGGGGAAGCCTTTGAAGGAAAGTTTGTGAACAGCGCTGCGGTGCAGCGTGCAGGTGTGGACAAGGCAAGCAGCCTGAGCCGGGAGGAACTGGCACAGAAGATGCAGCGAGACACCGGGGTGCAACTGGCATACCTGAAGGACAAAGGAATAACGGTGGAACCGGTGTACCGGATGGAACAGGAACAATTTGACAGCATTGGAAACGATGCGCTGGAGGCTGTGATCCGGCGCACGGGCGAGGCAGAGATCAAGGAGGCGTTTGAAGGCGGAGATATTGACCGACTGGACAAGCTGGCGGATGCGGCTGCGGATGCCTTGGAGGAAAAGTACACCCATGGAGCACTGGAGGGGCAAAACAGAAGGTGGATGCTGCGAATCAATAAGCTGCGGAATGAAAACAGAGGGCGACTGTACCAACTGCTGGAACACGCATACAAAATGCTGACGGACACAAGTGCCGGAAAACAGACGCTGGATGTGGAGGCGACCCGGAATGCGATCCGGGAAAAGACACCGGAGCAAAAGGTGGAGCAGTGGGTGTACGACAAGCTGGAAGGTGTGCTGGGAGAAAAGGGTATCCGGAATGAAAAAGAACCGTTTACCCCGAGCGGTAAGAAGCGGAGCTTTGCACAGCTGCACAACCCCTACACGCTGGAGAATCTGGTGAAGGCCATGAACAGCCAGAATGCACGCGGACAGGATGTTTTGGGCGTATCGGCAAGCACCTTGATGAGCACGACAACGGCGGAGTACAAAACACTGGACGAGGTGCGGGCGGACAAGGGACGGCTGCGGCAGATGCCGGAGGCAGAGTACAAGAAGCTGCTGGAGGATGCGGACGGACAGATCGAACAGGTGATCCGGATGCTGCGGCAGGAAACGACGCCGCACAGCGACAACAGCTTTGAGGAACAGGAGATCCTGGGCGAGATCCTGCTGCGGGCAGCCGAGGGAAAGCACACGGCGGCGGCCATCGGCAAGGCATTTGCCAAAGAGGATTACATCATCAGCAAGGACGCGGCGCAGAGGATCCTGAAGCTGTACAAGGACGTGGCGAAGATCCCGACCGGGTACTTTGAAGCAAAGCCCCAGCGTGCCGTGGGCTTTGACGAGGTGCGGGCGGCGATCCTGCCGGACAACACAAGCCGGAGCCTGATCGACGAGCTGAAGCAGAAGGGCGTGAAGGTGGAGCTGTACAAGGCCGGAGACGATGCCCAGCGTACCGCGGTGCTGAACAGTGTGCCGGATGTGCGTTTCCAGATCGCGGAGCAGGCGAGCCGGGACGCGAAGCGGAACGAGCAGCAGCAGGCCAGCCGGGTGATCGCGGAGAAGGCGGCGGCGCTGGACACGCTGAGCCAGTTCTTTGGGCTGACACGGGGCGTGACGGTGAGCCGGAGCGCGGTGGAGGAGCTGGCCGGGCGCTGGCTGGACGCGAACGGAAGCAAGGCTGACCGGACAAAGCTGACGCAGGAGACCGAAGTGCTGATGAACTACCTGAAGGCAGACGGCGCGGACATGAACAAGGCGCAGGCGCTGGCTGAGACGCTGGCGGGCGAGATCCAGGACGGGGCGACCTACCGCAATACGGAGCAGTGGGACGAATACCCGGATCTGCACAAGCTGGAATACACCGTGAGCAGGGACGGACAGGCAAAGGCAGAACTTGTGAAACGGTACGGCAGCTGGAGCGAAGCGGTGGCCGAGGCACGGCGGCACGGCGTGACATTGCGGCAGGCCGACGGTGTGCGGGACGGAAACCCGGCGGAACTGTACGAGAGCCTTGTGAATGACCGGAGTGCGGCAGGCGAGACGCTGAACGGTGAAAGCGCACTGTGGAAAGCTGCAGCGGAAAAGGCCGGTGTGGCGGGGGCATTGAGCATGGAGAGCACCGAGTGGCTGGACGTGCTGATGAACCTGCACGACGCCATCAAACCAAAGACGATGAGCCGGTTTGCGGACGACGCGGAATATGAGGACGCAAAGGTGGAGCTGGCGGGCAGGATCATCGGGGACATCATGCAGCTGCCGCAGCTGAACGACGCCGAGGCTATTTTTGAAGGCATCCAGAGGAACAGCCTTGCCATGGCAAAAGCAGCTGCGGGCAGCGACGAGCGCGCGGCTGAAGTGGAGAAGGGCCTGAAGGATGTGCAGAAAGCTCAGAGCCGGGAGTTTGGCCGGCGGCTGGCGCAAAACCAGAGGGCTGCAGGCCGGAACGCCGAAGTGCAGCAGACACAGCAGCTGCAGAAGCAGCTGGACAAAAACCTGAAGCGTTTCGGTGTGGACGCCGCCAACGCGGGCGACCTGAACGAAAAGCTGACCGTGCTGCGGGAAAGCTATGAGCGGGAGATGAAAGCAGAAAGCAAGCGGATGAAGGCAGAGCTGCAGCAGATGCGGGACGAGGCAAAACTGGAACTTCGGAAGCTGAAAAGCGAGAACGCAGAGCTTGCCAGACAGGCAAAGGGCGAGCAGCAGCGCGCAGACAAGGCAGAGTACAGCCTGATGGCGCAGGAAGATGAAGTGCGGGAGCGGGACCTTTTGAACCAGCAGCGGGCAGCCGAGTGGTACCGGGAGCAGGGAGAAAGGCTTGCCACGGAACGGCAGGTGATGCAGCAGCAGCGGGATGAAGAGATCGCCATTGCAAAGCGGGTGGCCGAAAAGCGGGTGCAGCGCGCGCGGGACGGCCGGAAGATGGACGAGCTGAAGCGGAGCGTGCGGCGGAATGCGGCGGCGCTGAACCAGATGGTGCTGCGGCCGAGCCCAGGCAAGTATGTGAGCCAGCGGCTGATCAGACAGGCGGCTGATGTGGCAAAGCTGGCCGACATGACCACGCTGAACGACAAGGCGGTGAACCAGCTGACACGGCTGCAGGACAACATCAAGAAGAGCATGGGCGAAGAGGGAAGCCCCACGGCTATGACCGAGGAATGGAAGCAGAGCAAGGTGCCGGAGCTGATCGCAGCGCTGAAGGATGATCTGGACATGACGAAAGAGGTCCATCTGGACGAGTTGCAGGGACAGCTGATCGAAGCGCAGGCAATGCCGGACAACGAAAAGACGCGGGCGCTGACCGAACGCATTGAGAAACGCATCCGTGAGACGAAGAACCGCACCTACCTGCCTATGACGGTGGAGCAGATGCGGATGCTGCGGGACATTACCGGCGCGGCGCTGACCGTGATCCGGAACGAGAACAAGACCGTGAGCCTTGCAAAGGCCGAAGAGGTGAGCAAGATCGCGGACGAGGCGGCCTATGAGGTGACGCTGAGCAAGGGTAACCACCCCGGCGGGGCGCTGGACGGGCTGCAGAACCTGCTGACCAAGTACAACCTGGACATGCTGGGGGCCGAGCGGGTGCTGCGGATGCTGGGCGGCTACAAGAACGGCGGGCAGATGGAGAAGATCGGGCAGATGCTGAACGACGGCCAGTACCGGCAGACGAAGATCACCATCGAGGGCGAGAAGCTGTTTGCGGACGTGACGGGCGCAGAGCACGCCAAGGAAGCGCAGGCCTTTGCCGGGCCGGGTGCGGACCTTGTGGACGTGGGCCTGAGAGACACGAACCACAACGCGGTGCCGCTGACCCACGCGCAGCTGTGCAGTTTGTACATGCACCTGCAGAACAAAGACAGCCTGGAGCACCTGATGCGCGGCGGTATGGTGGTGCCGGATGCGCAGCTGTACAGCAAGGGCGACATGGAGCAGGCCTACCAGAAGGGACAGCTGGTGCAGCTGGGCATGCTGAGCGACGCGGACGGCATGCCGACAGCGGACACCATCCTGAACACGCTGGAAGCGGCCATGACCGACTACGACCGGGCGTGGTGCGCGGACATGAAGGAGTTTTTTGGAAACTACACCACGAAGCTGATCAACGAGACGAGCCTGCAGCTGGTGGGTTACAAGCGGGCCACCGTGCAGAACTACTACCCAATCGAGGTGCACAAGGCCGATCTGGCAACCGAGATCGACGGCGTGAAGCTGGACGCGACCATTGAGGGCCGGGGCTTTTTGAAGAACCGTGTGAAGAGCAGCCAGCCCATCCTTTTGGAAGAGTGCTCGAGCGTGGTGCAGCGCAGCCTGCGGGACACGGCAGCCTATGCGGGACTGGCCGCGCCCATCCGGGACGTGCAGAAGATCCTGAACGCAGGGGTGGAGACCCGGGACGGCGTGAAGACCCTGAAAAACGGCGTGATCAAGGAGCAGTGGGGCACGAAGGCCGTGAGCTACCTGGACGATCTGCTGACCGACCTGCAGACCACCCAGAGGCACCGCTCCAACGGCGTGAGCCGGATGCTGAGCACGCTGCGGGGCAACTACGCGGGGGCGGTGCTGACCCTGAACCCCGGCGTGGCCATTGCACAGGCGGCGAGCCTGCCGACGGCGGCGGCCGTGCTGGGCGGGGACACCATGGCGTCGGTGATGCCATTTGTGAAAAACCTGTCGCCGAAGCAGAAGGCGGCGCTGGAAGCGGAAATTGCAGAGCACGGGGACGTGCTTTTGCAGTGGCGGCAGCGTGGGACCGGAAAAGGCGAGCTGCAGAGCATCGGCAAGCGGGAGACGCTGGTGCAGAAGGGCATGGACAAGGTGCCCGGATGGCTGACCGGGTGGATCAACGGCATGGACGAGATCACGGTGGCGGCCCTGTGGGAGGGCAGCAAGGCCTATGTCAAAAACCACGCGGCGGAATTCGAGGGAGCGGGCGAGACCGGCAGCCCGGCATACTGGGAGGCCGTGAACCGCACCTACCAGAAGGTGATCGAGCAGACCCAGCCGAACTACACCGTGATGCAGCGGGCAGGCATCCAGCGCAACCCGGACGAGATGGTAAAGACATTTACGATGTTCACGACCCAGCGCTTCCAGAATGCGGGCATCCTGATCGACGCGGTGGGCGACTGGAAAGCGCAGGCGGCGCGGTACAAGGCGGACGCCAGCGACGCGAACAAGGCAGAGCTGCAGCGGGCGACAAAGCAGCGGGACCGGGCCATCCTGAGCCAGGCGGCGCAGGTGGCGGTGTTTGCCATGATGAAGATCGGCGCGGACTTCCTGCTGCACCGGTGGGACAGGGAGCAGGACGAGAACGGCGACGTGACCCTGAAGAGCATGGTGAGCCGCTTTTTCTCGCTGTCCACCGAGAGCACGATGGGCAACTTCCTGTTTGGCAGCGAGCTGTACAGCCTGATCGACAACGCCATCGAGGGCAAGGATTACGACGTGATCAGCGCCACGAACATCAGCGCGGTAAACGACATGGCGTCGGATGTGGTGAAGTTTACGGCGGAGCTGAAGAAGGACACCAGCGAGATGGACGAGGCGGAGCTGGAAAAGCACCACAAGAAGCTGATGGAGAAGGGCATGGCCCTGATCGAAAACGGCTTTGAGATCGTGGGGGTGCCCTACGGCAACGGCCGGAAGATGGTGGACGCAGTGCGCGGGTACTGGGACGATGCGCAGAACGTGGCGCAGGGCGGAAAATTTAGCTTCAACAGCCTGCCGGAGAGCGCGACCGGGCAGTATGACCGGCTGTACAATGCCTATGCCAGCGGCGACGCGGACGAGGCACAGGCGGCGGTGGAGAAACTGGTGGCCATGGGCAAGGAGGGCGAGATCTACAAGCAGCTGAAGACCCGGCTGAAGAAGTACGACGCCGACACCCGGGCGGCGGCAAAGGCACAGATGGAAGGGAACGAAGCCGAGCGGTACCGGCTGGAGACGGAGACCATCGAAGCGCTGTACGACGTGCTGGGCATCCGGAAGAATGTGAAGGAGGACGCGCCGAAGCGGGAAGCCGTGATCGACTGCGTGACCGGGGCCGTGAATGCACTGGAGACCGAGATGCTGAAGGGCGACGCGAGCGACATGTACGCGGACCTGAGCGAGGCGGTGGACAGCCGGAAGGCGCAGGACGTGCAGGCCGAGTACGACCGGCTGATGAAGGCCGGACGTACGCCGAGCAGCGTGAAGAGCAAGCTGACCGAGCTGGCAAAGCCGGAGTATCTGGCGGGCAGCGATGCGGACAAGCAACAGATGGCCGACGTGCTGCTGGCCCTGACCGACACGGACGGAAACGCACTGTACACGGAAAAGACCTTTGCGCAGTGGGAAAAAGCGGCGGAGAAGGCGGCACAGGCGGAACCGGAAGAGGACCCGTATGCACTGCTGCGGTGACGACCAGATGCCAACCAAGTGGCAGCCAACCGGTGACGCTTTGTCACCAATAGAAAGAACCCCGGCGGGCAAGACCTGCCGGGGTTCTTTTGTAAAAGTACACGGTTTTTTGCGGGGCAGCGGGACGGTAGACTGGGAAAAAAACGGAAGGAGGAAAAGACCATGCAGGTAAGGATCGTGGAAAAGCGATTCGGCGGGGTGGAGTTTGCCCCGGAGATGAAGGTGCTGCACCTGGGCGGGCAGAGCAGTGCGAACGTAGAGCGGCTGGAATTTACCCTGCCGGAGAGCTGGCAGGGCAAGAGCGTGACGCTGCACATCCAGCGGCAGGACGGCACCCTGCCTGCCCCCATTTTGCTGGACGAAGCGCACAGCTGCGCGGTGGGCAAGGAGTTTACCGCGTCGAGCTGCGGCAGCTGGATGCTGCTGGCCCTGGGCGAGGACGGCTTCCGGGCGCTGACACGGCCGGCAAAATACGACTGCTACGAGACGCTTGCCACCGACGGCGACGCGGAGATCAGCCCGACGCAGTACGAGACCTTTGTGGCGCGGGTGCTGGCGTACTCGAACAGTGCGGCGACCAGCGCGCAGGAAGCGCGGAACAGCGCAGGTGCGGCCGCGAAGGATGCGAAGAGAGCCGAGGCAGCACGGACAGAAGCGGTGACGGCGGCCGGACAGGCCGGGGCGGCACAGAAAGCGGCAGAAAGTGGCGCAGCCCGGGCCGAGGAGGCAGCCGAGCGGGCGGATAAAACGGCACCGGCGGACGGACCGGTGAAGAGCGTGAACGGCCAGGGCGGCGTGGTGACCCTGACGGCGGCGGACGTGGGTGCGCTGGAAGCGGGCAGTGCGGACTATGTGGAGCGCATCGAGCTGAACGGGCAGGTGATGACCCTGACCATGGGCGACGGCAGCACACGGACGCTGCAGACCAAGGACACCACGGCACTGGATGTGATGACCGGCGTGCTGGGCGTGGAACACGGAGGAACCGGAAAGGACACAGCCCTGACGGCGGAGGATGTGGGAGCCTACGGCAAGAACGAGACCTACGCAAAGGCGGAGGTGTACAGCCGCGCGGAGACCTACAAGAAAACGGAGGTGTACAACCAGAAAGAGGCCGACGCCAAGTTCGGCACGCCTTACAGCCTGCCGCCCGCTACGGCAGACCAGCTGGGCGGCGTGAAAGTGGGCGAAGCGCTGGACATCGCCCCGGACGGCA
>OGCO01003034.1_pt1 | contig 20589 bp, 22 predicted proteins | sample 1570171 | NCBI WGS metagenome assembly OGCO01 (sample SAMEA4370583, study PRJEB24528) | human gut metagenome | reverse complement strand
GCAGTTGGTAGCGCGCGTGGTTTGGGACCATGAGGTCGCAGGTTCGATCCCTGTCACCTCGACCAATTTAGACCGTTTTTCAAGGAAATCGAGTAGAATTTGAAAACAGTCAATAAAATTCAAAAGTGCTATTTTCTATGGATTTAGAGAATAGCACAATTTTTTTGCATTCTAAAAAATTCTCAAAAATTCCATTATTTTGTTCAGAAAAATGTTCCGCAATTTTAAAAATCTTAAAAAAAATTGTTCCGCAAATTTCCGCAAAGCAAAATTCGTTGATATTTAGGTACTTTCAGTGTTGTTTTAAAAAACTGAAAGGAGAACTATTGCTATGGATTTTATACCTTATAAAGCAAATGAATATCTTGAAAATGTTTTTTATCAAATTCCAAAAGAACTATTTAAAAATCCTTATTATAAAGATTTAAGTTCTGATAGTAAATTACTATATGCATTATTACTTGATAGACTATCAGTTTCAATGAAAAACAAATGGATTGATGAAGATGGAAACATATTCTTAATATTTTCAAGAAAAGAAGCTGAAGAAAAATTAAATTTGTCAGATAAAACAGTTACAAAAGCATTTAAACAATTAGCAGATGTCAAACTAATATATGAAAAAAGGCAAGGATTTAGAAAAAATAACATTATATATGTTGGAAAGATAAATCATATATCAACTGCTAAAATTATGAGTCGTAAAAATTACGATTCAAAAAACGGAAAATTTACGAGTCAAGAGTCGGAGAATTTACGATGTAGTAATAATAAATATAATAAAAATAATTATAGTAATATGAGTGTCAAGAAAAATTCATATTCAAATTATGAGCAAAGAGTTTATGAACCAGAACAATTAGATAATTTATATTGTAATGTATAAAAAATAATAAAGGAGATTTAAAATTATGGAAAATATTGAATTAAAAGAAAGATTTATTGATGAAAGAACAGGAATAGAATATATTAGAAAAGGCGATTATTATTTGCCAAATTTAGTCATAGGACCTCAAAGAAAAATTAACTTAAATAGATATGGCCGCTTAAGATTAGAATATCTTAAAAATCATAAAAAAGCAAAATATTCAATTTTATTTATAGAAAATAAATTAGTAGACCATTTAGAAGAAATACAAGAAACTGCTTTAAAAAGAATAGAAAAAATTATACAAGATTTAAAAGCACAAAGCAATTTGACAGAAGAAATGAAAAATACTAATCAATTATATTGGATTGGTATGATGAATAATTTTAAAAATCAAGCTGAAGAAATTGTACTAAATGAATTAATTTATGTATAATTTTTTCTTTTTAGGGGCTAGAGAAAATTATTTTCATTTTAAAAATTTAGGAATTATTAAAGAATAAAAAGCAATTTTTAGAAGAGATTTCACAAAGAAATTTCTTCTTTTTTTACACAATTTTTGAACAAAAAGTGGATAACAGTATTCGAAATTTGCTGTTTAGAATATTAAAAGCAAGCATCGCATTTATACTCCCGTATAAATACAGCTTGCCAGTTTTAATACAAAACTGATTTATGGGGAATTTCTTCCCAAAGCCCCTAAAAAATATATGCACTTTTCTGGCAGTCTTTATAAAAAAGACTGTCTATTTTTTTGAAAAGGAGAATTAAAATGATGAGAAAAAGAAATATAAAAAAACAAATATGGTTAGATGTAAAGGAAGATGAATTATTAAAAAAAAAATCAAAGGAAGCAGGTTTAAGTGAAGCAGAATTTGTAAGAAGTTTAATTAAAGGTTATAGAATAAAAGCACAACCAACTGAAGAAATAAAATCTTTTCAAAGAGAGTTATATGGAATAGCAACTAATATAAATCAAATTGCTAAAGTTGCAAATTCTAGATATAGTGTTTCTCACGATAATTACGAATATATCTCAAAGACTTTAACCGATTTTATTTTAAAATTTGAAAAGAAAATTTATTCAAGACAAAAATGAAAGGAGATCTTTAATGGCAATTACAAAATATATAGTTATAAAAAAGAATTTGGAGGCAGTAATAAATTATGCAAAGAATGGAGATAAAACTGAAAATGGAATTTTTGTATCTGCAATAAATTGTTTACCAGAAACTGCATATTCACAAATGATGTTAACAAAAAAGAATTTTCATAAAGAAGATGGAAGATTAGGTTATCATATAATACAGTCATTTAATGGTAATGAAATTTCTCCAGAAAAATGCAATAAAATTGGAATAGAATTAGCACAACAATTATGGGGAGATAAATATCAAGTTCTAGTTTGTACTCATACTAATAAGCAAAATGTTCACAATCATATAGTTCTAAATTCTGTTTCATTTATAGATGGAAGTAAATATCATAACTCAAATGTTGAAATTGCATTACTTCGAGAAACAAATGATTATTTATGCAGAAAATATGATTTATCTATAATTGAAACTAAACAAGCTAATAAAGGTAAAGATATTGCCAAGAGTAGAATAGCAAATTATAATCGTAATTCAGGAAAAATGGAATTAATAAAATCTGATATTGATGAAGCTATTAAAGAAGCAACAAAATATCAAGAGTTTATAGATATATTGAGTTTTAAAGGTTATTATATTAAAAAATCTGGAAATTCTATGTCTATTTCATCTCCATACTATAATAGAAATATAAGACTTGCTAGAACATTTGGAGATGATTATACCTTTGAACATATTAAAACTAGAATTTATCAAAGTGCCATATATGATAAGTATATAAAAAGAAATGAGAATGAGAAAATATATATAGTAAAAATATATGATGGTATTAAAATTGATCCAGAAAGATTAAAAAAATCATCATTTTATAGATTATATGTGCATTATTTATATTTACTTGGGAAATTACCACCTAAAATTTATTATGAAGAAAGAACAAAAGAATATTATCAAGAAATAGATAAGTTTAATAAATTGTGTGATGAATTGAATATGATAGCTGATTATAAACTAGAAACAACAGGAGATATAGAAAATTTAAGAACTAAATTTCTTAATGAAGTTACACCATTAAAAGCAGAACGAGAAAAATTAAGGCAATTATTCAAGAAAGCTACTAATGAGGCTGACAAAACCATTATTCAAGCTAAAATAGATATCATTACTGAAGATATTAATAAAATAAACTGTAAAATACAAACTTGCAAACGAATTATTTCTAAAACTGAAAAAGGCAAAAAAGAATCTATTTTAATAAAAAATAGAGCATTAGAAAATCAAAAAAATAATGAGCAGGAAAATGCTAAAACGAAAAATAAAAACAAACAAATAAATAGATAGAGCTACTTTTATAGTAGTTCTATCTATAATATTATTTCTTTCTATTAAATAATTTCTTAATTTTATCAAGTATTTTTTGTAAAAAGTTTTTTTCTTTAAATTCTATCATTGCAGTAGTTTTTGTATCTGTATTATTAAAATCACTTGATATATTTTGACGATTTTTAAAAATATTATCTGGATTAAACTTTATCTGTAAATCTTCTTGATATATTTTTTCATTTTGAGCATATACTTTTTTTAATCTCTCTTTTTCTTGCTCGTCTTCACACCAATATTGCAAATTAAGCATTGCAATTATGGCTAAAGTTTCGCTTTTTAAATTTTGGTCTTTTATAGGAATTTCACTATCTATTTGTTTCTTATATTCTTTATCTTTTTCTTCCTTAAAAAACTCTCTTAATTTCAAAGGAATCTTATTTATTTGTTCTTCTGTTAATAAACTTAAAAATTCATCAATTTCCGAATATGCTTGTCTTGTGTTTATTGATACTCCCATTTACTCTATCTCCGTTCCTTTTGATATTTCATCTTTACCTTTTGTTATTTGCTTAATTTTTCCTACTTGGTCATTTATTTCACCTGTTCTAGTAGAAACTTCTGTCGCTTCTATTCCACTTGGTAATACACCAGTTTTCCTACACTCTCTTGCTTTTTGCCTTAACTCTGACATATATGAATTTTCATCATTAAAGTCTTCTCTTAATTGCTTTAATTTATAATCTATATCTGGTACATTTGCAAACGCAGCTAAATAATTTTTTCCCTCTGGATTTAATTGTTTATCATTAGTTAATTTTTCAGCTGCCTTTAATAATCTAGCCATTGCTGAAACTTGTTTTTGAGAATATTGCACTTTAAAATCTGGGTCACTTGGTGTTCCTATCCATTTTCCGTCTAAATCAGATGTAAGCATACGATTCAATCCTTTAGTTTCTATTATTTGTTTGACTCTATCAATATCAAATTCTTCATCTGCTATTCTTTTTTCTTTTTGATATCCTTCTTCTGTAATATCGTAAGCACTAATAAATCCCTCTACAAATGCTTGGTTTTTACCTTTTTGTTTCTTTGGCTCACTTGCTGTTTTTTCTGTTGAACTTTCTACAGTTTTCCCACTTATTTGTTCAAACCTTTCTTTTGTACCTTGACTAAAACAAAAAGTTTGTGAGTCAATACCTTGTTGCATAGATTTTTCTTCAATTTTCTTACTAACATTTTCTACAAAATTAGGGTCTATCTCTTGAATTACAGGTAGCATACTTTTTATTATTGTGTCCATATCTTCCAAACTTACACCAACACTATATCCTTCTCTAGTAGGCAAGTTAAATATTGCTTGAAAATTTGAAGCAAATCTTGTATATTTATCATCTTTTACATTCCACAATTCATTTAATCCATTTTGAATTTGACCTCTTAATTTCTTTTGTAAATGTGCTTTAAACTTTTCATTTGTTAAATCAGCTCTTACAAGTCCTTTATCTTTCAAATATTTATCTTTATCTTTTTGTAATGTATCTATTAGTTGTTGTGTAGCTGTTTTTATAAATAAATCGTCAAATCTTACATTTTTACCACCATAAACAACATCTTTTCCTTTTGAATGCATTATAGAAGCTAATAATTCTTCTTCTATAGAATCTTCTATAACTTTAGCTCTTATCTCATTAAAAGAATGATTATCTCCGTTAGCATCTCTTGGTGGTTCATCACCTATACCAATCCAATCATCAATTTTTCCTGTTAATGCAGGTGGCTCTCCACTTCTATTTATGATTTCTGGATTCTCTCTGGCAATTTCTCTTAATACATCTACATACTTTGATAAATTCTGTGTATCAGAGTATATTACTATTTTATCATCTCTTTCACTAGACTGTGCTGATTTAAAATAATATGGTATTCCTTGTTCCTCGCATTTAGATTTAAATAAATCCATCATTTTATATATGTCTTGGTTTTGACAACCTAAATATAATCTATGTTTAACATCTATTCTTGGCTCTTGTCTAGCATTTATATATCTTGATTTAATATGAGTCCAACCATCTTCAAGTTCCCAACTATTTAGCTCATTATCAAACAATGGATTTTGTCTTAATCTATTTACATCTTCCATTGTTCTTATTTCTCCGAACTTGGTTAGATAATCCCTTAATTGTTCAATGTCAACTCCTGTTCTCTTTTGTTGTTCTATTTGTTGAGGAGTCAAACTCATTAGCTTATCTTTCCATTGATTATATGTTTTTACATAAAATTTTTCCATATCATCAACACTAGGCTGTGAGTTATCTCTATTCCCATTAAGTTTAACTAATTTTTTATATAGCCCTGCACCGTACATATTGGCTCTATGAGATTTCCCATATTCCCCAATAATCTTTTTTAACAATTCTCTATCCTTTATTGGATTTTTAACACTTGCGTATATCTCACTTAAATCAGACATAAATTCCTCCACATTTTATTTATCTTCAATTAAATATTACCATATTAAATATTTTTTGTCAACAATTTATCGCTTTATTAGCGATAAATTTAAAAATAAAAATAGTAAAATTAAATCGTTAATAAAGCGAGTGGGGTATGATAATGAAAATAACAAAATATAACAAATTAAGGAATATATCAGGAAATAAATTAAGTGAATTAAGAAAAGCAAATAAAATGTCTCAACAAGATTTAGCTGAAAAATTGCAATTAGAAGGTATTGATTTGACTTCTAAAGAAATTTCTAAAATTGAAAATAATAAAAGATTAGTACAAGATTTTGAATTATTTGCTTTTGCTAAAATATTTAAAGTATCTGCAGATGTGTTTAATGAAAATATAAATTAATGCTTTTATAATTAAAAAATTAGATAGAAATAGCCTCTATCTAATTTTAAAATTACTTATTAATGTTAGCTCTATTTTTTTCTTCTAATCTCTTCTTTAAGTTATTTCTAACAAATAATTCAGCCTGCCTAATCTCTTCACTTGAAGGAGTTTCTAATATTTTATCACAATTAGGACAGTATAATTGAGGTGTCATATAATAGCTATTACCATACTTCTCTGTCAGAGTTAAATTGCCTTTACAATATTTGCAAATTGGTCTAAAATTTTTTAAATCCAATTTTCCATCATAGTCTTTATAATAATCCCAATTATATAAAACTCCTCTATAACTATCTGTTGTATAACCCTCATACCAACTATTGTCAGTATTTTTAGTTTCATTTATTTTTATTATTAGTAGTAATACTAAATAAAGTATAAAAAGTGTGGCAATAATAAACCAAACTGATATTTTGAAATTAAGTATTGTACTAATAAAATTATATATTGCATTCCATAACATTTTAGTAGATTTTATAAAGTCTACACTATGTATTGCACTAAGTATACCTGTAGAAATTAATTCTATAGTTACTCCAACTATAATTGTAGAAAATAGTTTGTTTTCCTTTATCCAATTGATTATTTTATTCATTTCTCATCCTTTCCCCTCTTAATTCATAACTTTTACTAACCCACCAAAATAATCTAACACATTATCAATAACATCTTTTATAGGTATTTCTAGCCAATTGTTATTTGCTGTATTAATCCTTGACCTAAATCTGTTATTATTTAAAATATTTGTTAATCTGATATGTATATCTTTTAGTTCATTCTCATGCATTGTATTATCTTGAAAAATTAAAATATCTATGTATTTTATTAGCTTGTCCTTATCTAAATTTTCATTATTAATTAAATAATAAAAATCAAAAATGTCTTTAAATCTTGTAGAAGTAATACCAAACTTTAATAAAGATTTTAATTTTTCAACAATTATTTGTTCTTTAGAATTAATTAACAAACTTATACTTTCATCAATTATATTAAAATCAAAATAATATTCATCTTGTTCCATATCAAAGTATTTATGTACTCCAATGTCTATTTTTGAACTTATTGAATACTTGTTACTGTCAGTTAGTTGTATATAAACTCTTTTTCCATCATAATCTTGATGATGTAATGGTTCAATTTTTCCTATTATCTTGATTTTTATACCATCTTTAGTATTATTTAGTTCTTTTATAAAATCTCTTATAGAGTTATCTTCTAAAGAATACTTTATAAAATCAATATCCATATCTCGAGTTGCACGACGCATATCTTTAGAAATATTGTGCATTACAACTCCACCTTTTACAGTAATATTCTTATTATATTTGCTATTTCCAATTTTAAGTAAAACTATGTCTTGAGCAACTTTTGGAATTGCATCGTTTTCAGAATAACCTGCATTTATATATTTATTTACTAATTCGTATATATCCATTAAAACACCTCATCTTGTATTATTTCAAAAATTTTATCTCCATTTACAAAATATTGTAAATATTCTTCTATCTTTTGTGTATCTAATGAACTTGCTAGTCTTCTATAATTAGATATTATTTCTTTATATAAATCATATCCTATTTGATTTTTGTTTCTAGCTAAGTCAATTAACATTCTTTCTTTGTCATAAATATTTATTTTTATTCCATCATAATCGATTTGAGTTTTTCCTAAATTATACAATTCATCTTTCATACGAATTTGTTTTATTCTATTAGAATATATCATTCTATTATTTCTATCTGTTGCCAAATATATTTTATCTGGAATTACATCTGTTAAATTGTGATAATAATATGCAGATAATGATGTTATTACAGCATTAGAGTATTTTTTCATTATAACAGCTAAAAAATGTACATTTGGAATATCAGAATAAATCCCTTTTTCTATTTTATAAACTTTTCCATCTTTAACAGCTTTTTCTATTTGATAAGCACTTTTATAATTCAATAACAATTCTTTATATGTATATACCATTTTTTTACCCCCTAAAGTAATTTTAAACTAAAACGCTCCATAAATCAATAGTAATGGAGCGTTTTAGTTTAATTTTTTGTTTTTCTATGGCACTGAAATTCCAACACATATTCAGTGTATTAGTCAAATTTCTTTTTCTTCTTTAATTCTTTTGTTAAGCTATCAGATAGCTCTTTACTTGGCATTTTTACTGCAATTCCATCATCAGTATGTATTACATTTCGAGAAATAATTTTCCCTCTGCTCTTATAAACATTAGCTTTATTCTTACATTGGGGTGTATCATATTCAGCTTTTGGGTTATTTGCAATAAATGCTTTTTCACAAAAATTACATATTTTTAATAATCTAACATTTTGAGCCATTTGCATAGAATAATATATATCAATAGCTTGTTTTAAATAATCTATTCTAAATCCCAAACTATTATTAGAATATAAATCATTTATATTATGTGTTAAATGATTTACACTTAAAAATGGTAATTTCATTGTTAAATGTTTATTTTCTAATGTCAAACTTAAATGCTTATATAAAGACCTTGCATAGTTTAAAATTAAATCAAGTGGTTCTGCATAATGTTCAGAATATATTAAATACTCATTTATAAATGATGTTAAAAAATCTTCTTTGCTTGTATCACTAGCAATATCTTTACATTTTTTTATTAAACTACTTATTTCTCTTTTATTTAATTTTGGTAAAAAGAACTTTAAATATTCATCAACATTCATATAATCTAGTTCATCTTTATTATCTATATAAAAAGAATCTCTTATAGTTACTTTGTCATCTAATACAAAATATTTATTTATTGCTAGGTCAATCATAAATCCAAAAGAGCCATATTTTGTAAAAAAGTTTAATAATTCAAAATCTTGTATGGTTTCTTTAAAAAATTGTTTTTTTCCTATATTTAAAATTTCAACTAATAGGTCATCAATATGTTCTGTTATACTAATAGTTTTTTTAGTTGCATTTTCTTCTGGCATTATGTATTTTTTACCATTAATTACTTCAGCTTTATATTTGCTATAAACATAGTAAAAACTAGATGATTCAAGTTTTAAATTTACTTTCATTTTTTTCACTCCCAAATTTTTTTAAAATTTTCAAGTAATCTATTGACAAATACAATCAATTACTGTACTATATTAATATATAGTAATTGATTGCAAGTGGTAATAGCTTACTTTTTTAACGTCTATCAAGTAAGCGATTATCTATAATAATAGTATACAGTGATTACTAAAAAGTGTCAAGAGTATTGAAGAAAATTCTTGAGTAGCACATTGACAATTGAATACCCAATAGCTAAATACAATATAATGATACACTTGCATAGCCACAGTTCGAGCGTGATAAAACCGTCGCAAGCAATGGGTGCAACTCGGTAAGATACGGAGTGGTGAAAATCCAGTGGAGTATGAAAATACCATTTAGAATTGCCCAGAATAGAGGGATAGGAAAAATATCGTTCAAGAAATTAACGAAAGGAGGAGTAAGTTATATGGGAGAAAATATTCAATTTCTTACAACATCAGATGTAAGAAAAATGTTAGGTATAGGAAATAAAACTTGTTTGGAATTATTCCATAGAAAAGATTTTCCTTGCCAAAGATTTGGAAGAGCTTATAAAATTACAGAAGAAAATTTCAAAGAGTATTTAAAAACAAGACGAGTTTATAACGAAGAAAACGATAATGAAAATTAAAAAAGAAGATTTAAATATGCGACATTTAAAACCTCTTTTTAAATACTATGTATTTTTAAAAACTGAAAGAAAACTATTGCTATAGGTTTTCTTAACTGATATAATTATACCATAAAATCTAGATATAGCAATAGTTTTCCTTAAATTTAATCAAGAAAAGGAGAGAACAATATTATGAAATTTAAGGGAATAACTGTTGGTACTTATGTTTCAAAAAGGTCAAAAGGAAATTTTGATGAATCTATATGTACCAATTGCAAAAATAACAAAAATAAGAACATTGACAAAGAAAAACAATATGAATTATGCAAAGGATGCAATAAGTTTTATGTTTCTAAAACTTGTAAAGCCGTTTTAACAATAGGGCGTGATCAAACAACAGGAAAAACTATCCGCAAATCTTTTGTTGCAGATACCGAAGAAGAAGCCTTAAACAATGCTTTAGAATACAAAATCAACTTAGATAAAAATGGTGGACCAAGAATTATAACAAAAACAAATAAAACTTTAATTGATTTAGTAAAGCCTATGATAGAAGAACAATTTAAACTAAATAGAATTAAAGAGTCAACTTATAAAAGGAAATTAGACACATTAAAACAAATTGAAAATGCATCATTTGCAAGAAAGCCAATTGCAAAAGTTACAAGAGATGATGTAGTTAATTATCTTGCTAAAATTAAAACTTATTCAAGAACAACTATAAAGCAAAATTATGAACTACTATGTATGGGATTTGGAGAAGCTTATCATCAACAAATTATAAAAGAAAATTTTATGGTAGGCTATAAAAGAATTGAAAAACCTAAAAGCGAATACAATGGACATCACAGAATTGCACTTACAATAGAAGAACAAAGAAAGCTAATAGAGTTTTTAAATACTGTAGAATATTCCAAATTCAAGCATAAATATCTATTTCTATTGTTACTAAGTACAGGAATGAGAATTGGAGAGGCTTTAGTGTTAGATTATACTAAAGATATTGATTTAGAAAAAGGAATTGTAACTATTCGAAGAACTCAAACAAAAGATACAAACGGAAAATCTCGAATAGGAGATACAACTAAAACTTTCTCTGGTCAAAGAACTATTAACTTAAATGATATTAGCAAAAAGGCACTTGAAGAAGCACTAAATCATATTACTCCAAATAAGTTTCATTTGCTATTTTATAATCCAACAAATAAGAAATATGGATTATATGAAGAAGCTAGTATAAATTCAGCACTAAAAAGAGCAGGATTACAATTAGGTATTGGAATTTATGAAGATGAAAATTCGAAAGGTAAAAAGGTAACAAGAACAGATATACACACTCATATGTTAAGAGGAACTTTTGCAACAAGATGTGCAGAAGCAAAAATTGCACCAGCTGTATTAAAAGAAATATTAGGTCATTCAGATATATCTATTACAATGAAATACTATATTGATATAGATACTGATTTTATCAACTCTGAAAATAAAAATGTTGTAAATTATTTAATAGATAAAAATATATTTGGAGTAATATTAGATAATACAGAAATTGCAGTTTAAAAAATCATAAAAACCAATGAAAAATTATTGGAACTATGCGGAATTTTAAGGCATTTATAACCTTAAATGTTCCGCAAAAGTGTTCCGTAAAATAAAGTACAACTACTGCAAAGGCTTAAATATCAAAGAAAATAGTACGAAATGTCGAGAACTCACCTCGACCAGTTAAAAGCAATTTCTAGAAAATTGCAGATGTTTAAAGAGCATTAACGAAAAAAGTTTCGTTAATGCTTTTTTATATTTTTTTTTTATGTTCTGTTTATATCTTTTATTAAATTTTTTTATATCAAATTTAAATTTTAACTTTGCCATATTTTTCAAATATTTTTTCAATTATTTATTATAAATTCAGTATTTATTTATATTTTTTTGAAAAAATGAAAAAAATATGTACTTTTTTCTAAACATGGATAATTTTCAATGACAGATTTTATCCAAGTTATTCTTTCTGCTCTCCTTAAATCTGGTAATCTATCATTTACATTTTTAGGATTATCTGATTCTGTTTTGCAAGTCAAATGTGTAAATGCATGTTCTCTATTACCATCAAGAGGATATTTTTTAACGTGAACTGGCTTATTGTTAAAAGTAGGATGATTATTTATAAACGTTTCTACAAATAATTCATATAATTTATCTTCGTACATTTTCCACTCACCCAAATTTGAGCATTTTATTATATCTGGTAACCACTTGCACTTATCGAAGTTTTAACGTAAAAAATAAAATGCATAGTTTTTACCTGCTTATATACAGGTATAAGAATAAGCGAAACTTTACCCCCATTACCATTTACAATATCACCTATTATTTAAATAATCCGTAATGCTCTGTATATCTTTTTGGTCTTTTGGAGCATTTCTTTTTTTCTTAAATAATAAAATTGTCTTTAAATTTTCAACAGGATAACCATCTTTATATTCCATTTTAAAATCTTCCTTAGCATTTGGAACTATTTCAATTTTTGGGGAAATATGATAAAAACCACATTCATTTTTGTCACAATCTTTTAGATTATATTTTTCCTTTAATTGCTCAAACAATTCATTGGAAACACATAAATCAAGGTCATTTGCTTTTTCTCTTAAACCATATAGCAACATAGAGCCACTTGATAAAATATAATATTCTGTTTTAGGTAAATTTAAAGTATCTAATAGACTTAATAATTCTTCTTTATTCATTTTAAATTACAATCCTTTCTCGTTTTTGTTATAAAGCACATATAGAAATGAAAGCACTGAGCTTAAATTCTTTCAAACTATTCTCCTTTCAAACAATATTTATTATATCAAGGCACAATAATAATAGTCAATATTACAATTTACATATACAGTTAATTATTTGTAATGTGTTTATATAATTTATTAAATTGTAACAAAAACTTAATATATTAGACATAAAACAACAAAAAAGCATTTCTGTAGGTTAAGGCCCAAAAAACAAACAAAAACAGGATTTGATCCCTTATATACATATAAATTAAACTATAAATAATGTATATATAGTGGGAATTGCAAGTGAACAAAAAGGAGAAGAAAGTAATAATATTAATACTAATTTTAGCAATAATTACACTATGCTCTGTAATAATAACAAGCACTGTAAAAACTACAAACAAATTATCAAAAATTACGGATCTAGAAACTTTAAGAGCATTGTCATATGGACAAATTACGGATAATGATACATATGTAGAAGGCTGTAAAAATTTAGAGTTTAGTGCCTTTTTCACGCGAGATTTAGATGGTGACGGAAATGCAGAAAAAATGAAGGGAACAAGTAAATATATAAATGGCAGTGATAAATTATATATAGACCTGAATGTTCTAGCAGGAGGAAGGCTTGAAAATGGTGAAATAACAATAAATGGTAATAACTTTAATTATAGCCTAAATATGGTAAAAGATTCTGTGTTAAAATATTCATATATATCAAACAATGTAAGAACAATATCATTAAAAAATTTAGAATCTGGAACACAAAAATTAATTTATGGTGATATTTTAGCTAATATAGGTTCAGATACAAATAACTACACAAGAACAGACAATACAGTGACATTAAAAGGTGTATATGTTGCTGAAGATGGTACAAAAACAAATGTAAATAAAACAATAAATATTGAAGTAGATTGGTATGGAACTACAAACACATCAATAGAAAAACAATATTTTAGCTTTAATTATGCAGATTTAAAAGATAACGATTTAAAATTTGATTTAAAAACAAATGAACTTGCAAATCAATTATTATTAAAAGAAACTGGAGTAACACTTACAAAGCCAATAAAACAATAAATATAATACCAAATGATGGATATGAAATTGTAAAAATTAAGGTTAATTCAAAAGAATATAATTTTAAAAATAATTTAACTGAAAGTGGAAATATAGTTATAAATGCAGAAAAATTAGGCGAAATAACAGAAGATAAAAACATTGAGGTAGAATTTAGAAAAACAAGTTCTGTAATTGTAAAATATATGGATAAAGATACAAAGCAATCATTATATCAAAGTGAAGATGGAAAAGATTATGTTGAAATTAGTGGATATGAATCTAAACAAATAAAAACAGGAGAAAAAATATTTACAAATTATCAAAAATCTAACCTATTTATAACTGATAGTAACAACAAACAAATAAAAGAAGAAATAGACATGTTTGCAGATAATTATACAGTAACATATTGGTTTGAAAGAATACCTTCTGGAATAGTGGCAAGGCATATAGAAATAGATAGTAAAGGAAATACAAAAGAAATAGAGCTAGAAAACATAACTGGTAAAGCTGGATTAACAGAGCTAGTAAACAGAAAAGAATATAAAAAGTATATTTCGGCAAACGGACCAGAAAATACAGAAGAAAATGTAATTATAGCAAATAAAAATGAACAAAATAAAAAGGTAACATACATTGATGGAAAAGTACCAGAAGTATGGTTTTATTATCAAATGAATTGCGGAATATCAACTAAAATAGACAGCAATGAAGAAACTGATACATCAAAATTAGGAGATATATATCAATTTAAAATAAACGAAGACAGAACAGAACAAAAGGTTGATAATGAAATTGTGTTAAAAGGTGATAATGCTAAATATAATGTAAAAGTTGTTCCAAATTATGGATACAAAATAGGTGCAGTAATTTTTGAAAAAACAAAATATTATAAACCAGAAGAAGTTGCAGAAAATGAAGAGCAAAACAAAGAAATAACTACAAAAAATATAAACATTGAAAAATACAAAAATGATGATGGAAGTTTAATTATAATAACAGATTCTGACATATTACAAAACATTGATGGGGATTATAAATTTATTGTAAAATTTGAAAAAATTCCATCAAAGGTTTTAGTAAAATATATAGAAGAAGAAACAACAGTTATATATTATTACAAAAAAGCAATGCTAGATTTTAAAGTAGAAAAGGAAATTGTAAAACTAGAAATAAATGACGAAGTACAAACTGAATTTTCGAATAAAAAATTGGTAGAAGCAAAAATTAAATACTCTGATATAAATTCAGCAAAACTAAAAGTATTTTATAAAGTAACTGTAAAAAATGTAGGAAAAGCATACGGAACAGCAACAATAAAAGAAGAAATACCTACTGGAATGAATTTTATAAAAGAAGAAAGTTCAGAAGAATGGAATTTAACAGAGCAAACATAAACATTACAAACTCAAGAAATAGCGCCAGGTGAGCAAAAGGAATATTTAGTAGTATTAAATTGGGTACAAGACATACAGAATTATGGAGAAAAAGTAAATAAAGCAACAATAGATAATGTAACAAATGAAGAAAGTTTTGAAGAAATAGATAAAGATTCTGAAGAAAATAATAATACAGACAGTTCAATAATTACTATAAAACTAGAAAAAGTTGCTTCAAAACCAGACGATAGTAAAAATAACGATGATAAACAACATATTGGCAAGCAATTATAAATAATGGAAAAGCAACAGCGGATATAAATCAAGGTAATATAACGGGAGCATATAGGTCAATATGGAATAATGGAACATTGAATGTAGCAGGAGGAACGGTATCAGCAACATCAGCAGAATGTGTAGCAAATAATGGAATAATGACTGTATCATCAGGAAGTGTAACAGCAACAAAAGGAAATGCGATAAATTGTATAGGAACATCAGAATTAACAGTAACAGGAGGAACCATATCAACAGTAAGTGGATATGTTGGAGTAAATAATTCATCATCAGGAAATGTAGTTGTAGAAGGAGGAACAATTTCTGGCTCAATAGGATATCAAGGGACAAGTACGGGATCATTGGATATGTTTGGAGGAACAATATCAACAGGTTCAATTTCTAGAGCAACAGCAGCAATAAAGAATACGTCAACAGGAACAATAAGAATATATGGAGGAATAGTAACAACAGAGAAGAGTTATTCAGGAGGACCAGCAATTATTACAACAGGAAGTGGACAAATGTATGCATATCCAGCGGGAAATTATTCAATTTCATATTTATCAAAAACATATAAAACAACAGGAGCAAGAATAATTGGTGCAAGTGCAGCAATAGATACAACAGGAGCAACATCGAAAGTATTATTATATTTGGGAACAGGAGGAACTCCATCAGATACATCACCAATAATACAGGGAAATTCATTAGGAGAAGGTGACGCAGTAATAAGAGGAACATCAAATACAGTAAGAGTTATTTATCATACTGGCAAAATTTTAGGAAGTAAAAAATCAGGGAATGCATCTGGAACATACATATATGGTATGTCTCCAACAGTATATAGTACTGCATCGCCACATACAGGATATAAAATGAGTGCAAATGGAACAACAGGCTCTACAATTATAGTAACTTTATCTAAACAATAATAGAAATATTATGTATAGATATAACATGTAATAAACAAAACTATTACTTATTGCTAAAGTAAAAATCAGAAAGCATAAAGGGCTTTCTGATTTTTATTTAATAATTATGGTATAAATTAAAATAAATCCGAATATAATAGAATTATAAATATTTTATTATAAAAAATTCTATGAAAGTATTGACAAAAAAGTATATATTGTTGTATACTAAATAAGTCGAAAACATCGCGGGGTGGAGCAGTTGGCAGCTCGTTGGGCTCATAACCCAAAGGTCGGTAGTTCGAGTCTACCCTCCGCAACCAAAATATAAAAAAGCAAACTTTTCATTAATATTGAAAAGTTTGTTTTTTTGTATATATCAAAAATAAAGCAGTTGCAAATGTATGAAAGGAATTAAATTTTACTTGAAACAATTATAAAACTAATGTATAATATTAAAAGATGTGTGAGTAGCTCAGTTGGATAGAGCGTCGGTTTCCTAAACCGCAGGTCGCAGGTTCAATTCCTGTCTCGCACACCATTATATTTATGGAGAAATTTATGCAAGAAAAATATATGAAATTAGCTTTAAAAGAAGCAAAAAAAGCATATGATAAAAAGGAAATACCAGTAGGAGCAGTAATAGTAAAAGATGATAAAGTAATTGCTAAAGCACATAATTTAAAAGAGCTAAAAAATGATACAACAAAGCACGCAGAAATAATTGCAATACAAAAAGCAAGTAAAAAATTAAATAGTTGGCGTTTAGAAAAATGCGAAATGTATGTAACGTTAGAGCCATGCAGTATGTGTGCTGGAGCATTAATTCAGTCAAGAATAAAAAAGGTATATATAGGAACAATGGATTATAAAACAGGAGCTTGCGGTTCTGTTTTAAACTTGTTAAAGGATTTTAAATTTAATCATATTGTGGAAATTGAAAATGGAGTAATGCAACAAGAATGTGAAGAAATACTAAAGAATTTTTTTAAGGAACTTCGTAAAAGCAAAAAGAAAAAAATACAATAGTATAATGTATAAAAGGTTTATAGGTATAACCCAAAAAAACCTAAATAATTTTTATAAGGAATAAAAAAATGGATAAAGATAAAGTTCAAAAATTAAAATTTATAATTGCTATTTTTATAATAGTATTAGTTATTGCATTTGTAGCTTTCAGAATAATTAAATATCAAACAGAAGGCGAAAAAAATATGCCATTTAATTTATCTAAAATAATAGTAGTAAGTACCGCGCAAAAAGAAGATATTACTCAAGAAAATGGACAAAATAATTTATGGAATTTTAATATTATTCAAACAAATGATGTATACATATCAATCGAAAGAAATAAAAATAATACTAAAAAAGATGAAAAAATAAAAAATATTTCAATCAATAATATTGAAATTATAGAAAAACCTACTGTAGGGGAACTTAAACCATATATGCCAAACAGTTTAGAGGGCGAAAATTATAAATATACTGACGACTATATAGTTAATGATAGTTTAACATATAGAGCCGCAGATAAAACAAATTATAAAAACCTACAAATAGGCCAAAATGGAGGAAGTGTAGCAATTAGTTTTGCTAATAAACAAATAGGAACATATTCATCTGCAGATGATACAGAAAAAATAACATATGACGGAACAATGCTTTCGAAAATAGGAATAACAAATGAACAAGTAAAATCTAAAGTAGCATTTGATTTAATAATAGAATTAGATGATGGAAAAAAATATTCTGGAAGAGTTGAGTTAGATTTAAATTGTGATAATCTAATAGAAAATGGAAAATCACAAATAGAAATTACAGATTTTAGTAATATTATTTTTAAAAGAATATAAAATTAAATAAAAACACTTGATTAATATAAAAAAACATTATATAATTCCAATAGTATGAGAATAATGCTCTAACCTTTGTATGGAGAGCAATGTCAATAAAAGCCCATGAACCTTGTCAGGTCCGGAAGGAAGCAGCAATAAGTGGTAACTTTTATGTGATAATTGTTTTCCATAGAGAGGTTAGAAAGTTAAATAAAATCTCATACTATTTTTTTAGTAGAGGTGATATAATGTCTTATACAGCTTTATACAGAAAATACAGACCAAAAACTTTTGAAGAAGTAGTTGGACAAGAGCATATAACAAGAACACTAAAAAATCAAATAATATCTGGAAGAGTTGGTCACGCTTATCTACTTAATGGAGGTAGAGGAACAGGAAAAACATCTACCGCAAAAATACTTGCAAGAGCTATAAACTGCTTAAATCCGCAAGATGGAAACCCATGCAATGAATGTGAAATATGCAAATCAGCTTTAAATGGATCATTAACAGATATTGTAGAAATGGATGCAGCATCAAATAATAGTGTTGAAGATATAAGAGCTATACGAGATGAGGTAAACTTTTTACCAACAGTTGCAAAATATAGGGTTTATATAATAGATGAGGTGCATATGTTATCAATAGGAGCTTTTAATGCTTTATTAAAAACATTAGAAGAGCCACCAGCACATGTAAAATTTATATTAGCGACAACAGAACCACAAAAATTACCAGCAACTATTTTATCAAGATGCCAAAGATTTGATTTTAAAAAAATATCAAACGAATATATAAAAACAAGGTTAAACTATATATGTGAGCAAGATGAAATAAAAATTGAAGAAGATGCAATAAATACAATTTCAGTTTTAGCAGAAGGTGCAATGAGAGATGCAATAAGTATATTGGAGCGATGCTTGCAAGAAGGTACGGAAATAATAACAAACGAACAAGTAAAAGAGCTTGTTGGAATTCCTAAGTTAGAATCAGTAAATAAAATTATAAATGATATTTTAGAATATAATATAGATGATGCAATTAAAGATGTAAATGAAACATTAGCAGATGGAAAAGATATATCAAATTTAATTTGGGAAATAATAAAATATGTTAAAGATATATTAATATACAAAACAACAAAAAAATTGGATTTATATAATGCAAAAGAACTAGAGCAAATACAAACATTAGCTGAAAAATCAACAAAAGAAAGATTATTAAACATAATATTTTTCTTATCTGATTTATCAAATGAAATAAAAATGACAACACAAAAAACAATAATGTTTCAAGTAGGAATAATGAAATTATGTACAAAAGAAACAGAAAAAATAAATAATGTAAATATGCAAAATGAAAATTCAAATACAAATAATAACGAAAATAATGCTAAAAAAATAACAGAAAATGCATCACAAAATATAGCAGGAAATAATATTGAATTATCGAATGTAAATAATAGAATATCTAACTTAGAAAATAAATTACAAAAAACAGTAAATGCAGTACAAAAATTATTAACAAATCCACAAGTTATCAACAATTCTGCAAAAAATGTGGATAACCCTACCGAAAAAAAGCAAAATTCAAGTTTTAAATCAAGTGGTAACAATCAAAATATAAAAAATTTAATAACAGACCAAACTGATGGAAAAAAAGTTGAATGTTGGGGAAAAGTAGTCGGTAGTTTAAAAGAAAGTGGAAAAGTAATGTTATATTCAAACTTAGCAAAGTCAAATGCTGTTGAGTTAAACGATATGACAATAGGCATAAGTTTTCCAGAAGGACTAACACCATTTGGAAAATCTGTAATAGGAAAGTCTGAAAATGTTACGGAATTAAATAGGTTAATATCTATGGAATATGGAAAGCCAATGCAAATAAGATTAATTAATAATAATAATGTGCAAGCTAATGAAAATTCAATTGATAGCATTGTAAAAGGATTAGATTTGCCATTAAATATTATAGAATAAGAATAAATAATAAGGAAGGATTGATACATATGTCAAAAAGAGGAGGATTCCCAGGAATGGGTGGATTTGGTGGAATGAACATCAACCAATTAATGAAAGAAGCAAAAAAAATGCAAGCTGATTTAGAAAAATCACAAGAAGAATTAGGAAGCAAAGAATTTAACGCAACAGCAGGTGGAGGAGCAATAGAAGTAATAGTATCTGGAGATAAAAAATTAAAAAATATATCAATAAAACCAGAAGTAGTTGACCCAGAAGATGTAGAAATGTTACAAGATTTAATACTAACATGCGTAAATGAAGCACTAAAAAAAGCAGAAGATGCACAAGCTTCAGAGTTTGGAAAATACAACATACCAGGAATAATGTGATAATTGAGCACATATAGCTCAAAAAAAGATTGGGCATTTTATTAAAATGTTTAATCTTTTTTTATTTATTTTTTTAGAGAAAATAAATAAAAAATAAATAAAAAATAAATAAAAAATAAATAAAAAATAAATAA
>OGCO01003029.1_pt1 | contig 20606 bp, 19 predicted proteins | sample 1570171 | NCBI WGS metagenome assembly OGCO01 (sample SAMEA4370583, study PRJEB24528) | human gut metagenome | reverse complement strand
CATGAGGAAATTATATCATCGTCACCGTTGGACGAGGATAGCATACGGTAAATGTGCAAGGAAAACGGATAATTATCGAGAGATTCAACGCATCTTATTTATAGCAGGATAAAGGCACGGCGTCGCAAGCGCCGCCGCAGCCGCCACTTCTGCCCGCAGTGCGGGCAGTTTCAGGAATTTGAAGCTGGTGTCTTTGAGAGGCAAAATCAGCACCGCTGGCGTCAGCTTTCTCGAAAAGCCCCGTAACGCAGGACTTTTCAAGGATGTCTTACAAAGAAATGGAGGAATTTATGGGCAATGAAAACAGAGAACGGCTGGCTCTGAGAATGCAGCCGGAAACCAGAAGAAGGATCGAGCAGTGGTACGCCGCCGACAACTGCCAAAGCATGAATGAGTTCGTGGAGAAGGCGGTGAACTTTTATGTGGATCATCTGGAGATACAGGACAACCAAACGCTTTTGCCTATGGCGATCCAGTCTGCCATTGACGGCAGACTGCGCAGAATGGAGGACTACATTGCCAGAAGCAGCTTCACAAGAAACGTGGAGCAGGACATGACCAACGGTATTATCGCAGAAGCGTTCGAGATGGATCGGGAAGATTTGAAGCGCAGACGGGCGCAGAGCGTCCGCAATGTGAAAGCCACCAACGGTCTCATCTCGTTGGAAAAATATGCACGCTCCCGTCAGGAGCCGGACTGGGATGATGACGAATGGCAAGACTGATCCTCAAGAGTCCCTATATCAAAAGCACCGGCGGGGCCTCCGGATACCTTCGCTACATCGCAACGCGGGAGCGGGTGGAGCTTATCCCAGATGACCGTCCGCCCACACGAAAGCAGGAGCAGCTCATCGCAAAACTGGTCAAAGACTTCCCGGACAGCAAGACGCTCTATGAGTACGAGGACTACCTGACGAAACCCACTAAGGTCAACGCCTCTGCGTTCATCACGCTGGCTCTCGAAGCCAACTGGGATTCCATTCACGAGTCGGAGCAGTACATGAAGTACATTGCCACCCGGCCACGCGCCGAGCGCATCGGCGCTCACGGCCTGTTTGGTGATGAGGACGCAGTCTCTCTGGAGAAGGCCATGGCAGAGTTAGAGAGCTACACCGGAAATGTATGGACGCACATCATCTCCCTCAAACGTGAGGATGCTGCCCGGCTTGGGTTTGATAACGCCGCGGCGTGGCGAAATCTCATCCAGGCGCACCGCAACGACATCGCGGCTGCAATGAAGATACCGTCCGGTGACTTTCGCTGGTACGCCGCTTTCCATGATGAGGGCGAGCACCCGCACATCCACATGATGGCCTGGTCCGCCAAGACGAGCCAGGCCTACCTCTCCAAGGAAGGCATCCGTCAGATCAAGTCCAAGCTGACCAATGATATCTTCCGCAACGAAATGCTCCATCTCTACGAACAGAAGTCCGAGTCCAGAGATGAGCTGGTGCGCCAAGCGCGGCGGGCGATGCTGGAACTGGTACACGCTATGCAGGACGGCGTATGTGACCACCCGGACGCCGAACAGCTCATGCTGGAGCTGGCGGCGCAGCTCGGAGCGGTCAAGGGCAAAAAGTCCTACGGCTATCTACCAAAGCGGTTAAAGAATCTGGTAGATGATATCGTGGACGAGATGGAGCGGCTCCCCGCCGTGAGCAAGTGCTATGACCAGTGGCTGATGCTCCAAGGCAAGGTGGACAGCTACTATCACGACAAGCCCCAGGAGCGCATCCCGCTCTCACAGCAAAAGGAGTTCCGGCAGATCAAGAATGCGATCATTCAGGAAGCGAAGCGCCTGCACTTGGGTGAGATCACCTTCGAGGAGAAGGGCCTCAATCAGCAGGACGAGCCGGAGGAATTCCAAAACGCCTCCTACGACTACTGGACACTGCGGGACATCATCCGGGACGAGAGCCTGACCATGGAGGAACGGAGCGACGCCGTCTCTGAAATGGACAAACTGGCAGAGAACGGCGATATGTATGCCCAGTACCTGATGGGAAAGCTCTGGCGGGACGGTCCTCTGCTGATACCGGACTCGGTGGAAGCACGGTACTGGTTCGAACAGGCGGCGGAGCAGGAACACATTGTGGCGCAGTACTCTCTGGCCAAGCTGTACCTCTCCGATGATGTGGAGGTTCGGGATATCCGTCTGGGAATGAATTGGCTGTACACCGCCGCGGTCAACGGCAGCCACTACGCCATGTATCGGCTGGCCAAAGAACTGTTCAAAGGTGATTTGATCAAACGAAATAGTGATGCCGCCGTGGAGTGGTTCGCTAGGTCGGCGGAGGGGGGAAATCCCTACGCCCAGTATATGCTGGGCAAGCTGTACCTTGCTGGTAAGGAGGTTCCCTACGACGAGGAGAAAGCCGCATATTGGCTGACCCAATCCGCCGAGCAAGGCAATCAGTATGCACAGTACCTTCTGAACCACTTGGAGGAAAACCGTCCGCCCTCTGCGATGCTGGCAGTGACCCGGCTGCTCCACCACATGAGCCGGATCTTCCGGGACAACTCCGTCCCTAAGTCCCGCCCCGGCGGAATCCAGATCGACCGCAAGCGGCTGAAAAAGCTGCAGGAGAAGCGCATGGCCTTGGGGCACAAGCCAGCCGACCATGAGGAGCAGTGGCCTGACATGACGATGTGAGCGGCTTAAAAACTGGGCCGCAAAACAAAGAATAAAGCCCTTCCACGCGGAAGGTAGAAAGGAACTGAATGAGAAAATCCAAATACAATTCGTTCGATGAACTCCCGCTGATGCTGACCGTGGAGGATGTGTCCCATGTGCTGGGCATCGGCTTGGCTCATGCCTACGAGGTAGCCCACCGCAGGGATTTCCCCACCATCACTCTGGGCAGCCGCATCATCGTCCCCCGTGACAAATTCATGGAATGGATCGACGAGCAGGCCGTGAAAAAATCTGAGATATTATGATAGCTATTTCGGAGATTCTGTGGTATGTGTTTGTGTTAAAAAGGAGGGATCATAAATGGCAAAGAAACGAGCCAACGGCGAGGGCAGCATCCGTAAAAAGCCCAGCGGCCGCTGGGAGGGCAGATATACCCAGGGCATCGACCAGGTCACCGGCCGGGCCATCCAGAAAAGTGTGTCTGCCAAGACCCAGGCGGAATGCAAAGAAAAGCTGGCGAAAGCCATTCGGGAGAATCGCGGCGTGCCGCTCAATCACACGGGCGACTACACCGCAGCGGAGTGGTGCCGCCTGTGGTTTGAAACTTACAGCAAGCCCAACATCCGCTACAATACCGCCAAGGGCTATGAGGGGATCATCGAACACCACATCATCCCGGCTATCGGTGCGATCAAGCTCAAGCAGCTCTCGTCCATCCACATCCAGAGAATGTATAACGACCTGAAAGAAAACGGCAGGATGCAGCGTGGGTCGAAGCAGAACGACAAAGCCTTGTCCAACACCTTCGTGCGGAGTGTCCATGCGGTACTGCAGGCGGCGCTGAAGCAGGCGGTGAAAGAGCGGCTCATCCCGTACAACCCCTGCGAGAACTGCCGCATCCCGCCCAAGGACAAGAAAGAGATGACCATCCTCCCACCGGAGAAGATCGGCAGATACCTTCAGGAAGCGGAGAAGTACGGCGTCCTGCCCATGTTCTATCTGGAGCTGTCCAGCGGCCTGCGCCGGGGCGAACTGCTGGCGCTACAGTGGGAGGACTTGAATGTAAAAGAGCGAATCCTGACGGTGAATAAGCAGGTCACCCACATGGAGGGCGAACTGGATGTGACAGAGCCGAAAACAAAAAACTCCGTCCGCAAGGTGGCGCTGTCTCAGCAGGCAGTGGACCTGCTGGTGCAGGAGCGTGAACAGCACCCGGACAATCCAATCCTGTTCCCGTCGCCCCGGACGGGCGGCTACTGGAGTCCGGACGCCGTATCAAGGATCAACCGGAAGCTGCTGAAAAACGCAGGCATCGAGGAGCATGTGCGCTTCCACGACCTCAGACACACATTCGCCACGATGGCGATCTCCAGCGGCGTGGATGTAAAGACCCTGTCCAGTATGCTGGGCCACTACAGCGCCGGGTTCACTCTGGACACCTACACGCACATCACCAACGATATGCAAAGGGGCGCGGCGGAGAAAATCGGCGGCTTCATGGAGTCGGTCACGGCAGCCAACACCCCGGAACCTCCCGACCCGCCGGAACAGAACCGGTGCAAGGTGATACCGTTCGAGAAAGTGGGATAAAAGCAACAAGGCCCAAGGGACAAGATTGCGTCCCTTGGGCCAATCCTTTTCAATTGAAAGGAAAACTCCCTCATTTTTTGCGCGAAGGCAAATAGTACACTTTTCCGTCCTTCGAAATCAATTGCACATCTTCAACATAGAGGTCTGAGTTATCATGGTGCAGTTCACTGTGTCCGCCAACCTGCGAATCGATCATACCAGCAGTTCGTTCAGATATGGAGCGGAAATTCCACTCATCATTTATCAGTCCGGGGATGAAATGAATAGCTTTATCCCAACCACCCCTCTTCCGGCGTATTTCTGCAGTATCGACACTAAGACGCTTCGTGGTTCCTTGATGCCAATGCGTTAGGCGAGTTTGTGTTTCCTCGACTTGCTGAGTATAGGTCGGTAGCAATGCGGTACACTGCTCTCTGGACACTGCACCGAGATGCAGGGTGAATCTCAGGTCGGAAATCTTATAGAGCATTTCCAGTAAGGTGTTCTGATAAATGTACCAGTTCTGAGCTTCTTGCAATTCCTTTTCATAGGCTTCGAAATCGAGGTCAGTTTTCTTTGCGAAGCCTGCCAAGGTGAGATTGGCTTGTCCTAAAAGTTTAGTGCATTCTTCTTCCAGACTATCCAACTGTGCGATTTTAGAAAGCCTCAATTCATCGTTTTCAAGAATCTCCACCTGAAACTCAGCGATTGTCTTAACATGGCTGACCAGGGAGAAAACCCGGCTCCGATACTCATTGTCTTGGAAATCCGAAATTTTTGAGATGCCGTCACTGATCTGTCCTAACTCTGCGTTGATTTGTGTCATGTAATATTGACCAACAACCATGGATGCGACACCCATTGCGGCTGCAGCTGTGTTGGCAACAACAGCGCTACCTTTCTGCGCTTCAACTACAACTAAATTTGCGTGCCCTTGGATACCATCTGCACCACGATAGAAACCTCGAACAGCACCTTCCATTTCTCTGGAGTTCGTTAGTTTTGCTCCGGCAGGAATAATAGCACGATACAAAACCTCTCCTTGGGCTTCCACAGCTTGGACAGCGTTATTCACGGCGTTGCCGGCTTGTACCAAATTGGGAATGAGGTTATTAACTCGAGCCAAGACTTTGCTGTCTGTGATCTCAACCAAACTGCCTTCTTCACTGATAGCTTCGGCAGGTAGCATTTCTACTTGAATGACCCAATCATGTGCAGACTCACCTTGCGGCGCGGACAGGGATAGTTCTTCGTCTTCTTTGGGAGACACAGAGACTGTTGGTGTCACTGTGGCTTTCGATTTGGGTTTGAAAAATATACGCGCACCAATAGCAACGATTGCTATGAGGCAAATGCCAATTACTATGTACTCCATATATGGTTGTACCTCCTTTTCTACTCTATAAAAGAGGTTGTAAATTTCGCGAGATTACATCGGCAAGGATTATGCCTACGCATGAAATTCCTATCATAATTTATTATAGTGAAGATTACGCTCAATTTCAATCGCGCATTGCCTGATATGCGATTTTTGTGGGCCGCTCGCTGTTAGGGATGCGTTAGGGATTTTGCGGTCTTCGGCGTTCCTCCGTACCGAGGCCGCAACCGCCATTTTACTCCTCTGACCACAGTTAAAATGTGGTCAAGTACATTTCAAAAATCGAACTTATAACGCAGAAAAACCGCCTAAAAAGGCGGTTTTTCTGGGAAAGGTGGTCCGAGTGACAGGATTCGAACCTGCGGCATCCTGCTCCCAAACTTTTGAATAAAAATTTTTCTACTTTTTCCGACGCTTTATAGCCGCTTTTGCTTTATTATGGATGCTCTTCGCAACTCTTGACTCCACTGTTTCCGCACACTCCACGGCTGTCTGTAGTCAAACATGTGGTCAAAAACCGCTTTCTGAACACCCTCGTGACAGGGGACAGAAAGCGGTTTTTCATAGTTTGCCGGAGTGCCGCGGACGGATGCTTCGTCGCTCCGGTTTGCCGCATTGTACCTCTGCTGGAGAGGTTAAGCAAGTCCTTTATGCAGGGACAGGCGGCGGAGAATTTGCATCGCAATAGACAAAGAATACCTTCACGCATTTGCCTTCTGGAGATAAAACTCACTCTCCGCAACTCGTGTCACAAAATCATATTCCAGCCGTGTTGCCTTTGAGGGGGAAATATTGTAACGCTTAAACACAGAGCGAAAATATGCAAAGAACTCCCGGTCTTCCTCTGCCATCGGTGCAACCCAGCCATTTTTGGCACCATGGGCTTCGATTTTCTCCAACTCTGCCATACGTTCTTTATCCATGTCAGTTGCCCCTTCTGGATGAAATCATGGTTTTCCCTTAACAGCTATTACATTCCCGTAATTCATGTAGTTTTTTAAGGGAAAGACTACCCTTTTTGTTACGGACTTACGTTTCCAGAAGATCCTCCATCGTACAGCCGAGGACTTTTGCAAGGCTAAGAACAGTCTCCGCACTGGCTTTGTTGATGTCCTTGTTGCGCTGTTCGTACATTTGAATTGAGCGAAGACTGACATTGCTTCGCTTGGCAAGCTCTGCCTGCGTGCAGCCATAAAGCGTGCGGATACGTTTGAGGTTGGTATCAGCGAAGTATTCGCGCACTTTAGCATCGACAATATCAGCGAATTTAGTGACATCCGCTTCATGAAGGGGGGAATACATCTGCTGCAAATCTTCAAACGAAAGAACCTTAAAAATATCACTGAATTTTCTTCCGGAAAACCATTGATAGTAGGCGACTGCCCAGCCGATCCAATACTCTCTGGAACGGCTGAAATTCGCTTGAGGCTTGGCGGTCGGCGCTTTGCCCGTAGTCTCAACGAGAACATCAACAGCAGTTTCAATCCCGCTTTTCCCAAAAAGATATGAAGGTTCACCATTCTCAATCCGATTACTGACGGAACTGACGGAAAACAGCTTTATAAAGCTATCTCCGGCAACTCCACACGCGTTGATAGCATAATCAAAAGCATCGCCCAGTAATGCCTGCGCGTTACTCAGATAGATTTCTTGGTATGCGTGGGTCATCGTTTTGGATGCCTCCTCTTATGATATCAAGGATATACAGACCATCTGTTTCCTCTTCAAGTATATCCGAATAAAGTTGGTCGGCTTCATCATTTCGAGCCTTGCGGCGAACATAATATTTTTCCTTTTCTGCGATAGAAAATCCATCGTAATGTAGCAGTGTAAAGGCGTATTTAGACTTGATGACAATCTGTTCGCCCAACTTGCCAAGCCGCATAGCATTTGCGAGTTGCTGCACGGAAATTCCGTTATTTAAGAAAGACGCAGCAAAGTCAAAATAGGAGTCATCGGCACGGTATCCGATAATCAGGTCATAGGCATTGACATTGATACCGAAATTGTCGATCAGATATCGTTTTGCCCGCTGTGCGGCTGGGCTTTTGATAGAAAACAGACGATGCGCTACCAGAACAGCAATCCAGTTCAGAATCGTATAGTTTGGACTGTTCAGATTCAGAATTTTCAGGTATTCCGTATCAAGACTGTAACGATTGACGAAGCCGTTACGCAGAGAGGATACAGCCCATTCTTTGGCGAGTTCCTCGCTTTCCGTGCAGTAGAAGCCCAGCCCGAAGTCATTGTTCTGCTTACCAAACCCAAAGGTTGGAGATTCGATGATCTGTTCAGAGCCATGATATAGGGTAATTTTCTGATTCATCTCCGCATCCTCCTAAGTATCACTGCAAAAATAGTATCACCAAAGTGATATAAAATCAAGTAATATTTGTAGAGAAAAAAGAGAGCATTTCTCGCTTGAAAAATGCAGGCTCTTCAGACGAATATTTCCAAGAGAAACATGAAGATAATCAGTTTACAGAATGATATTGAGCATCCATTTTGCCGGTGGTATAATTAAATGCAGCTAAATAGGATATTGCAGAACTGCTGGAAAAATACAAATACTCCGCAGCAAAGCGAAAGAGAAACACCGCACCAATATTTGAAAATGTTTAAGAGCTTCCGGGTGGTAGTGCGCCACTTGAAACCGACTTGATACTAACTTAAAACTAAAAATATCATATACTGTCGCAAATTTCAATTAAACTAAACGACTTCTCCTCTTTATCTGACGGAATGTGTTAGAAAAGTGTTAGAAAGCGTTATTTTGTGCTTTATAATTACTGTCGAAAGGTTAGAAAAAGTCCGGCCAAAGCTGGGCTTTTTCTCATTTAGCTGGTAGAATAGAAGAGGGTGATGAAAAATGCTGGAACGAGGAAAAATGGATCGGGACATGGTAGAGTTCGTAGTCATAGACCAACTTGTGCCGAAGGAACATATGCTGCGAAAGGTAGATGCGGCAGTGGACTTCACGCACTTATATGAAATGGTGGAACCGCTTTACTGCGAGGATAATGGCAGACCCAGTATCGACCCAGTAGTCCTATTCAAAATGGTCCTGATCCAGCATTTATATGGCTTGCCCTCGCTGCGGCGGACAGCAGAAGAAGTAAGCCTGAATGTAGCCTATCGCTGGTTTTTGGGGTATACACTGCAAGAGGAAACGCCGCATTTTTCAACGGTGAGCTATAATTTCCGGCATCGTTTTACCGAGAAAACAGTAGAGAAGGTATTTGCGTGGATCTTGGATGAGGTAGCCAATGCGGGGTATCTGTCTCCCAGGGCCGTTTTCATTGACGGCACCCATATCAAGGCAAATGCTAATACGAAGAAGCAAGTGAAGGAGCACATTCCAGCAGCGCCCAAACACTATGCGAAAGAATTGATGGAAGAGGTCAATGCAGACAGAGAAGCGCATGGGAAGAAGCCCTTCGATGATGAGCCTCCGGCATCCCCCAGGAAGCCCAAAGATAACACTTCCAAAAAGAAGCTGGCCCGCAGGAAGAAAGAGAAAACTCGGACCGTGACAAAGAGTGTCACCGACCCGGATTGCGGTTTATTCGTAAAGGGAGAGCACAAGCGGCAGTTTGCGTATGAAGCCCATACCGCCTGCGACAAGAACGGCTTTGTGCTGGAGACCGTGGTGACCCCCGGCAATGTCCATGACAGCGTAGCCTTTGATGAGGTTTACGACAAAGTAACGAAAAATTTTCCGCAGGTAGAGGCTGTTGTGGCCGATGCCGCGTACAAAACACCACATATCTGCAAAGAAGTATTCGACGACGGGAGAGTTTTATCCACAGCCTACAAGCGTCCACAGACCATGAAGGGCGGACACGAGTGGTGGAAGTATGTTTATGATGCGTTCTATGACTGCGTGCTGTGCCCAGAATACCAGCCATTAAACTACAGCACAACAAACCGTGATGGATACCGGGAATACAAGAGTGATCCGAACATATGTAGTGCCTGTCCGACCAGAGAGCGGTGTACGCGTTCCAAGAACTGTGTCAAAACGGTGCAGCGGCATATCTGGAAGGACTATGAGGAACTGGCAGATGACGCCAGATACACGCCTGAGTACAGAGCGCTCTACAAGAAACGTAAAGAGGCCATTGAACGTGTCTTTGCGGATGCCAAAGAAAAACACGCTATGCGTTATACACAATATAAAGGCTTGGCTCAGGTCACGAACTGGGTGAAGCTCAAATTTGCTGCCATGAATCTAAAAAAATTAGCAATGTGGAAATGGAAACACCATTTCCGTTCCTTGTTTTTTCTCGCTGTTTGCCCTCAATACGCCAAAAACCCGGTTGCCGCCTGACGCACAACCGGGTTTCTCGACAAACTGAAAGTCCTGAAATCGTAAGATTTCAGGACTTTTTTGTCATGTGTGACCAATTTAGATGCATGCTGAAAATAGGGAAAATCGAGAGCTGAAGCGGCTTTGGGCTGTTTCAGCCATATTTTTTTGCCTGCAATTTCCCATGATAGCGGAGAATTTGGTATTCTTAAGAGTGAGCAAAATAGATACAGTCTTGCATATCTGGAATTTGATCTTCTATGCATTGCAATACCAGTCATGTATCAATCGATATTTTTTGTTGAATAGTTATTATTCGCCTGATATGTAGCGCGAACGTCAATCAGGTAGATGAGAGAGTTTTTTTCGGAATTTTCGGGGGATCTCATCCTGTAGCCTATCTTATTTTCTCAAGAACAGTCCACTTCTTTTGTGGATTTTGCGACGTTATCCATAAAGATTTTACAATACATCACAGATGTTATTTGTAAAACCGATAGCTATTATGAGAAATATTTATAGCGTTACAGTGACTGTCCCATCATAGATACAAATTCCCCTGCCAGTGTACTCGGATTATACGAGCTGTGTTTGATCCACCCGATCTCTGACTGTATCTCGGTCCCAGTGAGAAGAAACATATGTGTGCAATCACTTGAGATGTTCCCAAACCTGCCATCCAAATGCTTGTAGACATTTTGGAAATCCGAGCTGAGATAATACGCGTCTGTCTGATCCAGTATATCATGAATGACCGCGCGGGATGAGGTAATAATGCAATTCGGGGATACAGCCAAGCCAAGCCGATCCAGAATATCTGAATAAGGTCCACAATCCATATAGTCATGCATTACCATTGGGTATCCCGCCAGCTCTTCAGCGGAGATAGAATTCTGCTCCAAGGTATAGAGCGGACTGCCTCTCCCCACCAGAACACACAACGGTTTTTTTGCCATCGAAAAAAACTGTAGGGATTTTGCTTCAAACTGTTTGTAATACAGCGGTTTGTAGCAGGACCAGAATCGGATTACGCCGATCTCTACCAGCTTATCCGATACCATATCCAGTGCATCGTCGCCGACACAATCGAAGTTCTCGATCCGAATCCCCATCGACTTGTATTTCTGATAGATCTGGGCCAGCACACTGCTAACAAAGCGGAAACCGTTGCTGGCCACTTTCAAAGAAAGCATGTGCCGCGCGGCGTTCCCCTTGCGCAGACTATACAACTGATTTATCTGCAACTGGATGGGTCTTACATAGGAAATAAATGTACGTCCAAAAGGAGTAAGCGCCACGCCCTTGCTGTTGCGAATAAAAATGTCCTGCCCAAACTCCTGTTCCAGCGCTTTAATGGACAGAGAGAGGGCCGATTGGGACAAAAACATATTGTTTGCCGCTTGATTGATTGATTTTGCCTTCTCGACCTCCAAAACATGCCGTACCTGTTCAAGCGTCATAGAGCATCCCTCGTTTCGATTCTATATGCAACACCAATCTTATACGTAGAATGGCTGCTATAAGAATAATATATTAACTGTTTGATTTGTCAAGTGATATACTCGGCACATAAAACAGTTATGCGGCCGCAGACTGTCCATAAGCACTCGTCATGTCGTTGACACACCATTTCATCTAAAGGTAAGGATAGGAGGACACATTATGCAAATTATTGACTGGGTACTTATCGGCCTCTATATGATTTTTATGGTCGCCATTGGTGCCTACTTCAAGACATCCAGCAGTATGTCGGATTATGCTGTTGCGGATAAGAAGCTCGGCCTTTCCGTGCTCGTCGCGACCTTCTTAGCCACCGGCGTAGGCGGCGGCGTTCTCACCGGCTCCACCGGCAACGGCTTTGCCAGCGGTATAGTAGAAATTCCCAAGCTGGCGGTTCTGTTCTGCATCAACATTTTTATGGCACTCTTTCTGGCAAAGAAGATGCGAAACATCGGCGGCTTCACTGCTCCTGAAATGCTGGGCCGTGTTTATGGACGGCACTGTCAGGCTTTGGGTGGCCTGTTCTGTGCCATTTATCAGATGGGCAGTGGTCCCGCCATGCAGTCCATCGCTCTGGGCACCTGCCTGCATCTGCTACTCGGCATCGATATGAAGGTTGGAATGATCATCGGTATGATCATTATCCTTTTTTACACACTCTCCAGCGGCATGTGGGGCGTAGCAATGACGGACTATGTCCAGTTCATCTTTTTGACCCTGGGTGTCGTTCTTGCCGCTGCTATTTCCTATTACGAAGCCGGCGGCTGGGAGGGGATCATTGCCGCGGTGCCTGCTTCTCATTTTGAACTGGACCTTTCCAACGCGCTAAAGATCCTGTGTGCTACCGCTCTCCCGGTCCTGATCGACGGAAACCGCTATGCCCGTTTCTTTGCCGCCAAGGATGCCAAGACCGCTCGTCTGAGCAATCTGATCGTTGCGTTCCCCCAACTGATCATTGCGTTTATGGCCATGATCATGGGATTATCCGCCGTAGTTCTGCTTCCGGCCAACACTGCTAAGGATATGGTGTTTGCTACGCTTCTGACCTCCTACCTGCCGGTAGGCATCCGGGGCGTGTGTGTGGCCGCACTGATGGCGGCTATCATGTCCACGGCCGATTCCTACATGCTGACCGGTGCCACCAATGTTTCGGTCGATATCTATAAAAATCTGATCAACCCCAACGCTACCGACAAACAGATGGTCGTGGTAACGAAGGTATCCGTTCTTGTCATTGGTCTTATAGGCCTTGGCTTCGCCATTCTGGTGCCCGATATCATGTCTGTCTGGACGCTCAGTTCCACCGCTTATGTAGGTGGCTGCCTGGTTCCTATGCTGTACGGTCTGTTCTCCAAGCGGAAGAAATCCTATACCGCTGCTCTTATCTCTATCGTTGCTGGTGGTTCCTTTGCTGTTTGCTGCGAGATTATGGGCTTTGTCTGGTTCAATCTTCCGCCCATCGTCTACGGGATCCTGATCAGCGCTCTGCTGATGCTGATTATCACACCCTTTGCGAAAGACGCTAGGGAAATCACCATCAGCCAGGCTCAGTCCTGACTTATGAAAGGAGTGTAACAGAATGGATATTCTGGTATATGGCTGTATTGCGGTCCTCAGTTGTTTTATTATCTGGATGGTTTTCCAGTTTATCAAAGAGTGGCCCAATTATTCGCGAAAGAAATAAAATAACAAGTCTGGGTGGCGAAACGCCATCCAGACTTACGCAAAGGAGGAACCTATGACAACACGTTTGGAAGGAATAAAAGCGGAATGTCTCCAGGACAGCTGGGTCATCCTTTATACTTTTATTGCAAAGGAACTGACCGAGCGTCGTGGAAGTGACGGCGAACAGATTCTTCGCGAGGCCGTTCGCCGTTACGGCCGCGACCGCGGTCTGACCAATCAAAAGCGGTTGCTGGATCACAACATCAAAATCAATCTGCTCACTCTGTTTAACGAGGGAAGGGATCGCCCCGGTGAGCCGCGATTCACCTCTCGTGTGATCCGAAACACACGGGAAGAACGAATCAGCGAAACCCTTATCTGTTCCTTTGCCGACGTATGGAAAAAGTATGACGCAAAGTGGCTGGGACGGATCTACTGCGAGGAATTTCACCTCGCCTGTTACGAGGCATTTTCCTTTGGAAAGGCTAAGATCAATCTGACCCGCAGTTTAACGCAGGACGGGGATGACCGCTGCCGTTTCTATCACACATACCGCCCGGAAAATCTGAGCGACCAGGAACGGAAGCTCAGCTTCGAGGAATTTGATCCTGAATATGAGCCACCGACCGAAAAAATGCCAAAACCACAGGGAAAAAGCGGGTTCAATATGTTGTGGATCAAGATGTATTACTATCTGCTTGAGTGCTCTGTGGAAGCACTGGGGTACGATGAAGGACGCGCCCTAGTGGCTGCCGGCCTGCGCCGTTCCGCCAAGGCTCAGGCGGAGGAATTTCTCAGCCGCGCGGCCGCGACCGAACAACTCATAGACGAACAGTTTATGGAGGACCATCTGCCCATCTCCCTGGACTATGACTCCGAACCTTTATGGGCACAGTACGATCGTTACGGAGCCAAACAGCTTTTACGGGACTGCTTTGGAAATACTTTGCTGAAAGGAGTCGGACTGGCATGACGCATCAGACATCTATTGAGACTACATCATTTGCGGAACTCTATCATACCATTGCCTCCGCTTTGGTCACGCAGTATGGTTTTCAAGGGAAGGAAACTCTGCGTCGTTGCATCCGGCATTACGGCACCCGGCTTGGTCAGCTCCGCAGAGAGCTGCTGACCCGTGCTGGACAGAAAACCAACCTGAAGCATGTTTTCGACTGCGGCTGGGGCATTCCCTGCAGCGACGGTGCTGTCCGGGAGTGGACCGAACGGAGCGAACAGCAGATACGGGTCAATGTGCTCTCCTGCCCCTTTGCCCAGATCTGGCTGGAGGCAAACCCCGAACTAGGCCACGCCTTTTGTGAGGAGTTTTACCCCGCCTATGTCAAGGCCGCGACCGATCCCAACACTCAGGTTAACGTGGGAAAGACGCTTTTAAACGAAGGCGATGAGTTCTGTCAGTTCTCCTGCTATCTGCGACCGTCCAATTTGGAGCCGCAGCGGCGGCAAGCCTGCTTTGCCGAGTATGATCCCTCATATCAGGACCGGCCCTGGAGTGACACCCCTTTGGAGGAAGCTCAGCGGTGCGCTCTGTTCCTTGAATGCATACAACATATCCTTCGTGAAGATGGTCTCTCTCTGGGCTCGATAGGAGGCGTTTAATGGATCGTAAACCTGTTCTCTGCATGACAACGGCCACCGATACCGCACCAAACTCCTTGACCCGTCTGGTGACGTATCGGAATTATGCGCAAGCCTTTGTTGATCAAGGCGCGATTGTGCTTTGCGTCAGCGACACGGATCCTGACAGTGCCCGGCAGCTATGCGAAATCTGTGACGGTCTGTTCTTGACTGGCGGAGCAGATGTATCTCCTTCTCTGTACCATACGGAGCTACAGCCGTACTGCGGAATTACGGACCCCTGGCGGGACCGGGTTGAGTCCGTTTACAGCAAAGCCTTTTTGCAGGCAGGAAAACCCATATTTGGGATCTGCCGCGGTTTTCAGATGCTGAACGTTATACTTGGCGGTTCGCTCTATCAGGACATTCCGTCCGAAATGGGTCTGCAGCACGCATATAACAGCATCCACTCCGTTACCCTGTCAAGCGGCTCCGTGCTGGACGCGCTCTTTGGTCCTTGTATCCGTGTCAACAGCTTTCACCATCAGGCGATCCGGACGCTGGCCCCCGACCTGATCCCATTGGCCTTTTCGGAAGATGGGGCGATCGTGGAAGCCTATCATCACACCACGCTCCCCGTCCTAGCAGTGCAATGGCATCCAGAGCGTATGACGGGAGAGGATCGATTGACACTGGAGGGACCTGATATGGCGCCTTTGTTCCATCATTTCATCTCTTTATGCACCAAGAAAGGAGCCACGTTTCTATGAACAGCATTCAGGATCTGGAGCAGCAAAATCTTCAAGATAGCTGGAGTATCTTATATTTATCTCTGGCGAAATGCCTGTTACAAACGCCCCCCGTTGAACAGGCCGAGAGCGTTTTACGCGCCGCGATACGGTCATACGCCTCAACGATCGGTCGCATGGAGCGAGCGTCCAACCAGGCCGCTAGGCTACGCATCAACCTGAACACCTTTTTCCGGCAACCGGCGCTCCGCCCTCGTGACCCGCGTCTGCGTGTGGATATACAACGACTGAACGAACAGGTCGCCCTGTTGAATGTGATTCGTTGCCCATTTGCCTCTCTGGCCCGCCAGCAAGGCGTGGAGAAGTTGGCAAAGCCCTTCTGTGAGGAATTTTGTTCCGCCTGCATCGATACTTATACCGATGGAGTCTCCCAAGTCAATCTCTCAGAAGTCCTGACCGAACCTCAAAACACCCATTGCCGCATTGCTGCGTATTTCCGCCCCGCTAACCAGTCTCAGGCATTACGCAAGTTCAGCTTTTCCTCCTTTGAGGAGCAAGAACCTCCAGTCGAACATATTGTGGACACTCACAACAATCCGGAGACCTGGAGAACGCTGGCAGACACGTTGATTCGCTCCTTTCTAGACGCCGGTGTCCCCCGAAACATCATGGAGCAGGGGCTTACTTTGGCGAAGGAAGACATCACCAGTTTTCTGAACCATCGCGCCCGTTGCATGGAGCAACCGTTCGATAAGGCGTTCTTGCGGAATAATAACTCCTTAGGAAATTTTGACCTGTTATGTGAGGTGTGATCATGCATTCACCAGAAAAGTTAGAAATCATACATCTGCAGGACAGCTATACCATTATGTACGCCTTGCTTTCACGCTCCATTATGGATGAATTGGGTGAGGAGGGGGAAACCATCGTCCGGGAAGCGACCCGACGCTATGGAAAGGACCGTGGAAGAAAACGTCGGAAAAAGCACCTTGATCTTAATGTAAAAATCAATATGAACAGCTTGTTTGCAGTGTGCAGTGATCTTCCTTCCGACCCCAGGTTCCGGCGTGACCGGCTGTTGCTCACGGAGGAGGAACGCAATTCCCACACATTGATTTGTCCCATGGCACAGGTATGGGAGGAATATGGCGCAAAAAAAATCGGCAGGATTTACTGTGAAGAGTTCCATCGAGCCTGTTATCAGGAATATGCCTATGGACTAACTCAGGTAAATCTCGCCAGAACACTTACCGAAGACGGGGACGACTACTGTGATTTCCATGTTGTCCTCCGTAAGGCTAATGTTCCAACTGAGCTAAAGCCGCAGTGCTTTTCGGAGTACGATCCCGACTATAAAAAGCCTGATGTTTCTGGCTCGCCAGCGGATGGAAAAAGCGGTTTTTCATCTCTATGCAATCGTGTCTATTATTATATGCTGGAGGTTTTGCTGGAGCAGTGTCCAGAACAAGCTATCGGTATTATGACTGATGCATTGCATATCTGGGCCCAGGATACCGCAGAACGACTTCGGCAGCAAGCAAAAGAATTAAGTCAGCCGCTCGATATTTCATTTGCGGATCGTCACTTCCCATTGTACATGAACATTGATGAAGACTCATTATGGCTGGAATACTCGAATTACGGGGCAAAAGAGCTGTTAAAGCAAGAATTTTATAATCCGCTGTTTGAAAAATTGAATTTAAAATGAACTTGACTCCCAGAGAGGCAAATTATTCTCTGCCTCTCTGGGAATTCTCAAAATATGATTTCAAGTACAAACAAAGTATTTTGGGGAAGCTTTGTAAATAAAAGTGCTTTCTGAGATAAATCCTGATATCTTGAGAATTAAATAAAGAGGAGAGTATCACATGAAACAGTACCAGGAAATGACCCGTGAGGAGCTCCGGGCGGAGCACGGTCGTCTAGCCCAGTCCTACTCTCGGCTTCAGGCCAAGGGGCTCAAGCTGAATATGGCCCGGGGCAAGCCCGGAGCTGACCAGCTGGAGCTGTCCCTCCCCCTGCTGGACGTCCTCAACTCTAAGAGCGACTGCCACGACGCCAGCGGTCTGGACTGCCGCAACTACGGCGAGCTGCTGGGCATCCCGGAGGCGCGCAAGCTCTTCGCCGACTACATGGGCGTCACCCCCGAGGAGACCATCGTGGTGGGCTCCGCCTCCCTCACTTTTATGTACGACTGTATGGCTCGGGCCATGCTGCTGGGCGTACTGGGGGGTGAGAAGCCCTGGGGCAGGTACGACAAGGTCAAGTTTCTGTGCCCCGTGCCCGGCTACGATCGTCACTTCACCATCTGCGAGACCCTGGGCATCGAGATGATTAACATTCCCCTCACCGAGTGGGGCCCGGACATGGACCTGATAGAAAAGCTGGCGGCGGACGAGACCGTCAAGGGCATCTGGTGCGTACCCAAGTACACCAACCCCCTGGGCGGCTCCTACTCCGACGAGGCGGTGCGCCGCCTGGCCGCCTTGAAGCCCGCCGCCCGAGACTTCCGCATCTTCTGGGACAACGCCTATGCCGTTCACTACGTCTACGAGGACACCCCCCTGCTCAATATTCTGGAGGAGTGCAAAAAGGCGGGCAGCCCCGACATGGTCTACATGTTCGGCTCCACCTCTAAAATCACCTTTCCTGGGGCGGGGGTGGCCTTCTTCGCCGCCTCCAGGGACAATGTGGACTTCATCGCCAAACAGCTGGACGCCCAGGCCATCAGCTGGGATAAGCTGAACATGCTGCGCCACGTGCGCTTCTTTAAGGATACCGCCGGCATCAAGGCCCAGATGGACAAGCACGCTGCCCTCCTCCGGCCCAAGTTCGACGCGGTGCTGTCCACCCTGGAGAAGGAGGTGGGCTCCACCGGGGCGGGCTCCTGGGTCAAGCCCAAGGGGGGCTACTTCGTCACCTATATGGCCATGCCCGGCTGCGCCAAACGAATTGTCCAGTTGTGCAAGGAGGCCGGAGTGATTCTCACCGGAGCGGGCGCCACGCACCCCTACCATAAGGACCCGGAGGACAGCTATATCCGCATCGCCCCCTCCTTCCCCTCCACCGCCGAGCTGACCCAGGCGATGGAGGTGTTCTGCACTGCCGCTAGGCTGGCCGCCGTGGAGAAATTGATGTTTTAATCTTTTTAGCTGTAGCATTTTACATCTTGAAACTGTCAACGTAATAGGTTTCTATCCTATTTTGAATTGCATTCTGCAATAAATTGCTCATAGGACAAGAGCACTCACTTATATTTCTTCGCAATTATACACAATACCTGGATAAACTGAAAAGAGGTTGGTATCAAAATATGACGTTGAGGTCAAAAGGTCCTTTTCATCGGCATGGCGACAAAATAAAAAGCGACCATCTCCATCAACGGTGGAAAATAGTCGAATAAGATCGGGACTTATAATGCTTTTCAATGACCATGTCAGGCCAGTAGCGGATTATGAGATCGACAATACAAGCCCCTCCATTGCCGAAGCAGCTTTTTGAAATTAGTAGCTGAAATTTTAGCGCCAAAGAAGAACTTGCCCGGTATCCTACCGTGAACAGGCATATCATCCACATGATATTGGTTTCGCAGAGCAGAGGGGATGGTCTCTACACCGTTCCGAATCCTTTTCCAGTTTTGAAAAACATCCTCAGCCATATGACGCTGTTGTCTCGCCTTCTCTATTGCGGAACGGGATATTGCAATCAGACCAGTAACCTTATTGAGCTTCGGATGGCACTGCTCCAAATGTGGACACCCCGCACATAGGTCGTGAGGGAAATACGCACGTGTCTGCTTAGCTGCCGAAACATACCTGCAGCGAAGCGGTTTATGTCCGGCAGGACAATGCAAAACATCTTTCCCATCATCACTTATTTCAAAATCTGCATAGAAGTCAGGAACCGAAATCCCCTTGAGGCTTGTGCTGATAAGCTGTACATTTTTCTCCAACGCGGTATCCCGGAGATTTTGGCCGGAATATGCACCGTCTACAACGATGAATGATTCTTCGTTCTGTGCTGGGAGTCCCTTCAAGTGATCTGCGAGGAAACGGGAGTCTGAATGGACATTCTGCTCATATTGGTAGTCCACAACGACAGAACCGTCAGATCCAACGGCTTCCACAATATTTGCAGCATATCCGATATGCTTCTTCCCGGCCTTCCCATTATAAGTAGCCTCCGGATCTGTCGGGTTCTGAAGGGATGTCGCTCGGGGGGATTCTGTACCTCTATTGCGTAGCCGTCGTGTTCCGTTTTCTGAAATGGTTTGTTCCTCGATACAGCGCAGCAGTAGCTGATATGCCTCGATGTCGCTGCAAGCATCTTGGCACTGCTCGATTAGTCTCTCTGCATCTCTGACAATCTCAGTTGTTCTGACTTCAATATCAACATGCCGACTGTGATAGATAACACGATTTCGATCATCAGGGGCAAGGTAATGTTCAAGGCCAGCCAAATCAGCGCCGGTCTGATTCTTGTGGTGATATTGTACCAGTCGGGCAACACAGGTATATAGCAATTCGATGCGGCTCAAATTTCTGATATTTGCCTCTATCATGAGAGAGTCCATTCTCTTGATACAGGAGCTGATTCCCATCATTTTTGCAATTTTTCCGTTTAAATTGCAGACACAGTCGTGAAACAGATCCACACCGTTAAGCCGCTCATATTCATAGCAGCGACGGCGGAAACGGGACAATGTTTTATCGCTCAGCGGCTGTTCTTCATAACTGGTCATATGCAGAGCGTATTGGTAATGCACATCCAGCATCAGATTTTCAACCACCTCATCATCCGAGAGGTCGAAAAGTTCTTTTATGATCAAGGCTCCGACAATGATATTGACCGGAGTGTTTGGACGGGATGCCGTTTCCGAGTAAAGAACGCGGAAGCGTTCTTCATCAATTGCAGGAAAGATCTCGTCAGAAAATACTTTTGCCCACGATTTCTCCAGACATTTTCTTTCACGCTCCGTTAAGCGCAGGCTCCGGTCAAATATGGAAAGCTGCTTGGCTTTGGTTGGGGCGGTATGACATGAAAACACCTCATCTGCATTTTCTTAAATTATACCACACTATCTCTCGTATTTCACTGCCTTTTTAGTAAGATGAAGCACTCATAAACCGAACCTTTTGCCCTCAACGTCAAAATATGATACCAGCCTCTTCAATAAAAAGTTTCAAATTATTTAGGAAAGACGAGCAATAAAAAGTAACCGAGAGC
>OGCO01003026.1_pt1 | contig 20623 bp, 17 predicted proteins | sample 1570171 | NCBI WGS metagenome assembly OGCO01 (sample SAMEA4370583, study PRJEB24528) | human gut metagenome | reverse complement strand
TTCAGGAAGAATAGCACAGAAACTCTATCCCGATGCTGATATTGCGATTCAAGGATTTGAGAAGAATCATTTCCAGAACGGCTGCTTTGACGTTGCTGTAGGCAATGTCCCTTTTGGTGAACTGCATTTCAAGGATAACAAGCATGGTACGACCAAGCTGCATGACTATTTCTTTGCGGAAACACTGGATAAAGTCAAGAACGGCGGTATTGTGGCATTTGTAACATCAGCAGGTACGCTGGACAAACGTGATGAATCTACCAGAAAAATGTTAGCAGAACGAGCAGATTTGATTGGTGCAATTCGTTTGCCGGGCGGTAAAAATGGTGCATTTAAGGAAAATGCCGGCACAGAAGTTACAACGGACATCATCTTTTTGCAGAAAAATGAAAACAAAACTCCTGATCTCGAAAAAGAAGCATGGATTTCGATTGATGAAACTGCGGACGGATTACCGGTAAACAGCTACTTTGCAGAAAATCCGGATATGGTACTCGGTACGATTGTCGAAGGCAATAAGCTGTATGGCAGTGGTACAATGGTTATTGCAGAGGACGGATTTGATTGGAAATCCGCTTTGCAGGATGCGGTTGGCAGACTCTCCGCTGAAATCAGTTCAGAGAAAACAAAAGAGGTATACGCCAGATCTGTTGACGGAATCGCAGTAAGGATTCCATCTGATCTGCGTAATTACAGTTTCTTTGAACAAAACGATCAGATATTCTTCAAGAGAAAAGAGAATGTCTGCCACAGGGTTTATGAGAAAGACAGCAGTCAGTTTGAACGAGCAAAAGCATTCATTGCACTGCGTGATATCACCAGAGAATTGCTGGAAGCTCAGGAACTGGACAAGCCGGACAGTGTAATTCAGGAACTGCAAGCAAAGCTGAATACAGTTTACGATAACTTCTATGAGAAATACGGTCTGCTGCACAGTCAGAGCAACAAGCGTTATTTTTCAGATGATATTTCCTATAATCTGGTCGCAGGCTTAGAAAAGAAGTTTGACAAAAACAAACTGGAAGAAAAATCGGATATTTTCACAAAGCGAACCATTCAGCCGCCAAAATCCGTCGAACACGTTGAAACTGCCCTGGAAGCATTGACTTTGTCTGTTGCAGAAACAGCCGGTGTTGATTTTGATTACATGAGCAAGCTGACCGGTATGACGGAAGCAGAACTCAAGAAAGATCTGATCGGCGAAATTTACAAGATTCCTCATACAGAAAATACATATCAGACAGCTTCGGAATATCTTTCCGGTGATATTCGTCAAAAGCTGATGGTTGCTGAAGAAGCAGTTTCCTATGATTCTGATTTTAATATCAATGTTAATGCTCTGAAAAACGCCATGCCAGAACCGTTGAAAGCCGGAGATATTGACGTAAAAATCGGAGCAACTTGGTTGGATCCTAAATATTACGAACAGTTTCTGTATGAAACACTGCAAACACCGAGAAGCAACCGCAGTGATCTAAACCATTTTGCATGGCAGAGAGCCAGATTGATTACGACAGAATACTCAGAACATACTGGCTCCTGGCATATCAATAATAAGAATCAGGATAATTCCGTTATTTCCAGACAGCAGTACGGATCCAGACACATGAATGCCTATGAAATCATGGAACATCTGTTGAATCTGAAAGAGCCGAAAGTCTATAAGACAATAGAAGTTCCCGATGGCATGGGCGATACGAAAGAAAAACGTGTTGTGGATATTGATGCCACAAGAGTGGTACAGAAAAAGGCAGAAAAGCTGAAAGAATCCTTTAAGAAGTGGATTTTTCAGGATCCGGAAAGACGTGAAGCAATTGTAGAGAAATACAATGCCCTTTTCAATTCTGTCCGTCCTCGTGAATATGACGGTTCTCAGCTTTCCTTCCCGATGATGAATGCGGATATTCAGCTTCACGATCATCAGAAAAATGCCATTGCACACGCCATGTTCGGCGGAAATACGCTGTTTGCTCACTCGGTCGGTGCAGGCAAAACCTTTGAAATGATCGCAACAGCCATGGAATCCAAACGTTTGGGGCTGTGTACAAAATCAATGTTTGCTGTTCCGAATCACCTGACAGAACAAATTGGTGATGATTTTCAGAAACTTTATCCGTCTGCCAATATTCTTGTCGCAACCAAAAAGGACTTTCAAAAAGAAAATCGCCAGCAGTTATTTGCTAAAATTGCAACCGGCAATTTTGATGCTGTAATTATCGGTCATTCTCAGCTTGGCATGATTCCAATTTCAAAAGAGCGACAGGAAAATATGATTCAGTCGCAGATTGATGATATTGTGTCCGGCATTGAGGAACTGAAACGAAGCGAAGGCAGCAAGTTTCAGATTAAAGCCATGGAAAGAACAAAAAAATCACTGGAAAAGAATCTGGACAAACTACAGAAAAACCACGATGATACCATTACTTTTGAACAACTTGGTGTCGATAAGCTGTTTGTCGATGAGGCTCATGAGTTCAAAAATCTCTTTACACCAACCAAACTGAACAATATCTCCGGCATTTCCACTTCTGCTTCTCAGAAAGCCCTGGATCTTTTTATGAAATGCAGATACCTGGATGAAAAAACGGGCGGAAAAGGAGTTGTCTTTGCCACAGGCACACCATTAAGCAACAGCGTTACCGAACTGCATACCATGATGCGTTATCTGGAATATGATTTTCTGAAAGATCACGGGCTTGCTAATTTTGATAACTGGGTAACGGTATTTGGTGAACAGAAAACAGACTGGGAACTTGCTCCTGCCGGAAACAAGTTTAAAGAACGCACCCGCATTGCAAATTACAGCGGAATGCCGGAACTGATGTCCATGTTCAAACAGATAGCAGACATTCGCACAGCGGATACTTTGCAGCTTGACGTGCCAGATTGCGATTACAAAGTTATCAATGTTGAAGCAACACCATTCCAAAAGGAACTGGTAGACGAACTTGCGGACAGAGCTGATGCCATCAATGCCGGAAATGTAGATCCATCTGTTGACAATATGCTGAAAATCACTTCCGATGGACGCAAACTGGGACTGGATCCTCGTTTGATTGATCCGTCATTTGAGGATAACCCTGAGACAAAGCTAAATCAATGCGTTGAAAATGTTGCCCGTATTCATGCAGAAACGGCACAAGATAGACTGACACAGATTATCTTCTGCGACTTAGGCGTACCGCATAAAACCGGAAACACAACAGAAGCGGAAAAATCCGAGGACAGCAAATCATCTTCAGAACGAGATTCATTAGAGGAAGAATGCGATTTTTGTGTTTACGATGATATTAAGAAAAAATTGATAGCCAAAGGGATTCCGGAAAGTGAAATTGCCTATATTCACAACGCAAAAACTGAAAAGCAGAAAACAGAATTATTTGACAAGGTCAGAAACGGTGAAGTGCGTGTTCTTCTGGGTTCAACTGCTAAAATGGGAACCGGTACGAATGTTCAGAAAAAACTGATTGCAGTTCACGATCTGGATATTCCCTGGAGACCGTCTGATCTGGAACAACGTGCCGGAAGAATCATTCGTCAGGGCAATGAAAACAAAAATGTATCCATATATCGTTATGTGACAAAAGGTACATTTGATGCGTACAGTTATCAGACACTGGAGAAAAAGCAGAGATTCATCTCTCAGATTATGACTTCTAAAGAACCGGCAAGAAAATGCGAAGATGTGGATCAGCAGGCTCTTTCCTATTCTGAAATCAAGGCACTTTGTACCGGTGACGAACGTATCAAGGAAAAACTGATGTTGGATAATGAAGTAAAAGAATTGCGTGTACTTGCAAGCGAGCATCAGAATACGGTTTACGAAATGCAGGATAAAATCAAAGCTTTTCCGGAAAGAGAAAAACGTTTGACAGCTGCATTGGAGAATCTTCGTTCCGATCGTGAACATTTGCGAACGCTGCCGATTGACGCAGAAACAAAGCTGCCTGTATTCAGAATTACAATTGGTGAAACAGAATACACAGACAGAAAAGAGGCTGCAAAAGCTTTTGAGCGTGCGGCATTGGCAACTTCAAGAGCAGATACCCCTGTAAAAGTAGGAGAATTTCAGGGTTTTTCATTATCCATTACGGTTCATAGTCCGGCTATGGGCGGCGGTATGAGTGCTGTAATGCAGGGGGAACATTCTCACACAACGAATCTGATTGAAAGCTTTGCTCATAATCTTCGCCGATTAGAGGGTTGTCTTTACAATATAGACCGCAGAATTGACGATGTGAACAACAGCCTTGCCAAGCTGAGAGTAGACTACACAGAAGCACAGAAGATTGTAGCGGAACCCTTTCCACAGGCAGACGAACTTGCAGAAAAGGAAGAACGTCTGAAAGTCCTTACAGATGAACTGAATCAAGCTGCCATAGAAGCCAAGAAAAATGCTCCTAAGAAAGAGAAAACCTGCTACTTCGAGCGGGCAAAGCTTAAGAGAGAAGCTGTTCGAATTGCAAGAAGAATTCCGGAAAAGGCGAATAAAACAAAATCACAGAAAAAGGACAGAGAATAAAAAAGGTTGTTCATAGGATTGCTGAAATTGTTGTTTGGCCATCTAATTTTCAAATTTTAGAAGTCAACACATTTACTGTGAAATGCATTTCAATTTTATCACAAAAAACCAAAAATACGACTTTTTTAAAATAATGTTCTTATTTACTTATAGCATTTACTGAACAAACTACTATTTGTTTTGCTTTGATGGCTTTGTTACTGGTGGCATTGGCACTTTGATTTCAGCTGGGGGGAAATCATCGATATAAGATAATCTTATAATACGATTTTTTGAATTCTTATAACTTGGAATCCTTTTACATAAGCAAGTCTTTCCAGATGACGTGTTAACTAATATATAATTTTTATATAATCCTACAATTTGAACATTTTCTGATTTTCCTGTTTTTCTATTGTGCATTACTGCTCTAGATTTTATGCTTTTTTTTGAGGTAGACCAAAATCTTGGTAAATGATCCTTGTCAGATACATAAAGATTCTTTTTAAAATTCTTGTCTTTGATACAATGCTTTTTTTTAATCGACATGGTTAATTCTCCTATTATTAATCGTCATTGATAAAATTTATCTGAAAATATCTTTCTGTAATTTTTTTAGCCCTTTTGCATACTTTTTCACTATATAAAATAGAATCGTTTTGCCCATAAATTCTATCTATAGTCTTTAGCTTTTTTTGATAATTTGCAATTAGATCATTTATTTCACTTTCCTGTAATTGACCACTTGCAACTTTATACCAATCCTGTTCTATTAATAAATATACATCTGAATACGCTGAGATAAATCCAGATAACTTTGCATTTCTTTCCTTATATGGAAGATTATTAAACACTACGGTTAAAATTTGAGAAATAGTGACCACAGCACCCCATATATTAGGAAATTTATTCCAAATAGCTAATACAGCTACAGAGCTGCTACCAATTAATGCTGTAAAAATAGTAAAGACTCTATTTATTGCAACACTTCTTTTGTATACAAAATTTGAATAATACAAATTGAATTTTTGTTGCTTCATAAAGTCCCAATAACGTTTTTGCATAATCATTCACTCCTTTTACTCTAGTGGCAATTCTTACTTGATCTCTTTTTTGTTCTTCGCTACAAATCACTATATTAATTTAAAAACTCATTATAGCATATTTTTGCTTTTTTGCAAGTATTCCACATTAAAAAAGTCAAGACAAGCAGCATTTACTTTTGATGAGAAAACGAAGAAAAGGCAAAAAGAATATCAAAAAAAACGTAGGTTCGAGAGCAGCTCTAAACATGAGCCACTTTTTGCTGATGCGTTTATACTGAGCTTGAGAAACCAGGTTCAGTGTAGTTTTATACAAAACATTGAGATTGAGCGAAGAATTGTCGTTTCTTTCCATTAAGGCATCTTCACAAAAAAATAACATCAAAACACAGTGAAGCTGATTTTCAATAGACTTTGGTTCAAGCTAATATAAATCCGTTAAGAGTTGATACTCTTTTTTAATCCTTCATACTTCTTATCAACTGTTGTTTTGAATGAAATATCAGTAGAAAATTCATCGAATTAATCAATGGTATCATGATAAAGTCTAGGTTGATTTTGTTCCAAAACAATCACATAATCTTCCTTTTTCTAGTGAGTGCAGTTATTTTATACATATAATACTTATTTTTCAAATAGCCATTTCTTGCTATTTCACAGATTGTGGAAGCGAGGTTATTATCAACAAGAATAATAATTTTCTTATCGGAAAACTGAAACTCCATAATTTTATGAAAATTTATTTTTCCATTAGGACAAATGTAAGGGTGAAATATCAGTTGCAATTTGTTCATCACGGTGTAAAGTTGTACTAAGCCCATCGTCTTTTTTAAACAATAATACATCCATCGTAATCACACACTTAATACTTTTATGTCCTCCATGACGTATAGATCATTTTACGTTTATCAAAAGCCTCACGTCCGCCTTCCATAATATCAATTATCTGTTTTTGAGTATCTAGCATATCTATGTTACCTTGAGATACCTCGATATCAGATTCACGGAAATTAACTACCAGTACTCTTTCAGCATCTCCAAGAACAGGTATATTGGCGTTATGCGTTGCAAAAATAAACTGCACATTTGGTTTGGTTTTAAATATGGATGATATTACTTCATCATATATTACTTTATTATCAAGATCATCTTCGGGCTGGTCTATTATTATAATATCATTGTTATTTTGCGTAAGAATAAACAAAATTAATGCAGAGGCTCTCTGACCAAGTGAATGCTTGCGTAATAACTTATCATGATAGAAAATTTCAACCTTATCTGGAACTTGGTATTGAATCAACTCTTTATATTTTTCAGCCACCTTTTCACAAAACTTTACATATTCAGTTGAAGATAAAAGATTTTTTAACCGCTTTCCATCATTTGTGACCAATTCTGATATTATATCGACATAGTCTGAGAATTTTGTACTGATCATAGAGTATTTGGCATCTGAAATACTCGTTCCTCTGAAATCCGCTTTTATTCTAGCTTTAAAAGTTTCTTTGTCTCCTTTAAACTCTATGTCGATTTTTAATTCGGTTTGTGCTTCGTTAATCTTTTTTGCTTCTTCTTGATATTGTCTGAAAATATTATTCAAATCTTCATTTCTTTGGCGAACAGAAGATAAAAACAATTGTACAAAATCATTCTTTCGTTTTAATGTTTCAGACAACCTGGTATGTTTTTCTTCTGCTTCTAATAATTGCAACTCCATTTCAGAGAATGCATCAGTATCTATTGAAGTATCTTGTATTTCTCGTTTTACAGCTGCAAATTCTTCCGTCAAGCTTTCGATTTTCTGCTCCAATTGATTTAGAACATCTATAGCACCATCTTTTTGTTTGATGATTTGTTCAACACTCTTTTTTATGTTATCGAGTAATACATTGATACTTGAAACAATTTGAACTAGTTTTAAAAACAAATCGTTATTATATTCGCTTTTATACTCTGGTAAATCACTTGCTATTTGAGAATATTTGTCTACCACTTTTTTTATACTTGATAACACATTTTCAATCTCTGATTTTACCGATGTCATTTTAGCCTTATCTGATATAAAAGCGCTTTGCTTTTTAAGCTTACTTTCAACTCCTTTTTCTTTATATATAGATAATTTATGCTTTGTTTCAGCTATTTTAGTTGACAATTCCGATAGCTGCGATGGAATTTGTCTAAAATTTTGCATATGTTCATACATAGTAATAAGCTCATTTATATGTTTCGTAACAGCTTCGTTGTCAATTGAAGTTCTAACAAGCTTGGATAAAAGTTCCTTCTCCTGGTCAGCACTAGTTGACAAATCCTTTTGTCCGAAATATTGAACACCGTCCAAAAGACTTAATGGGCTTATATTTAAGTCATATCCATTTTCGTCTAGTACAGTTATACGTTCATTTAATATCCTGCTTGTATAGTACTTTCTTCCGTGTTTATCATATATCAACAATGTTGCTTTACCACCAGATCCCCAAATGTTTTTTATCAAATCTATTTTATAAGATTGATCTGCTTGAGGATCTATTCCCAGTATATATCTGATAGATTCAAGAATTGCAGATTTTCCACTTCCTCTAATACCTATCAACGTGTTAAGAGATGACGAAAAATGAATGGTTTGTCCATCAAATTTGCCACCTTGAAAAGAGATAGATTCAATAAAACCGTGATTACTACTCGGTATTTCTTCAAATACTCGATTACTACAGTCTTGTAATGCAAACTTAACTGCTGAGTATGAAAACTCTCCTATTTTCAAAAATGATGCCTTATCGCCTTTTCCTATTTGCATAATTGACTTAGGGTCTGAGCCTTCGACAAGAGCAGGCGAATAGCCAAAATATTCCTTAAACTTTGTTAAGTTAGTGCGAGTTCTTGACTTTTGCAATCCTAGCACTCTTTTTTTGAATGATGCTGTTTCAGCGATTGATTCTAGCATACCACCTTTACACTCTTCAAAAAGGCCGTTACTTTGATCTACATGAGCAAATACTATAAAATAATCTTTATCATAGGCATCCAAGCGTTCAAACATTGTCCTTAAATCATAGTTGCATCGTGTATTTCTATTTTCAGGGTTCGATATTCCTGCAAATGCAGATGCCAAAAATGACTGTACATGGTTGTCTCCATTTTGAATCCAATCATCAGGATTAAAGATTATCAATGTATGAATACCATTTGCACCTTCCTTAACAGACAACTCAACTCCTGGAAGAATCAGTATGTTTGCCTTTTTGGCAGACTTCCTTATGGCTTTATACTCTTTTTCATCAAACTTATTATGATTTGTAATGACACCTACCCCTATTCCAGCATCAATTAAGCCCTGTACATAAAACTTCACAAAATCATTTTCTTCTCCGGTATACTTAAACTCTTTATCTTTTCGAGTGTGTAGATGAAAATCTGCTCTGATTGTTTCAATACCATTTTCAAACATAGCTAAATATCCTCCATATCATGAACATAAAAATAATCTCTTTGAAACAATACGATTATCTGACATATCTACATTATACCATAAAATTCGTATTATTTCAAGAGAATTTATCTATTTACTTATTGTATCTGCATTTATTTTTATTAAAAAATTACAATATATATGTTTCTTTCTAAAACTTAATTTAAAATTAGTATATAATATTGAAGCGTGTTAAATGATATATTCTCAATTTTTAGTATTATCCTTATCTAAGATCTTTTGCTTTTATTTAAATTTATAATTTTGTATATACTATTTGTATTTTGGTCATATCAAGTGGATTAATATAGTTCTTTTGCACAATAAAATAATGAACTCGGAAAAACCACATTTAATTTCATGGCTTTATTTCTACATTATTCACAAAAAAATGATGCTTTACTTAATCGGATAAAACATCGCTTTATTGGGAAAATTTGAACATAAAAGCAAATGCTGTTGCTGTATGTTGCCGTGTTCTGACTATTGACAAATTTAGTCTATTTGTGATACAATATATAATTAAGTTTTATATTTCAATTTAGAATTCATTGAAAAAGAAATAAATCAAATAACGAGATTATCAGAAATATAGAGTTGGAAAATATGTTTGAACAGTTTTTATTGTACAACTTAATTAGTACACATTTAATCTTCTATCATTTATAAATTACAAAACGTATATGATGTAACTACATAATTTCATTTGAAACCATATTGATTTTCGCATGGTTTTTGATATAATTTTTAGAAAGAAGGGTAAAATGACATGATTTATATTGCAATTGTTGATGACGAAAAAGAACAAGTTTCACAGATTAAGGATATGATTACTGAATTCTGTGAAAAAAGAAATATAGAATATAAAATTCTTCAATTTTATTGCGGAGAAGATTTATTGGTATGTAGCGTTCCAATTGATATTGCATTTTTGGACATAAAAATGGGAAAAATAGATGGAATAGAGACTGCCCAACGACTTCGTGTTTGGAACAAATGGGTTGCTTTAGTTTATGTCACTTCATATGGAGAGTATATAAAAAAAGCGATGACAATTCATCCATTCGCCTACATTACAAAACCATTTCAGCCAGAACAAATTTTTAATACTCTTGAAGACTTTTTTGAATATCAGCGTAGTATTAATGCTAAAACAAAAGAGTATTTTAAGCTGAATTCAAATAATTCTTGCCGATATATTGAAATGGATGATATTTATTATTTTTACTATCTGGAAGATAGAACAATTGAAGTTAGCCTTCGGAGAGAAAAATATAAAATTAAAGACAGTATTAAGAATATATATAATATTGTGAATCATCATAATTTTATCATGCCTACTCCAAGTATCATTGTAAACATGCAACATATTCATAAAATTGACGGAAAAAACAAGAAATTAATTCTGGAAAATGACGAAGAAATTCTTATTTCTCGCAGAAAATACAAAGAAGTATTTAACGCATTGAATCGTTATATGACAAATGGAGAGTTATAATTATGTCTTATGTTTTAGACTATATCACGTTATTTTTGAATGTAATCCTTTGCATTTGCTTACTTTACAACAAATATCCTTTTATAAAAAAACATATAGTCAAAAGAGTTGGAATGATAACATTGCTCATAATTGCAAAAGCATCTGTTATGGTATTTCAAATAGCACCACTTAATTTTATAACCGGCTTTTGCATGATAATTTTGACTATCCATTTGTTATTTAATTGTAATAAATCCTCACTCTTTATTTATGCTGCGTTATTTTCTATGATAATTCTATGCTCGGATGTACTAAGTGTCATAATTGTTTCAATATTTCATAAAAATACGATATCTGTTACTTTAGGAACAACTTCTCTTGCTTGGAATCATCATTTGTGGGATTGGTTGCTACAGATCATATTAACTCGAGTTACAAGATTGCTGATTCTAAAAAAAGATCGTTTCAAAATTACTTGGCATGAGATAGTTTTTTATATTTTCCTAATTTTGTTTGAAGTAAGTATATTTGCCTATTTTTCTTATGTAGCACAGATAAGTTCATCTGGTTTCTTGATGCTTCTAATCATGATTGGATTTCTAATCTTAGATTTATATGTTATATATATTTTCAACAAAATATCATGTCTTAGGGAAAAAGAACGAGAAACAGATTTGATGCATCAACAGGAGCAATTGCAATTACAGATGTATCAAGAACTTCAAAAAATGTATCGAACAACTTGTGAAGCTGCACACGACATTAATAGACATGTCATTGCTTTGAAAACGTGGATTACCACCAATAAATCAGAGCAAAAAGTTGAAAAGTATCTGTCTGAACTTTCTAACACAGCAAAGCAGCTTCAACCAAGAATTAAAAATCAAAATGAAATATTGGAAATCATTTTGAATACAATCGCTTCGACCTGTGAGAGAAAGCAAATCAAACTGGATATGGATATCGAGGATTTTTCCATGGAATTTATTTCTGATATGGATATTACAACAATATTTTCGAATTTACTTGACAACGCAGTGGATGCATGTATAGAAATAGAAAATGCACCAAAAGAGATAGAGATTGTACTTTGTCAGAAAATGGGACTAATTGCACTACGTATTACAAACACATGTGTGAGTAAAGGAGCAGAACTTCCAAAGAAATGGCATTCTACCAAAAAGAATCATACAGGAATTGGGTTGTACAATGTGAAAAAAGCAGTAGAAAAATATGAAGGAGTTGTATCGATAAAAACAAAACAAAAATTATTTCAGGTATCTGTTACATTGCCATTTGACGTAAAAAAATGACCATTTAGCGTAAACCTATTGAAAAATCAAAATTTTAATGCTATACTGAAAACCACAAGATGTCTTGAAATTAAAATAGGAGGTATTGAACATGCCAAAAAAAAGTAATATTGAAAAGTCAATACTGAAAAGTATGGCTTTCATCGCAAAAAAGTCAGCACAGTTTAATGCAGATAATTTTTGTATGTGGTGGCACTATCAGCCGAAGATGCCAGATGCGGTCAAGAAGATGCATAAATCCTAATGCTAGAACGTTTATCCAATAAATTTGCATGTAGGCTAATTCATGCCGGGATTATTTCCAAATCAGATGCAGATATTTACATGTATGGTTTCTTTCAACTGATCATGATGACCTTGAATATTATGACAACATTGCTCTTGGGTATGCTATTTCATCTTTTAATTTCTTGCATTCTGCTAAACCTATCCTACATCCCAATACGAATAAATGCAGGTGGACATCATGCAGATAGTCCAATAAAGTGTTATATAGATTCAACTATTATGAATGCGGTATTGCTTATTGTTGTAAAATGGTTTCCTATTCATATTTTTGTATCCATCACCTTATTTTTTTTATCTGGAATTTTAATTTGTATTCTGGCACCTGTAGAAACAAAAAATAATCCGTGGAGTAAGGCAGAAAAGGTAGGTTACCGAAAGCGAACCAGAATAATACTTGGAATTGAAATAATAGTTTCTGCTATTGCATTAATTTTTAAGAAAAACTGGATTTTTGAAGTGATCATGCTAGGAATTTTTACAGAAGGTTTGATGTTACTTATAGGAAAATGGAACATCATTATCAGCAAAGAAAAGTAATTTGAGAGAGATGTTGTCTTTGTGTATCATAATTTAACGTCATCCTTGAATAATCATTAATTGAAAGATATAATGAAAAAGAAAAGCAAAATTTATTAGAATAACAGTGATTTATGTAATTGAAATGAATTACTGTTTGAAATTCGGAAGGAGAAATTTCATATGAAGAAAAAGTGTTTAATTTCTTTTATAGTGGCTGCGATGATGTGCGGTCAAATCGTTGCAACAGGACTGACTGCAAATGCAGCAAGTACAACAGTTAGAACTATCGATAATGATTCTATCGCATCTGGCTATAGCAATGAAGATGTTCGTTCTATATACACATATATAACTGCAAACAGTTTATATAATGGTGATGCACGACGTGCATCCTCAAATAATTCACTTGGAGAGTATTATTATAGGTATCCGAATTTAGGAGTTATAGGAAAAGGTAGCCCTGCAACTTTTACAATTCATGTTGGTGCTTATTTGAATCATGCAACTTTTACTGATACGAGTGCAAAATATTATGTAGAATATGCACCTTACGTATTTCAGCGTGTTGGTGCAATTAATCAAAATACAGCACCTGGTGGATGGAATTACATTAGTAAAAGCAATGTTCAGTCAGCAATACTAGTTGAAACCGGTGTAAAAGGTGGATTTAGTGGGAATGAAGCTTATGTAAATCCGTCTGGATTGAGCGGAAAGTATACTGGAGCCGATGGCTTGAAAGTTTGGTTTACATATTAAGGAGGATAAGCTTATGAATAAGAAGGTTAAAGTTGCATCATTTGTTATTGGATCTGTTGTTTGTTTTTCTTGTTTGGCGACTACAATTTGCGTTTCAGCTAAGAGTTCTTCAAATGAAGTAAAAAATAAAGTGCAGACCACTTCAGTTAATGTTAAAAACAACTGTAACGTAAGTGGAGATAATTCAAACGTAGTAAATCCACTTTCTGAAAAAACTCTGATGGAGAATTCATCTGAAAACATTAAAACAACAACTGATTCAGAATTCAAATCTGTAAAAGAAGAAATTTGGCACAAGATGTTAAACAGTATTGACTACTACAATAATGTTTCAGGAAAAATGGTATATGCTGATTCTCCAGGTGAAGATATGTACGTAGAATATCAAACAAATCTTGACGAGTCCAAAGCATATACGGAAGTTCAGGAAATAAATGTTTCTGATTCTTCTGTTGCTGTTATGAGTAGTGACTTTTCATCTTGTACAAATGCAAATACATTTGATGTAGAAGTATTTACCAATGGCACTTCATTGACTATGCTTGACAATATTGAAAAAACTGCCGTAAATGAAGATAACAGTGTTTGCACAAGAGAAAATGCCGAAGAGATAAAAGATGATGAACGTATTGTTATCGAAGAAGATGGAACACCGGGATATTATTACCGTTGTGATGTTACAAACACATACCTTGCAAGTGCTTCGTTATTCCCACAGGAAATGACATTTGGATTTCTTACAGACTTTGAACTTTGGAATGTTGATAACACTGAAACATATGTGGGAAGAAAGTGCTATGTAATTTCCGGAGTTTCTTCTGAGGAATATGGCAACAAAATTGGAGTTAAAAATTTCCAGATGTATGTTGACTGCGAGACCGGTGTTCTCTTGAAATATGTAGGATACGACAAAGATGAAAATATTCATGCATATCTTGCAACAGAAGAAATACACTTTGAAGAAGGAAATGCTGTTGTTTATAAGCCAAGTACTGCTGGATATACATTTATCAAATAATTTACTCATGTATTAGTAATGCTTATAATTTATATACAAATAAAAAAGGTAGTTTTCAGTCGAAAGCTACCTTTTTTCTGTTATTTAAGTTAATATTATTAAGGCAACTCTGTTCAGTTTGTAGAAAAATTCACTTTGAAAGTAAAAATGATATAATTTGCAAATGCAGAATAGATATTTTTTGTCATTTCTTATGAAAAATCATAAAATTATACTTTTTCAACAGGATGAAATCTTGTCAGTTTGTAATAAATCCATGATAAAGCTGACCGGATTTTAGTTGTTATGCATATACAATTGTTTGATATACCATTTTTTCTGCTCTTGCTTGAAGTACATTTCCAATACTGCCGGCAGCATTCAAATTTCCAACAGCAACAGCCGCCTGATAATCTTTATCGTTGTCCATCAATTTCTGTGTCTGTTCATTTACTGCATCTACAACCCTGATTTCCAAGTCCTCTAAATACGCTTGTATTTTTCCTTCATTTACAAGTTTCTGCAAAGATTCAGGAGCATTTTCAACACGGTAGTTCAGATGATAACGGATGCAGTCTCTCCAAAAACAATGCTTTGTAGCGACACCATTTTCGTTGGTGTGTGTAACCGTTTGGGTATCTGTATCCAATGTCCATTCAGCAACCAACTTATCAGCCATTTTGCTGTAAACTTGCTTTTCGCTTTTAAAAATCATAATCAACCCTCATTTCTTATTTTTTCGGAAAAAAAGCAAAACTGCTCCAATTCCAACCAAGGCAATAATTCTGATAATGACAGGCATGATAGTGCCTTTATTATGCTTTACAGATTTTTGAGAATCCTCATTTTCAGAGGTCGTTTTTGCTTCCTCTGTAATCTGACCGATAACTCTGTTTGAACTACTGCCATTTTGATTTGCATAATTGTTATTTGGCTGTAATTCTTCTGTGCTAATCGGTGAAAATGTATCAACTGTGTCACCATTTTCATCAATCATGTTCCATGTATGATTGATCAGCTGAAAATGATAAGAATGCTCCTCCGTATCAATTGTCCAGTTTCCATTATCATCGTCATTAAAGTCCCATCCGGCTATATAATTTTCGTAATAACGCTTGTATTGATACTTGAGTTCGCCAAGTTCAGACCAGTCGAAATCATCTGAACCGTAATTTTGGGTAATCCATTTGTCAAGAAGATGATGCTTAAAAGAAGCTTCCGGAAATTCTGTTCCGTTATCGCTCTTTCCAAGCCACATATCTTCCCATATTTCTGATTCTATGTAGTTTTTGTCCAACATATCTGCTGCATAAGCTGTCAGACTCATGCTTATGCTGATTGCAGTAACTGCAATTGTTGTGATAATCTTTTTCATGTAGGATCCTTTCTATTTGCAAAGTAAAATTCTAAAGCTTTTTCAACGGTCTCATTGATTTCTTTCTTTTTTACATTTTTAGAGAAGTACTTGCTGAATATGTCATTGCTCAGTTTAATGCTTACTGGTTTTGGATTCATGTCAGCAGTGCCTGTAATAATACGAATGATAGTTGCAGTGTCTATATTCCCATTTTCATCAGCAGCATTACGAAGTTGTTTTGCAATCTTCATATCAATCTTGAAATTTTCAGCCTGTTCAGCAACAATATGTTGTGCTTTTTCTGAGAGAAATGAAAGTTCTACACCGCTTCTGATTGCGATTGCGTTAGTATCAACCAATATTTTGAGAGCATCAATAAGCTTATCAATACGAATAAGCCGTGCAACATTTCTTCCACTCATGCTGTATTCATTTCCTATTGCATCCCTTGTCTCATACTTCTGGACCAGTGGTCCGGAAGTTGAATCATTTTCACCATTCAACATCTTCAGTTCTCTAATAATATCATTTCTTTTTCCCTGAGAGAACATTTCATTGTGCCTTTGGGCAATGACCGCTGCCTGTTCGCTGATTCTGAGATTATCAAAACCTCTTTGCATGAGGTTGGATTCAATCACATACATTTCAGCTTCTTCCTCAGTCAACCCTTCTTTTACGATCGCAGGAACTGAACCAAGTCCTGCAATCATTGAAGCATTCCAACGATTATGCCCGATGAGGATTTCATAAGTACCACCATCCGGTTGGACAATAATCGGACTGAGAACACCATTTTCCTTAATGCTCTCCACCATATCTTCCAGACGCTCTCCGGAGTACAGTTCAAATTTATGATTATGATACGGGTGAAGCATCTCGCATGGAATCTGTTTAACAGCATTCTTCATAGCATCGGGTGTACCAAGTAACGTCCCTAAATCAAATTGTGGTGTCTGCATTTCTCTTTTCCTCCAATTCAGTAATCCGTTGCCTTAATTCTGCATTTTCCATCTCCGATTTCATCAGTTTGCTGTGAATCTGTTTGATTGTAATATCTGCCCTCAAAACCATATCTGCATATTTCAACATCATATTTTGAAGTGAATCACTGCTGTTATCAACTACAAAAGCATAAACGATCTCATCGGTACTGTGGATATGTTCCTCAGAAAGCTTGCTGATTACTTCTTTTGCTGTTCTGGCTACAGCTTCCTCATGGCTTTCGTTAAAGTATTCATCCAGTTCACCCATAGTATACGGGAGAAACAACCATGGAATTTCAGATTTTTGTGTGCGATTCAGCATCTTTTCAAAACCTCTTTTGTAAGTTCTATGTATTCCATTCCGATTTTGCAGTCGGTAATGCAAAGCGGAACTCTATTTTCTGCACTTTTGGCTGCTTCAACTGATTTACTGATGTATGTGTCCAGAACTTTTTCTCCATATCGTTCTGAAAGTGTTGCCAATGCAGAACGGCTGACTTTTGTTCTGTCTACCATTGTTGGCAAAATTCCAAGGTACTCCAATTTGGGATTGATAGCAGTTTTAATTTGCTGAAATAATGCCTCCAGTGCCTGTAAACCGTCAAGACTAAATTTCTGTGTCTGTACAGGAATCAGAACCAGATCTGCGGCAGTTAAAGCGTTAATCAGTAAAGAACCCAGAGAAGGCAGGCAGTCAATAATCACATAATCATAACGATTCGTTACTTCATCAGAGAGAATCCTTTTCAATATGGTTTCTCTGGAAATGGCAGTTGACATCAGCGTTTCTGAACTTGCAAGGTTAATATCCGAAGGAATATAATCGGTATTTGCAGAATCACTATGACGAATTGCTGCCCTTACCATGTTGGGAGTGATTGCATTTCCCATACTGGTTGTCAGTATCAGTTGTGTCATTGTAGGCTGTCCGTCAGGCTCATAACCGAGATACTCTGAAAGATTTGCCTGTGGGTCAATATCAACTAACAAAACGTTTTTCTTATGATGAATAGCAAGACAAGCTCCGAGATTGTAAGCTGTGGTGGTCTTGCTGACACCACCTTTCTGGTTAGAAACTGCAATAATTGTACTCATAGTGCTATACTTCCTTTCTTAAAATGGCACATCTTCATCTGCGAAGATTTCTTCAAATTCTTCGGGATTGTATGAAAAATCATATGCAATGGAGTTTCCTTTACGATTTCCTGTAAAGTGAATTTCACGAATAACAACTTGTGTTGCAATACGATTTATACCGTCTTTTTCATACTCGTGGTTACGAAAAGTCCCGACAACTGTTATCAGATCACCTTTTTAAACCAATCGCAAATGACATCTGCATTTCTGTTCCAAGCGATGCAATTAAAAAAATCCGTTTCCGCAACCTTATCATTTTTACGTTTAGGTCGCTGAACCGCAAGATCAAATTTGCAAAATCGTGAATCTTCTGCGATTTTGATCTCAGGATCAGCGGTAAGCCTACCCATCAGAAAAACGATATTCAACATGGCTTTCATTCCTTTCGTGTTAAGTTTATTTTTATTATATACGCATATAAGCTTAATGTCAAGTATAATTTTAGATACAATCAAAACTTTGTGAAATGCGCAGCAAAAATCTACTCTTGCCCAGTGCAAAATCACGATGCAATGATACTTGACTTTATGCCTATGATATGATAGAATAATGATGATACAAATCCAAGGGAGGGAGCGGCTTGTTCACACACGTCTGCGAAATTTGCGGAGAAACATTTGAATCACCGTCCAACAGAGCAAAATACTGCGTATACTGCCGTGATAAGGCTCAGGTTTTGCGAAATAAAGCATATATGGAGAAGAAAAAAGCCGGAACTTCACTCACAGTTGGCAGCGAACAAGTCTGTCCGATCTGTGGTAAGACGTATACTGTCACGAGCGGTTCTCAGAAATGCTGTAAGGACTGTCAAAAAAAGCAGCGAAATGCAAAGAAAAAGTCTGATCCACATTATGTAAAAGAGAAATATGAAACGCTCAGAATCTATGTTCCGAAGGGACAGCGTGACGGAATTAAAGCATACGCACAATCTCAGGGACTTAGCGTGAATAAGCTGATGCTAACGGCTTTGGAGGAATATAGGAAGAATCATAGTTGAAGATTCAAATAAATCGGAAGTTGCAGTTCAGAAAGAACTTGACAAGGCACAAATGCTTTTTGATTCGCTGATGCAGGAATATTTCGGGTAGAAAGGATTATTTGTAAATGATTTTATATCATGGGACTATTCTTAATCGTTTAGATAGCATTGTTAATGATGGAATGTTAAAAGTTACTGATAAAAACAACTCGATATATGGTGTTAGAAAAAATAATAATATATTTAACACGAGTGAGGGATATGTTTACTTAACCACATCGCTAACAAAAGCTATTAGCTTTGCAAATTGTGCATTTTCTCAAGATGCACAATTTAGTGGTAATCGAACTCTAATAATTATAAGAATTGAAATTGACAAAGATCTAGTTGAAGAAGATGAAATAGAATTAAAATCTCATAATAATGACTGCTATCGTCTAAGTAGTAATATTGATATTAAAAAGAGTAGTTTTACTTATCTTGAATTCGATTCATTTCAAGAATGCTGTAATAAAGTAGATGATGGATTAAAGAATACAACAATTAACTGGTATTCTTTAGCTGAAATCAAAAATTGGTTGGATAAAATATAAAACGTCGGTCGCAGGGATGTTGGTATACCACTAAAATTATCAAAAGATGTATACCGATATGGAAGAAAAAATCATAGTAATCTTGAATGAAGTGGAAGAATACTTTGTATTTATGAACTTGGAAGAAGCGTTGATTTAGAGTAAATTCATCCGCATAAATTCCGTAGAACTATGGCCACAAGAGTAATTGACAAGGGAATGCCAATAGAACAAGTACAAAAAATTCTTGAATATCCACAAATTGACACCATAATGCAATATGCTATGGTGAACCAAGCTAATGTAAAGAATTCTCATCAGAAAATTATGAGGTGAAATTTTTCAAATTCCAGTTTGCAGTACTATTCCAATTCGCCTTTCTTCTTTCTCAGTTGATTATTTCTCTCATTTCTAAAATAATCATCCAACGTCTGACGGGCATGATTCAGCTCTTTAATTTCAGACTTCAAAACAGAATACTGCTGGTTCAATTCGGAGCATTCCTGCAAAAGAGTGCTCCGTTTTTTGTCCATACTTTCTGGTGTAGGAATTCTGCCATCAGAGAACCATTCTTTTAACCGCCTGAGAGCCTTTGTATAAGCTTGCAATTCCGAGCAGTGTTCTTTATCAAATTTATCTTTCATGTGACCTGTGAGACTTCTGGATTGTTCAGAAACGCAGCTGTATTTCTGAACTATTTTTGCTGCCTGAATTTTCAGTTTCAGATCATCAATTTCAGTTTTGATATGGTTCAACCGATCCACCAAGACACCCTGATTTCTGTACTTCAAATGCAGGATATTTTCCAGATTCAAATTGTTCTCTGTACAGTAGTGACTTGCAATGTTGATTGCCCTTGAAAGTTCCTGTTTGTTTTTCAGATCTGCCCATTTTTGCAGCCCAAAAGAATTTTGCATTTTCTCTGTATCAGTAGCAATGATTTTCGTCTTTGGTGTGTAACTGATAATGCCGTGAAACATTTCAATTCTGCGTTTAATTTGGCGAGTTTCGTAATACCAGCCAAGAGTTTTTGCTCTTGTAAATCGCTGTTGTCCCTGCAATCTGAATTTCAAGTCGATTTTGTGAGTAGGATTATAGACTACTTCAATTTTCTGAACTTTACATTTTTGCAGAAAATCTTCAAAGTCATCACTATCTTTTACTACCTGGTCAATTGCAGTCGAGTAGACCTACACCTTACAATATAAGCCCCTCACAGAACCGTACGTGCA
>OGCO01003010.1_pt1 | contig 20718 bp, 18 predicted proteins | sample 1570171 | NCBI WGS metagenome assembly OGCO01 (sample SAMEA4370583, study PRJEB24528) | human gut metagenome | reverse complement strand
TCACGCTTTCTGAACTTTAAATTCCAATCTGATTCTATTAATACGGAAGCGGTTGAGAACATAGGCATTACGCTTTTAATTGCTTTAAATTCCAATCTGATTCTATTAATACGGAATTTCAGAATTTTCCGCGGACGGTTCTTTTGTCTTTAAATTCCAATCTGATTCTATTAATACAGAAAACCTGTTGCCGAACACACAGGCCATGGAACTTGCTTTAAATTCCAATCTGATTCTATTAATACCCTATCTTTACAAGTTGCAAGGAGCGGCAGCAATGATCTTTAAATTCCAATCTGATTCTATTAATACGAACGCCATCAGCTGTTCGTCGGTCATCTTCTCCACTTTAAATTCCAATCTGATTCTATTAATACGATGAATGACAATTCAAAAAAAAGAAAGTTCATCGAACTTTAAATTCCAATCTGATTCTATTAATACAAGCAGACGGCACAGGAAGAGCGCCAAAATGGAAAAACTTTAAATTCCAATCTGATTCTATTAATACGCTTGCATTCGAAAAAGGTGTGATTGTGATTAAGCATCTTTAAATTCCAATCTGATTCTATTAATACCATCCATCAGATCCAGTTCAAGATCTACTCCGTTAACTTTAAATTCCAATCTGATTCTATTAATACCTGCTGTTCGTTTTGACATTCTTGTGCTACCTCCTTCCTTTAAATTCCAATCTGATTCTATTAATACCACGAAATTGGTCAATATGTCGTAGATAAATATAGCTTTAAATTCCAATCTGATTCTATTAATACTTTTTTCACTTCCGCTGCCGATGTTGCAGCATTTTTTTCTTTAAATTCCAATCTGATTCTATTAATACATTTACGGCGATATCGTATCGTCAAAATGGGATAAACTTTAAATTCCAATCTGATTCTATTAATACGAGCCAGAGCATTCAAACATATCAAAAAAGTTGAACAGCTTTAAATTCCAATCTGATTCTATTAATACCCGGGAGAAACGAATTTTTACGGCTTCTATATTCCCTTTAAATTCCAATCTGATTCTATTAATACTATCATACCCGAACCGTCCACAAATTCTTCTCTCGTCTTTAAATTCCAATCTGATTCTATTAATACGGTATATGTCTATTGATGATGTTATTGACAAAAGTCTTTAAATTCCAATCTGATTCTATTAATACGGAACTTGAAGGACCTTGGTACATATCGTGTGACTTCTTTAAATTCCAATCTGATTCTATTAATACGCTGTATCAACATAAGTGCCGTCATTACCAGCAACAACTTTAAATTCCAATCTGATTCTATTAATACAATCTCCTGAAACATACAAATAAGCTTCTCCAGTCGGCTTTAAATTCCAATCTGATTCTATTAATACCCCGTGTTCAAAGACACCTTTAAAACCACAGGTTACAACACTTATTTCTGTCGACCTAAGAAATAAACATCTGTATGCCTTAACCTCTTAAACTTCATTATTTCCAGTTGCCTGATTCTATCTGCATTTTTGCCTCTGTCGACCCCCTGCACTTTTTGCATTATTACAGGTCGACAATTAAAAACCTTAACCTTCATCTCACTCTCTCCGATGCCCATTGAAGAAAATCCATACAGACATCTTTTTCACCATCTATTATAACATAAAACTTGTTTTATCATCCTCTTTTGCCCAAAATTCTTTATCCAGCCATTTTTCCTGCCTGCTTTTAAAAATAATAATTGAATCAAGCTCTTCATTTATATACGGTTGCATTTCCTTTTTCAACTGCATCAGCTGAGGTTTCGATATTTCGCCTTCAAAAACTGAATTTTGTATATGTGACAAATATTTCTTGCAAATTTTAAAGATACGGGACCAACGTTTCTGTCCTGCTTCGCTTTGACTTATATCATATACTAATACTATATACATATTACCACCAAATTGTAAATCCTTCATATTCTTTTTCGCCTAATAAGTGTTTTACCAACTTATATGCTTCCAGGCGAATTAAATATTGATATGACACTTTTCTTCCCAGGCCTTTATGCATGATTGTTGTACGCAGTCTTTTTTCCAATTCTGTTGCAATAAGTTTAGAAGCATCTTGTTTTAAATGTAAAAAATTCAGTTCTTTTGTGAAACTATCTTCTGTAATCTGCCTTTTATTTAATAAAGAGAAAATCAACCTGTCACCAATCAGCGGTTTAAAAATTTCTGAAATATCCAGACACAATGAAAAACGTCTTGCTCCAGGCTCATGTAAATAGCTAATTGTCGGATTCAATTGAGTATGATATACTTCACTTAACGTTTTTGCATAAATTAACGAATTAACAAAAGAAATCAGAGAATTAATCATATTATCCGGCGGATGCATCACACGCTTATTAAAATTAATCTCCTGGTTCACAATGGCATTCCATGCGGCATAATAATGCTGACGAATATTTCCCTCTACCCCCATCAGCATTTCTATCGTTTCAGCATTCGATAATGTATTCCGCAGTCTGTCAATCTCCTTCATTTGACTTTCAACGTCTTTTCCTCGGCCATTATAGTATCTCAAATTTCTATATATGTTTTCCGCCGCTGCCTGAAGAAACTTTTTAGCCAACTGAAGACGCTTTTCATAATCCGAATAATACTCCGCTTGCTTTACCAATAATCCACCGGCCAGCAAAGCATCTTTAGGATAATAGCTTCCCGTATAGTAATTGTAGTAATTAAAAAAATGAATTGAAATACCGTACTTCGATATATAATTTAAAAAGGCTGTATTAAATGACATTTCTGACATAACATAAATGTCCGAAATTCTTTCAATTGGCACATCTCTCTTTTCACCCTCATAATTCGTAAACCTCAGCGTATTATCTTTTCTCTTCAAATCACCGCTATTATATATGTACAAACTTTGCTTCACGTCAATCTCCTCCATTAGATAAAACACAAATCATAATATGCACATTTCTTACATATTTTCTTTTTCTCCAACTGCGGTACAGTCTCACGTTTTTTTACCAGTATAATATCATCCAAAACGCCCCTCATTTTTTCTTCGTCTTCCGCCGACAATTCCACCACAATATTTTTTCTAAGCAATGGATAGTCTATCTTTGCTTTCAATTGAGTAACGCCCCGCTGCTTCAAATAGTACAAATAATACTTTGTCTGCCAAATCCCCGCTTCTTCTATTGCTTTACTCTTTTTGATTTCGTGAATCTCTTTATGTTCCCGAATGAAATCAATATTTATCACATTGTCAATATTGACATGCTTATCATCCCTTTTATAACTTGTCTCATCCAGTATTCTTCCAATCATGACATTCTCATTTTCATTCTCCATGTTGATGTCATGGCAAAAGTACCAAAGCTTTCTGCGGCACACAAAATAATAATAAACCATAACGCCTGTAATCCTGTCATCCATAGAAATCCCCCCACACACAATATACCGTATTTCAAAATTTCATTATCCCATCCGCTTTAAACATTCATAATCTCATCTTTAAACTCCATATTTTCATAGTCAATTGGATAAAATCCTTTTTCGTCATAATGACACTTCATAATCGGAATCTTCTCATTTCTGCTGATACTAACATTTCCAAAGTCTTCCCAAAATTTCTTATCATATATTCTGAATTCATACAGCGGTATAGAAATAATAAAACCCTTCAAATACTCCTGAATATCCAGCCGTTTCCTGTACAGTTCCTGATATTCTTTGCCCTTTTCACCTGCTATTGAAAGACGTTTCATTTCTTTCCCAACTTCAATCAGCTGCTTTTCTTTGCTTACAATTTCATCATAGTTCTCATCATAAACTTTTTTAGGAATAATATTCTGTGTCGCTATGTTACGCAATGAAATCATATCATTCTCGTCAAAATGCCCAACCTCTAAATCTTTAAATACTTCAAAAATTCTTTTATACTCTCTGACAAATTCACTGTCTTTGACCCGATCCATTGTAAAATATGTATCTATCAATCTTTTTTTGTCTGCTTCACTCAGTAAACCATCGACTTCGGCCAAAGCATCTACTGAACATTGATACAATGTTTTATCTATAAATCCCTTTCTTCCGCATTTTATATTTGCTCCATCATAATAAACGAAACAATTATAACCTTCTATTTCTTTTTCGCCTTTACGGTTTAGTCTACCCATACGCTGCAATAATGAATTCAAATCCAACAGCTCTGTAAATAAATAGTCAAAATCAATATCCAGACTGACCTCAACAAGAGAAGTCGATATCCATATACCATCCTGAATATCCAACTGGCCTACAGCGTCTTTACTGTAGGTAACACCAAAATCTTTAATTTCCTGTTCCAGTTTTGCTTTATCTGCATTTATAAAACGGCTATGAAATAAATGCAAATTTAAATGCACATCCTTTTCCTTCAGCGCATCAAATAATTCCTGTGCTTTTCTAATGGTATTGCATACAACAAGAATCTTGTTTCCCTTTCCTTCACTTTGATTCTGATAATATTTCCCCAAAATATCATCTGCATTGATGGAGGCGTGTTTTACTAAAACCGAATGCCGGATTTTATCTGAAGAAAAACTCTTTTCTTTGAACGGTATCTCCGCATCATGAACAAGAAAATCTCTTACAAAAGGCGGCAATGTTGCTGTAATAATTGCTATTTTCCCTCCCTGTTTGTGAATCAACCGAATACCGCATACCAGATACGCCAGCAAATCTGGACCATACATCTGAATTTCATCAATAACCAGTTTGGAATACGCCAGTGTGGTCAATTTCATTTCATAACCTTTATATTTAAATACAAAGTCAAACAATTGATCTATTGTGGAAATATTCAACGGAAGTGATAATTTTTTCCCTCTGTCATAATAATCTAACAGGTCCGTCTCCTGAGTATTATTTTTATAATATTCCAGTGATTCTGAATGTAAAAGTCCCAATCGCTCATTAAGCTTTTCATCATGCAAAATATCTTTTCTGACACGGTCATAAATAGAATTGATTGCTGTTCGAATCGGCAATATAAAAAACCCTTTCCAGTCACCAATCCACTGCAGCCCGGCCTCTGTTTTTCCCATACCTGTCGGTGCTAATGCAATGATATTTTCCTCCCGATTTTCCATACAGAATTTCTGCAATTCATTCCATTTGCTTTCCGGATTCTTCTGTTTCCATACTGCCATCATCCCTTCCAATGAGTCCAACAGAAAATCATTTTGATATTCTACCTGATAATTTCCACTGGCACTATAATCGCATCGATGCAGCAGTCCTTTTAACGTGATTGTTTCTGGGTCTAATAAGACTTTTCCTAATATCTTATTCCACACACTGGGTTTTACTTTATAAGTATACCTATCTATCAACAATTCCTGTATAAGATCCATTTTTTCTTTCAATACCTGAGCTATATCACAGTAATTATGATGATGTAAAATAGCACAGGCAATTTTCAAATAATCCTCTTTAGGATAATCCTTCGGGTTCAGATAAAACACGGATAAAACATTATGGCTCACTTCTTTTTCTTCATCGAATTTTATTTTTCCGCTTTTATCATTCACTCTCATTTGAAAAGGTAAATTAACCTTACCATCATCATGATGGCAGCCGCACTCTTTAAGCAGATCATACATATGCTCACTTGATATATATCCCAGATTCCACAGTATCTCTGCCTGTCTTAGAAAATCCTCATAATGCTCGCCTAATGTCTTATCCGGCTTGGCCATATACGCTTTGATTGGTTTATCTAAATCAATTTTGTCAACATCTGTTTTTTTCATTTGTTTCCCTCTTTAAGCAAAAGCTATTCCTGTCACCGACAAGAATAGCTTTATAACCCTTATAAAAAATTAACAATATAAACTTGTCCGTCTTCTGTCTCGGCTTCTTTATCCACCCACACATTTTCACTGGTTTCATCAATTGTGAAATCCGATGTATAAATGACTTTCACTTTTTCCGTAAAGATTCGCTTTCCTGTACTGACATCATACTTTTTTCCAAGATAATACTTAGTTCCCGAAATATCTCTGTTTTCATACCAGCCTGTGTTTATTCTTTCATTCATCACATCCTCATAATTCAAATACGCAGAATAGCAACTCCTGTAGGATTCTTCGTCCTGTTCCAGGTTAACAAACTGTATATCTTCTACATCAACAAAATCTTCACTTCTGCCAAGTGCCTTTAAATCATCTATATGATTATAAATATCGCATAACGTTTCATCCGAAGCCTGAACATGTATGACCAATTCAATATCATCCAAAATTTCATAATATTTTAACGACTTTGTCAATGTACGATATTTTGCAATTGGTTTCTTATAATGTTCTTCTTCATAGCGTTCAGCATTGATTTTATATTGTTTTTCTTCCTCCTTTAATTTCCGTTCTTCTTCTGCAAGCTGCTTGAATTTTTCCGAGCCCTTTTCCTGCTCCTTTTTTTCCAATGCTAAAATACTCTTTTTCTGTTTATACTCAGCCAATTTATTTTTATATTCTGTTTTTTTCCATTCTGCAATACGATTTCCTTCCTGGCGCAGCTGACGATATTCATTTAATAATTGTTCATCATGCACCTGAATCGTAATGTTCTTCAAAAAACTGTTGCCCTGAGATTTTTTTGCACTAGCTACTTTCGTATATGCATTTGACAGCATGGAAGCACTTTTCATTTTCACAAGTATCCCACGGTCATCCATTGTAGAGTTGAGAAAACAATGATCTACATAGGCTTCTCTATGCATAGATGCAAACCGTCCCTGGATGCTGACATTCATTTCATGGTATTCCCGATACCCGCATATACTGTGCAATGCACCAGTTATTGTCGAAATCGGCGGCAGCGGATACGTCATTTTATTTTCCGCCGTCTCCTCTTTCCGATAATTGGCACTTGCCTGATGAAGCTTGATTCTTAAAGCTTTCATCCATATCCTCCTCATTCCTAATTAGCATAATAATTCATAACTTCTTTACGTAAATTCTCAAAGAAATCTGAGACTGACACCGGATTTAATTCCTTTATAATCTCATTTTCATTTTTCAGAAGATTTCCTCTTAATAACGCACATGAGAATCCTCTTGCCAGTTTATCTTTCAAATCCTGTGAAATAATCAGCTGGGATTCCTCTACCTGTATGACATTTTCAAAGTAATGCGTCTTTCGATCGGATAATCCACCGATTGCAAAAATAGGTTCTGCATTATCCAGATTGCCCTTTACCACCAATGATAAATTTTCCACTGCATTTAACAGCACACATACTCGTGCTGCCTTTTCTTCTGCATTGGCTTCCATCTGGAAATTTTCGTCCTTTCCTATCATCTCCAAATCAATTGTCATGCTATATATTTTTAATGACTTATCATACTCATACTGATATGGCATCAAACCGGATTCACCACCGCTTTCCTGAACAGAAATTCCCTGTGAAGCCGCATAATTAGTTGCCAGATACAAATTATTATGAAAGCGGTTTTCATTCACAAAATGTTCCGTTGCAATGGCATCTGTCAAATAGAAAGAACTCTTTCTAATGCAAGTCGTTCCCTGGGTACTCATATATCCGCCTTCCAGTGCCCTGCAGTTTGCTGCATTCAGTTCTTCATTTACCTTTTTCTGAGCAGCGCCATCCTTGCTTGTTTCCAAATCATCATACATCCCACTCTGGACCATAATGGCATTTTTTAAACTTTCACGACTCCTCATAGAATAAACTTTTCTATTCTTAAAAACTTTCTGCACACTTGCAATATTTCCGATACCTTCTGAATAATTAGATGTCATATTTGCCACGATTGTCAATGTTAACGCTTTTTTCATGATATTCTTCCTCACATTCTAAATTTCTTTTTGTTTGTCGTACGGTTCCCTGCGAAGCGCATTCACAAATGTATAAGCCAGCTCTTTATTTTTTTCGAAATCCTCAAACAAATCATAAGCAAAGTCTACCGGTTCATCCACGTAATTGGATAAGTTCAGCAAAACAATATTAAACCTGTCAAAATCTTCAAATGTCAATGCACTTGTCAGTTTCTGTCGATATGCATTCAGCTTGTTATCAGGCAATTTATAGACTGTTCCTGTCATTTTCCATGCCATCTGTTTTGCGCACTTGTATGCCTGCTTTGTTTTCTGTTCCAATTCTTTATCCTCCTTTATCAAAATATTGACTCGAATTAACTGGAAAATGACGTATGTATACCCACTCTCTCGGTTATTCTTTAACATATAATCCAGCAAATTATCCAACAATGTTAAATTTACAATTGCATCCGTTACTTCTTTAAATACATCAATATAATACTTATCCGTTATTTTAATTCGAAAGCAAAAACACTGATACGGATTTTTTCCATCCTTCCCTGTTTTCAGTCCCCGCAAAACATTTAAGCTTTGTTTTCTCAAATATAATGTTTCATAATATGAAGCATCGATATTTTTCGTAATAATTTCTATATCACTTTGAATAAACTTATCCGTTTCCAGCAACAGCTTAAAAAATATCTGCCGTGAATCCAGACTCTTGCCATTCTCTTCTGCTCTTTTTCTTTCCTCAGCCAGTTTGTATGCGAAAATTGAATTTGTTTTATATAAATTCTCCAATTCCACATTATCATTGACAAAGAAGAAATCCCGCACGCCCTGAAATGCAAAAGGGATGAAATCAAACACTTCATCATCTGTTCCTGCAAAATTATTCAGATTAAAATTATAAGCCAAGGATTTCCCCTTCTTAGGCATATCTATATAATATCCAAGCAGGCGACAGCATTCTTTTGCTTCTTGAAATAATTGATTGGTATTGCAATAATTTCGATATAAATTCAATTTATTTCGAAATGTTTCTCTTATAATTTCCTCCCGATTATCATTCAGTAATTGCTGTATCTGATGGGCATTTGAACCATCAAACTTGATAGATTTAAAAGTCTTCTTCAGCACTGTGTTGGCTACCATCTTCTCATTCACTTTTTTTATCTGTTCCTCATTCAAATCGTCTTGACGAATCATATTCTCTATGATAAGATGTGCCATATCTTCTGGATAATTATCCTCTACAAATTTTAAATAATCATGTTGTGTAATACTGGCCGGATTATAAATAAGACATTCGTTTTCAATCTTCCAGTCATCCTTTTTTTCATCAAAGTACTTAAAGTACCTTATGAGCCCCGTGATGGCTGCCGAATAACGCCAGTCATACGGTTCCAGGGTCCTCCAATCATTATTCATCCCCTGCTTCCCCCTGTCTTAAAATATTGACCTGCCCGAAGCCCGCAGATTTTTTGCTGCACATTCCTGCTTCATAGAAATACTGCAGCACATCTGGATTGCCATGCATCTTAAAGATTCCTACAGAAACATCTATATATCGTTTATAAAAATATACGAGTACTTTCTTACATTGCACCGGCTCTATAGACAAGCCTTCCAGTATACTATCTGGAAATCCCGCCATACTGGCCTGATACTTGAGAATTTCTATTGCTTTTTCTCTAAAATCACTATCCTTGTATGTAATGAATCTGTCGCGATTGGTTTCTCTGTCATGTTCACGAATACATAATCCATTTCCAAGGCAGGTCTGAAAATAAATTGTCGACTCGTTGATTAACTGCTCCCTTTTCTGCGAGACACGTCGAAGTGTCATTGTATTTCCCTCCGGAAGCGGATAATGATTATTCTTCATTCCAAGAAAAGATGAATAAAAAATCAAACCTGTTTTATGCCTGTTATCTGCAGAGAAAATGACTTTCATTTTTGGCTCCGGCAGATATATTTTCTCACGGGTAAATTTGGCACGTCCTAAAAGTACTGTAAATGAATAGTCCTTTTGCTCTGTCCCGCCAAAATACCGTTCATAATATTTCCCCTGATTACATCTGGTTAAGCCAGCCTTCAGCCAGGATAAAATGAGTCTCCTGTAATCTAAATTTATTTCCGGTTTATCTAAATCAAATTGCAATTCCAGCCGCATGTCTTTTACCTCCTGTTCCATATTGTCCTGTTTTTATATTACACCTTATTTTTAAAATTTTCAAGTTTTTTCCATATGTTATTATGTCGTTTTACTTATAATTTAATTAGCATATCTTATAAAGTCTCGACTTGCTATTTACTCCTATAGACTTTTCTTCGTTCTAATGTTATACTTAAACAGATTATAATTAATTACTTTCATACTGGAATCTAAATTATGTGATTATCTCGTATTATTTAGTTTAATTGACCATATTGGAATATTTTATGTTACAAAACTTTTCTCTAACCGCAGAAAACACAGCATTTAAGCCGATATCCCTTACCACTCAACTTAAAATGCTGTGTTTTTCCATGTTTTTTTACCTATTTGGTTTTAATTAGTTTTCAAAATGAATCTCTTTCCCGTCTATAAATCTTGCTCTGATGTTCCGGTCATCCCCTATATAACAGAATCGCTCCAGACGCTCTTCTGCTGTAAGCGGTACCCATGAATCTTCCATAGTATCAATAACCAGAGCATTAAACTGATATCCCTTTTCAAAGGATCCGACTTTTCCAAAGACACTTCCTGCTTCTTTTGTTGCATGATAAAAAGCCTGCGTAAGCGTAATTGTCTGACTCTGATCCGGCTCATAAAATTCCTTTAATTTTGAGAGCTGAACGGCACGCGCAATCTGCTTGTATATGGCAATGCTGTGTCCTCCGGCCACATCTGAACCAATAGCAATCTTCAGTTCTTCATCATGCATAGCCGCCAGCGGCATAATGCCCGCAATAATATTGGTCGTTGCGTCCGGGCAGTGAACCGAAAAACTGCCGTGCTTTTTCATGATGCGCTTGTCTTCTTCTGTCGGGAAAATAACGTGTGCAAAAATTGAAGGGCCATGGTCCATCAGACCGGCACGCTCATAAATCTCTGCATCTGAATGATATCCAGGGAAACATCTTAATGCTTCCTCTGCTTCCCAGATCGATTCCACCAGATGTGTATGCACACCGCAATGGTACTTCGCTGCAAGCATGCCGAGACCTGTCATCAGTTTTTCACTGCATGTCGGTGCAAAACGCGGTGCAAGGATCGGTTTGACTTTCCCGCTGCCTGTATGACTGTCCAGATAGATTTCTGTTTCTCTCAGGGAATCTTCTGTTGTCTCAATGAGAAACTCCGGAGAATTACAATCCATATTGACTTTTCCTACAAAACCATACATGCCCTTTTCTTCCATTTTCCTGAACAAATAGTCTGTTGCCTCACGATGGATGGTTCCAAAAACATTGGCATGAAATGTTCCATGACAAATCATATCATCCACAAAAGCATCATAACACTTCTTTGCATAAGACAGATCTTTAAATCCGGCTTCCTGCGGAAATGTGTAATGATTCAACCAATTGGAAAGAAGACAATCCATGCCTATTCCACGCTGCACATACTGTGAACCATGCACATGCAGATCCGAAAAGGCCGGAATGATCATCTGACGTCCATAATCTATACATTCTACATGCTTATATTTCTCCGGAATTACCGGATAAATCCCCTCGACTTTTCCACTATCCACTGCAATATAGCTGTTTTCATAAACTGCCAACGCATCTGCAGATGGCGTATACACAATATCTCCATGGTATAATTTTACTGCCATATCTATTTACTCCACTCAGTTTTTCGACTCCAAATCCTATACAAAATCTGATGACAGTGCCTGCCTGCTATTTTGCTTTCATCTTTTTGATGACTTCATTGGCCCTGTCTATGAATCTGTTATATGCCTCAAAGCTGATCAAACCATTACTATTCATATCCAGATAAGATCTGACTGCCCAGAAACTCCAAATAATACCTTTTTCAAGATTATCATTCACCTGATCTGCGGTCACAAGCCCCTGCTCTACGAGGAATTCATAGAACATTTTCTTCACTTCAGGATACTGGAACATTTCATAAAAACCACAGTCATAGCCCAATGGTACAAGATATTTTTCACCGGATTTTGTAATTTCTGCAGACACTGCCACATTCATGCTGTCATGACAGATTTCAATCGCATAGGCGCCATTCTCAATCACCCAGTCTTTCACCTTTGGATCATAATAAGCAAAATCTCTGCGCTCCAACGAAAAACATACCTGCTTTTTCTCACCCGGCTGTAAAAATATCTTCTTGAATGCTTTTAATTCTCTCACCGGTCTTGGCAGTCTTGTCTTCATCTTTGGTTCAATAAAAAGTTCTACAACATGTTTTGCCGCTACAGCACCTGTATTGGTCACATCAACTGTCACGATTGTATGGTCATTCTCTTCGCTGACCGCCAGATGATCATATTCAAATGATGTATATGACAAACCATATCCGAAAGGATAGGCTGGCTGAATACCCTTCTTTTCATAATAGCGATATCCGACATAGATGTCTTCCGCATATGGAATTTCATATACATTACCATCAAATGAAAGGTAGGCCGGTGTATCCTGCAGACGCTCCGGAACTGTGTTAGCCAGACGACCGGATGGTGATACTTTTCCAAACAGAATATCTGCAATGGCACTACCCATACCTTCACCTGAAAACCATGTCAAAAGTACGGCTGAAACCTGATGACGCCATGGCATTTCACAAACTTCTCCACTGGATAAGATAACAATACAATTTTTATTCACTGCAGAAACAGCATCAATTAATCGCGTCATTCCTTCCGACAATTTGATATCTTTACGATTATAATCATCATCTTCACCAGGAAGAAAACTTCCCACAAACAGAAGAACCTGATTCGCTTCCTTTGCTGTTTGAACGGCTTCTCTAATCAATTCATCTGTTGTCGTTCCATCGGCCTGATATCCCTCTGCAAATTTAACTTCACACTCTGTTAAATACGGAATCATCTGTTCATATGGTATATCAACCTTTCTGGCATGAACTGCTGCGCATCCAGTTCCCTGATATTTCGGTTCTTTTGCCATATGTCCCAGTACAGCAATTTTCTCACCTTTTTGTGGTTTTAACGGCAAAATCTGATTTTCATTCTTTACAAGAACCATAGACTCTGCAGCAGCTTCAACTGCCAACCAATGACTGTCTTCATGCTTCACTGTATCCCATCCTGCTTCCCACTCTTTTAATTGGAAAACAAGTTTCAAAATTCGCGCTACTCTTTCATCAACCAACTTTTCATCCAGCTGTCCAGTCTCTACAGCTTGTTCAAGATAAGCAGCAGAACTCTTGCTTAAAGGCATCTGAAGATCGATTCGTCCTTTACTTGCTTCAACCGGATCTTTAACGGCTCCCCAGTCGCAAACGACAGTACCGTCAAATCCCCATTCGTCCTTCAGAATATCTCTTGTTATTCTGTTATCACCGCTGACTTCTTCTCCATTAATCTTATTATAAGCGGTCATCAGACTCACCGGATGTGCTTTTCTCACAACCCGCTCGTAACCTGCAAGATAAATCTCCCGTAGTGCTCTTTCACTAACATGTACATTCACACGCGTACGCCTGGAATCCGAATTATGACATGCAAAATGTTTCATACATGTGCCGACACCTTCATGCTGTACACTGCTCACAATCGCTGCTGCCATCTCACCTGTTATAACCGGATCTTCTGAATAATATTCAAAATTTCTTGCCGTCAATGGATGTCTGTGAATATTCATTCCCGGTCCCAAAAGCATATTAATTCCAAGTTCCTTGCACTCACCTGCAAGTTTTTTTCCGATTTCTCCGATCAACTCTGTATCCCATGAAGAGGCAATAGCAGAGCCACTTGGAAAACAAGTGGCTCTGTATGTACGTGACATGGCTTCCTCATTGTCAAAACTGCCACCAAGGCTGTCATAAAAAGACATCTCCTCTGGCTGATCAGAACCAATCTGAAATCTTACACCGCTTGTTCCATCGCTTACCAGAATTGATGGAATGCCAAGTTTTTCATAATCTCTTGTTCTCCATGAATTCTTTCCTGTACACAAGAGAACTTTTTCATGCAGTGTCATTTTGCTGATGATTTCTTCAATTTGTTCTTTTTTCATTGATTAACCTGCCAATTCTGTAAATTTAATTTTTGAGCTATTATTTAGAAAGGTTATCCCAGGCATCCTGAAGCTCCTGAAGGAATTCCTCGTTTGTGGATTTGCCTGCACCAAGTTTCTGTACAGCTTCACCTGCTGCCTGCGCAAAACCATCCGGATAGAATGTATAGTAGATGTTGTCTACTTTGCCTGCTGCCATGTAATCAGAAACAGCTTTGCCAAGAGTACCAATACTGTCCGCATCTGCTTCCATATTGTTGTATGCAGGAATCAGCTGTAATGTCTTTGTCATGCACTCTTTACCTTCATCAGATGTAACAAGCCAGTTGATAAAGTCTTTAACTGTATCAAGATTCTTGGAATCCTTGTTGACACCCCAGTATGTACCTACCAAATATAACTGATCATTTTCTTTTTCATCACTAGAATAAGGAATACCCATCAGACTTACAGGCAGATCCGGGTTGATTGCATCATACGTTGGCTGTGACCAGTTACCGCCGATTGTAATAGCCATATCACCGGAACCAACTAAAGATGTCTGTGTATTAAAGTCTGTTGTTGAAGGATTTGTATCTAAAGCATATTCAAATGTAATGAAATCTGCCAGTTCTTCAAATACTTTATTTCCCACAAATGATGTAGAACCATCCGACAAACCATCAATGAATGCCTTAGGATCTTCCTGGCCAGCAAAACCAAGGTTGATCATAAAGTTGCCTAACTGATACCAGTCCATATAAGTTTCTGAAATAGGTACGGATACACCGGCATCTGCCAGCTTCTGTACATCTTCTGCTAATTCTTCTTTTGTTGTCGGTACTTTTGTAATACCTGCCTGTTCAAAAAGTGCTGTATTATAAACATAACCTGCTGCCTCTACAGACAAAGGAAATGCAACCACTTTACCGTCAAGCGTAACATTTTCTGCTGAAGTATCTATCATTTCAGATGTAAAAGGTTCACCTGTCAGATCTGCTAACTGTGACTGCCACACAAGTGCATCTGAATACCCCTGAATACTGAAAATGTCCGGTGCATCACCGCCTGAAAACTTTGTCTTCAAACTCGTTGCATAATTATCAGATGCAGACTCGCAGACGAATTTAACCCCCGGATGAGATTCAGAGTAAACTTCACACACCTTCTCAAGGGCATCCTGAATTTCTGTTTTCATCTGATAAATATAAATTGTCTTCTCCTCACCATCTGCTGCCTGAGATGCCACCTGTGTATCAGATCCTTCTGCTGCACCTGTTGTTTCCTTTGCACCACTGTTGCCGCATGCAGCCATGCTGAGCATCATTGCAACTGTCATTATTAAAGCTGCTGCTTTTTTCATCTTCTTCATCGTCTTCCTCCTTAATCATTTAGTTAAGTTTCCTCTATTATTTAACCTTTTACAGCCCCGGCAATAACACCGTCCATAATCTTTTTCTGTAAAAGAATAAATACAATAACAATCGGCAGAATCGTCATTACCAATGCCGGCAATGCAATATCCCATTTACTGGCGTACTGTCCGAATAATCTGCTGATTGACAACTGAATCGTCATCAATCGTTCATTATTCATCATAATTAACGGAACCATAAAATCATTCCATATCCAGAACATATCCATCAACACCACGCTGACCATTGTTGGCTTCAAAAGCGGAATGATGATTGAAAAGAAAATTCTTGTTCTTGAACAGCCATCAATTCGAGCTGACTCTTCCAGTTCCACCGGAAGCCCTTTGACCGCACTCTGCATCATAAAAAACGCAAAAGCAAGACCGATTCCCCAATAAGTCAGAATTGTTCCAAACATAGAATTATTGAGTCCCAGTACTTTCATTACCTGTACAAGGGGCAGCATCAATGATGCAAAGGGAATCAACATCGATAATATAACAAAGGTCTCAAAGACTTTTGAATATTTCGTCTGATATCTGAATGTCCAATATGCAGTCATCGCCGCAAGTAAAGTAATACCTGCAACAGAACCTATCGTCAAAACGGCTGTATTCTTCATGACATGCAGTACATTCACTTCTTTGAATGCCTTTACATAATTTTCTATCTGAAAAACATCCGGCCAGCTCAAAGGCTTTGTCAAAATCTGAGCTAATGGCTTAACTGAGTTCATCACAATTAAAAAAAGCGGATATACGAAGATTAATGCCAGAATCAATACAATCACAAATATAATGGCTTTTTGCTTTTTCGCTCTTTTGTTCATTACATCAATTCCTCCTCTTTCTTTCTGGAGAAATACATCTGAACAGATGTAATAACCAGGATAATCACAAAAAATACAAAGGATTCTGCTGTTGCAAGACCATATTTATTATTCGCAAAGGCATCATTATAAATATTCAATGCAAGAGATACGGTGGAGCCATACGGCCCTCCCTTTGTCAAAGAATAATTCAGATCAAACATCTTGAATGCCTGAGAAATCGTCCAGAACAGGCATAATGTAATATATGGCATACATAAAGGCAGCTTGATCTTAAAGAAAATCTGAAATGCGTTGGCACCATCAATCTTGGCTGCTTCAACAAGTTCTGAAGAAATGCCGGTTAACGCAGCAATCATGATAACCATCACATACCCCATCCCCTGCCATACGGATACAATCACAATGGCTGCATAGGCCGTCATTTCTGTTCCAAGCCACGGAGTCATCAACGGCCCGAAATGCAATAATTTGCCGATTGCAGGTAAACCATTGATAAAAATAAACTGCCATACAAAACCAAGAATCAAACCTCCGATGATATTCGGAAGATAAAATACAACTCGAAATGCACTCTGCAACGGAATTTTTGTCGTTAACAGTGCTGCTATCGCAATACCTGCTATGTTCATGCAAACAACATTACATATTGCAATAATGAATGTAAACTTGAATGCGCCGAGAAAATTACTCTTTCCGGTAAAAATATCTATGAAATTCTTGATACCTATAAATGAAATATTTGAAGATACACCGTTCCAGTCTGTAAACGAATAGCCAACACTGATGATAAACGGTATAATAATGACAATGAGAAACACAATTGATGCCGGACCCAAAAATAAAAGATGTTCCCACAAAGCCGGACTATTAAAAGACTTCTTCCTGTTCATAAAACGCTATTCCTCCCTCACCCTTACCGGCAGATACCGGTTACTAATAGCACCTGATATTTTTATTCGTTGAATTGATATCTCTATTATAATCAATCCCTGTGAATAATCATCTCATTTTTTAACAAGTAAAATACATTTTTTTGATGTTTTATTTTTGACTCATCATCATTTTTTTGATGTTTTATCAGTTTTTATTCTTTTAATTGACATTTTTTTGCTTATAAATTATACTAATATTACATTTATTTATCATTTTTTTGATATTTTTATGCTATGAATTTTCAAAAGGGAGGCAATTATGGATTATTTTCATGAAACGATCAAAGTTCCTGAACAATTTCTCGCATGGGTCTATCTTCAATCAGAAAATTGTATTACCGATGTCAAGAAGCACTGGCATCGAAGTCTGGAAATTTCATATATCATCAAAGGTTCCTGCTTATTTGAAATTAACGGACATGAACTCGAAGCACATCCTCATGACATCCTGTTAATCAACAGCTGCGACATTCATGGCTGTCATACAAACTATCATTCAGAAAGCGAAATGCTTTCGATTATCTTTCCATATAGTTTTCTCATGGCTGTTTTTCCGACTTTTAATAATTACCGCTATATCGTAGAGCCTTCATCTGATGCTTATGATAAATTGGAATCTGCTTTTGCGGAAATTTATCCGATTTTCCGCAATCGCAGCCAGCTTCCTCTTTATCAACTAAAGCTCAACAGTTTCTTTTATGAAATTCTTTACATTCTGTTTTCCGAATGTAAAGCCCCAAAACTCGTTCCTCATTCTATCAAATCACAGAAGCATATTGAACGCTGCACAGAAATTATCGACTATATTGATAACCATTATATGGAATCACTTTCATTAGAAATGCTGGCCGATGTTTTTTCACTCTCAAAGGAACATCTCTCACGTACATTTAAAACATACATGGACACCACTTTCAAGAAATATCTGACCAGCATCCGTGTTCATCATGCCTATCAGGATCTGATGGACACGGATCTGTCTATACTGCAAATTGCTCTGGACAACGGTTTTTCGGATGCACGGGCCTTCTCCAGTGCTTTTTACAGCTATTATGGCGAAACACCTCTCAAATACCGAAAAAACAGTAAAGACTCCGATATGTCCCATCAAAAAAGAGCCTATTTGAGAACTCATGGTTTTCTGTAAACCAAAAATAAAACCGTTCCAAATCAGTATCCTTTTTCAAAAATACTGTTGGAGCGGTTTTTTAATCTCTATCGGTTTGCTTAAATGTATATTCATACCCGCATCCAGACATTTCCGGATATCCTCCTGAAATGTTTACAATTCTTTCTTATTATCAGCACTAGGTGTTGTCACAATCACTTTCTCAGGCGTAATGATCAAATATTGATTTGATGATGCATTTATCTTTATACTCTATTGATTTTTCTTGCCGACGCGTCTATACTGTGTGTTAACATCAATATGTTGCATCGTTTTTCTGCCTTGTATTTGCAGACAAACCTAATATTATTTTATTAATGGAGGAATCATTATGTCTACCTTACATAAAGAAGCGCAGGGAAAACAGCTCCGACTTCGGATCCGCATTGAAAATATCACAATCACTTTGCTGGCTGTATTTTCGCTTTTCTTGTTTATACTCACATTTTTCCCATTTTCAAAAATATCGCAGACCATGCAGGTCTCTTTTGAAATGGGCCGAATGGTTCAGCGTGCATTCTCAATTATCCTTTTTGTCCTTTCCCTGCAGTTATGGAAGAGGAAACGAAACGCATGGTCTGTTGCCATGTTTATCTTTGTCTTGAATTTCTTAAGAGGATTGATCGGTATGGGGCATCCGATGCACAATGTCCTTATGTTGTTTGACCTTCTCCTATTTATTTTGTTTTTCTTTTTCAGAAAAGACTTCTGCTGTCCCGCCGGACGTGAAAATCGCAGACAAACAGGACTTCTTGTTCTTCTGGCTATTGCAGGCGTACTGGCCAATACAGGCATTACCTGGCATTATATGCGTCTTGGCATGGATGGAAATGAATCCGTTTCTATTTCTGAAAGTTTTTCACAAAGTATTGGCACGATGTTTGGTATGGGTAATCTCCCAACATCCATGGTCAATCAGCACGGAACGGAACTGGTTCTTTTCTGGTTCAGCTGGGGCTGTATCCTTGCCGCAATTCTTTTCGCCATGCGTCCATGGATCCAAAAGCAGGCACATGGCGTTCAGGAACTTCAGCATGCACGTACACTTTTAAATTTGTACAGTCAAAATCCATGTTCCTATCTGGCACTGGAAGATGATAAATGTCTCTATTTTGGTCATACTGTTGACGGTGTCCTTCCATATGGCATAGTTGGCGACACCATCATAGTCAATGGAGACCCTGTTTGCAAGGATGAAGATTTCCCGGCACTTCTGGCTGAGTTCAAAAATTTCTGTCAAAAGAGTGCGCATAATATTTTCTTTCTCGGTTTAACGGATTATTATCTTTCTGAATATGAAAAGCAGGGCTTTGGCCTTGTAAAAAGCGGCGAAGAGACCCGTTTCAAGCTTTCTGACTATGAGATTACCGGCAAAAAGGGTGCTAAAATGCGTATGAATATCAATCATGCCACCAAAGCCGGTGTCACCGTCCATGAATACAAAGTTCTTGAAAAACGTGACCCTGCCATAGACAAAGAATTCAACCGCATTACCAATGAATGGCTGGAAGGTAAAAAAAGCGGCATGTTGCAGTTTACCATGGGTACCGTCGGATTGGAAAATCCAATGGACAAACGTTATTTCTATGCACTGAATTCAGATGAGAAAATGGTTGCTTTCATTGTCTTTGTACCATTTCTTGGCAAAAACGGTTATATGGCGGATGTCACAAGGCATGGCAAGGATGCTCCCGGCGGTGTAATGGAAACGATTATTTATCAGGCATTCCAGGTATTTAAAGAAGAAGGTATTGGATACGGCAGTCTCGGTGTTGCTCCATTAGCCGGTTTGGATACAGAAAGCAAAAATCCAATGGAACGTCTGCTTCGATTTATCTATGATCATTTGAACGATTGTTATGGTTACCGTGATCTTTATCAGGCAAAGAAAAAATACAGTCCGACAGAATGGGTGCCTTCCTATTACGCTTATCTTCCAAAATATCCAACACCTAGCATGCTCTATGCTGCAGTTGAAATTCAGAATCCGCATGGCATTCGCGGTTACATTCTGACTATTTTGAAAGGGGAATTCAAACGATGGAAAAAATAATCCCACAACAAGGTGTGGCCGACACCCCTCACGCCAAAATCTATTATCAGATCAGCGGTCATGGCACCCCACTTCTGATGCTCCATGGCAATTCAGAAATACATCATGTTTTTTCCTAATTAAAGGGGCCACTCACACGGCCATCTGGCACCGTCAAGAGTTTTATCTGTATATGATGATTGAATTTCTACACAAAGCTAGCCTTTGAATTAAATACAAAAAGCTATCGCTTTACGGTATTTGTAAAACAATAGCTTTTATTTTATTCTTTATCTATTTATGGTCATCGGGGTGACAGGATTCGAACCTGCGACCTCTTGATC
>OGCO01003008.1_pt1 | contig 20726 bp, 25 predicted proteins | sample 1570171 | NCBI WGS metagenome assembly OGCO01 (sample SAMEA4370583, study PRJEB24528) | human gut metagenome | reverse complement strand
CGCTTCTACATCCTGCATTCGTGTATCCACATCTTCTCCCCGCTCTACAAGAACCGGTGCATAGCCCATTTTTGCCAGGCTATATGCACAGAATAATCCTGCCGGTCCGCTTCCGGCGATTATCGGCGCATGTGCAAGTGTTTCTGTGCCGGTTGGAACCGGTGCATATATCGGCTTTGCTTTGCAGACGTTTACATTTTTCGGCAGATTTTTCTTCTGTAATCCTGCTTCGTTTTTTACTGACAGTTCCAGTGTATAGACATAATACAACACCGGCTTTTTCCGTGCATCCAGAGAACGTTTTGCAATCCGGAATCCGATAAGGTCCTGCTCGCGGATGTGCAGTTGTTTCAAAGCTTTTTCCTTAAGACGCTTTGTTGTATGTGGAATCTGTAGTTTCAGATTTGAAATTTGGATCATCCGTTTTAACTCCTGTTATTTTATTACTTTTATTTTCCGGTGTTTTTCTTACCTGCGGCAGCACATCCGGCAAGATACCCACTTGCCCATGCCCATTGCAGATTGTAGCCTCCGCAGATGCCGTCAACATCCAGCAGCTCTCCGGCAAGATACAGGTCCTTACAGATACGCGACTCCATTGTATCAGATGCAATCTCTGTAAGATTTACACCTCCGGCGCAAACCTGTGCATTGTCAAACCCATTCGTGTCAGAAATGACAAGTTCCAACCTCTTTAATGTAGAAATAAGTCTATCCCAATCCGGTGTTTTCAACTTTTTCACATACAGTTTTTCCGGTATTCCGGCCGTTTTTAAAAGCACTGTGATTAGTTTCTGATTCAGAAGACCGAGTAGAAATTCGGAAACCATATAAGTTTCACGGTTCTGTGTACGTTTCTGTAAATAGGATTTTAATTCTTCTTCAGACATTCCAGGAAAGAAATCTATCCGTACAACCGGCGTCTTTTTCTCGCCATCGCGGTCTACATAAGTCAGCTCAAATTTAGCCGGCAGACAGAAGTCAAGCTGGCAGGTAGAAAGTGTATACTCATTACCAACAGCAGGTTTTACGTTTACGTCAAGCTTCGGTCCGTAGAAAGCAGCCTCGCCGATTTCCTCTGTATACTCGATACCAAGGGAATCCATAACCTCACGAAGTGCATTTTCTGCTTTGTTCCACATTTCATCATCATCATGATATTTCTCTTTGTCTTCCGGATCACGCAGAGACAGCACGCATCTGTAATCTGTGATACCGAAATCTTTGTAAGTAGAGAAAATTAAATCTACGACTTTGGAGAATTCATCTTTGATCTGCTCCGGAGTTACAAACAGATGTGCATCATTCTGGCAGAAATGACGTCCACGCTCAATACCTTTTAACGTACCACTTGCTTCAAAACGGAAGTCATGTGCAATCTCACCGATACGGATCGGAAGATCTTTGTAAGAATGAATCCTGTTTGCATAAATCATCATGTGATGCGGGCAGTTCATCGGTCTTAAAACGAAAGACTCACCCTCAACTTCCATAGCCGGGAACATGTTGTCTTTGTAGTGATCCCAGTGTCCGGATGTCTTATACAGATCTACGGTACCAACACATGGTGTCATGACATGCAGATAACCAAGTTTACGCTCTTTGTTTTTGATATAGTTTTCCAACTCCTGCCAGATTACATATCCTTTTGGAAGGAACATCGGGAGCCCACGTCCAACCAGATCGTCTACCATGAACAGTCCCATGTCTTTACCGATTTTTCTGTGGTCACGTTCTTTTGCTTCCTCTAATAACTGCAGGTGAGCTTCCAGTTCTTCAGCGGTTGGGAAACATACACCGTAGATACGCTGCAGCATTTTGTTCTTGCTGTCCCCTTTCCAGTATGCACCGGAATGTCTGATCAGTTTAAAGTGACGGCATAATTTTACATTGTCTACGTGAGGTCCACGACAAAGATCAGTAAAATCACCCTGTGTATAACAGGAAATATTGCCATCCTCCAGATTGGAGATCAGATCCAGTTTATAGCTGTCATCTTTGAACATTTCCAGAGCTTCCTCTTTGGTAATTTCATGACGGATAATCTTTTTACCGGATTTTGCAACTTTTTTCATTTCTTTTTCAATGGCTGAGATATCCTCATCACGGATAACGTCGTCGCCGAGATCAATGTCATAGTAGAATCCTTCTGCAACAACTGGTCCAACCCAGAATTTTGCCTGTGGATACAGGTGTTTGACTGCCTGAGCCATCAGATGGGCACAGGAATGATTGAGCATGTTTAATTGTTCATCTTCTTTAAAATTAACCATTGTTTTTCCTTTCCAGAACCTTGTTTATTAATCTGCTACTATAAACTAAAAAAGCACCTTTAAGAATACCTGCTGCCAGATATACTTAAGGGTGCATATGATACACGGTTCCACCTTAATGTTTTACTTGATTTAGCCTGTAACGCGGCCATACGGTAACGCTTAAATAAATCCGGTACAATCTGCAACGGATATGATTTTTCACGCACAGCTCAAGACTGGTCTTCCTGCATGATTCGCATAAGCAGCTTTCACCAATGCTACTCTCTCTGGAATGTTTCTGCATACAGTACTTGTTCTTTCATCGCTTTTTTCAATATCGGATAAAATTATAGCACAGTCATAAATAATGCACAAGAGGAAAGATTCATAATTCGGGTGGATTTTTGAAAAATCACAATGAAATTCTGCAGTCTATCAGGATTCTGTTTGTGGAGTTCCTTCTTCCTCTGTGTTTACCGGCTTTTCCCGCAGCTGTACAGCTCTTGCAGCCATTCGGCGGCGGCTGTCTGCCTGTGCAGCATAATGTTTCTTTGTCGTATTGACATCCTTGTGTCCCAATACGTCAGCTACCAGATAAATATCACCTGTTTCCTGATACAATGTTGTGCCATAGGTACTGCGCAGTTTATGCGGTGTGATGTTTTTGACTGTAGTTACTAGTCGGGAATATTTTTTCACAAGATTTTCCACACTCCGCACATTGATCCGGCGGTTTTGCATGGAAAGAAACACTGCTTCCGTACTGCCTTCCTGTGGTTCCATTTCCAGCCGTTCATCCAGATAGGCATCCAGTGCTTCCGCTACTTCATCTCCAAAATAAACCATGACTTCGGAACCACCTTTCCGGTGCACTTTAATGCCGTTGTTTTTCGGATCGATATCATTCAGATCCAGACCGACACATTCAGATACACGGATACCGGTACCAAGTAAAAGCGTAAGAATGGCCATATCCCGTTTTTTTGTCTTGTTATGGTAGATTTTCTGGCGTTCTGTCAGTTTTTCACCGGATTCTGCTTCATCTAATAAAATGGCAATCTCATCCACATCCAGTCGAACGATATTTTTTTCATGCTGCTTTGGCATCTGTACAAGTGCAGCAGGATTTTTTTCAATGATTTCCTTGCGGAAAAAATAATTATAGAAACTGCGCAGACAAGCGAGTTTTCGCATCTGACCACGCTCATCATTGGTATATTCTTTCCCGTTATGCGTATAAAATTTCAGATACTGCAGATATTCTTCAATATCCATCGGTGTGATCTGTTCCAGAATATCAATGGGAAAATCCGTGATTTCGATTTTCGATAGTGTGGAATTATTCTCATGCAGATAATGAAAAAATACACCAAGATCATAAGCATAGGCGATTCTTGTCCGGGACGATGTTGACGGCTCAATACCAATAAAATATTCTCTGCAAAACTGTGGCAATTCAGCTACAAGTGCGCGCAGTTTCTGTTCGTTTTCAATATTGATTTGCTCACTGTATTTTCGTTCTTTCATATCAAATCATTCTTTCTAAAAAATTGTGTTCGGATACTGCTTTTTCGTTTATCAGCAAAAAAATGTTACTCATTTTGATCTTCCCAGTCCGGAATATGTCCATTGATCAGTGCGGTAAACAGGCGTGTCTTTGTTCCCGGATTTTCATGGTTGATAGTTCGGATAAGCTGTTTGATATATTCGCGTTTTGTGGCACCATCCGCTGGACATGGATTTTTCACTACCGGAAGATGGTATTTATTTTTAAAACCGATCACATCTGCTTCTTCAACATACAGAAACGGACGGATGATTGTCAGATCCATGCGGTCTAAATATGTTTTTGGTGGGAAACAGTAAAAATGTCCCTCATAGATCATGGACATCATCATTGTCTCAATAAAATCATCTTTGTGGTGGGCGTAAGCTACTTTGTTACACCCCAGTTCTTTGACAGCATTATATAAAGCACCTTTCCGCATTTTTGCACAGAGAGAACATGGATTTTTCTCTTTTCGTTCTTCAAAAACAATCTGACGAATCTGCGTTTTTATAATATGATGGGAAATTCCAAGTTCCTTACACAGTTTTGTTACAGGAGTCAGATCAAAACCTTCCATGCCAAGATCTACACTGACGGCTGTCAGTGAGAACTTCTTTGGGTAAAAACGCTGCAGGCCATGCAAGGCATAGAGTAATGCGAGAGAATCTTTTCCTCCGGACACACCGATGGCGATATGATCTCCTTCGTCAATTAAGTGATAAGTATCGACTGCTTTTCTGGTAAGGCTTAGCAGCTGCTGCAATTTCATAATATCAGTTCCTCGTTTCAGTGTTGATTTTTTATTAAAATGATAACATATTTTGCTAATATGATAGCATATTCTGGCATTTTGGTAAATGACTACATATCAGTTCTTCTGACTTTATGTGATTCAATTATTACTAATTCTACACCAATGATCCAACGTTAAGATATCCCTGTATTTTGGCAATTTCCAAAGATTTTACATCATCAAATAGATCAACATATAAATCCATTGTTGTTGTATTTCTTGAATTGTAATATGTCCTAAAGTTGGTAAAATATGATGTATTGCAAAGCTTTTATAGCTGCTAAATGTATTCTCTTTGATACTTAACCTTTTATAGATTCCAACCAGTAAAAAACCAAACCTTAAATGTAGGATTTTCCGAATAAACTACATTCCCATGTGCAATTCATACTGAGTATCGGCTACCCATTTCCGACACTCTTGAAGTTTATGGAAATACTTCTGTATTCGTTTTCCTGTTCGTGGATCTGTAACTCGTCCTGTGTATAAACCATCCTTTCTTTGTGAAATCCCGATTCCCAATTCTTTCCCTTTTTGACTTTTTCCCATTTTGCTCCTTTCATAATACGCTGTCTGGAACTGTTCCCCATACTTTTGATTGGAAACAATGTTTCCATACAAATAGCAATCACAGTTTATACAGAGTTTTTCTCCCACGGCATTGAATTTTTCGCCAGAATCCAGATCCCGATAGCAGACAACCATAAACTTCTCTGATTGCGACAATATGGACAACGGATGCGTTTTCTTTTTAATTTGATGTCTCATTCGTTATTTTTTGCATCCTCTTTTCCAACAGGAAAATTCAATTGTTCCCTCTTTTATTCGAACATCAAAATTAAGATCTGTGAAATTTGAACGCTGAACTTCCGGCTTTTGTTACAACAAAGTTTATAAAATATTACGTCTGATAATTACCAAAGAATATAAATTAATTGCAATGTAATCAGTGATTTTTACAAAAAAAGTGACAGAAGCCTTTAGACTTCTGCCACTTTTACAATTTCCCTTAAAATCAAATTATATTATAACTTTTTCATTGTATATTCTGCTAAAGCAACACTTGCAATCAAGGCAATTACCCAACACACAAGAGTAATTATATCCGTCAAAAGATTTATAGGCAGAAAATGATTAATTAATTTATTTATGACAAAAACAAAAATAACAAAATAAACAATTGTCAAAAAAATCTGAAAAAGTTTGCGCATTATTCACTTACCAATAAATAATTATCAATATCTGCTGCGGAATCATTGTCTAATAAATCATAACTATCCAGGAAATAATTCAATGTTTCGAAGGTGTAATCCTCAGTTGCATACTCTTCTACTATCTTAAATTTGAAAGTAAGCTCATCCCCAACTTTAATACGCTCACGTAAGTCCCCCGCAAACGGCCACTCGCAGCTTCCCTCTGAAGTATTTCCAAACTGCAATGTAGTTACATCTTTATCAGAATCATATGCGACTTCATAAACAACATCCTTTACAACAACATCATCTCCAATATTATAGTGTTTCAACTGATTAACACTACACTTCAATTCTTCATCCCAAAATTCATCAAACAAATCCTGTGCTGTTAATGTCGACGATGTTCTTGTCGTTTTTTTCAACTCAGATGCCCCGAAATTATCAGATGGAATCACATAACTCTTTTGGTTTTTAGGATTATACACCATATCTCCAATCATATCAGATCCTGTACCACTTGCCCTGGTTCTAAAATCATATCTATAGATCCAACAATCCCACTTGTTACTTCCTGAATATACGTAATATGTATTATATGTATCCGTTGGTAGATTGCTACTTGTATATATATGCTGATTGTGGGTTACCTGTCCTCCAACTTCTTCTTCTCCACTACTATCTTCAATAAAAATAGTTATCTTGGATAACCATCCTGTCATATCTGTTTGGGCAAAAACATCTAATTTATTATTAGAATAATCAATTTTTGTTGTAAATTTCATACGCCTCACATCATCTTTGCCGTTTCCAAATTTTACATCTCCAGAACTACTTGCAACCCAATTTCCTCCCTCATCAATAATAGTAGGAATTCTTGTAAATGACTCATTGCTAACTTTTACCAATACCCATTTTATTACTTTGAAAGCTGCCTTCCATGGAAATTTTACTCTTGCAGAATTCACATTTGTTTCTGTATCAGTATTATACGCATACTCTGTAGCAGAAGTAAACTGATCACTCTTGCAATTTACATTTGCTGCAAAACCCGATGTTGTTAATGAGACTGTACTTGCCAAAACCATAATCAATGCAACCAATCTTTTTTTCATAAATTTCTTCTCCTTTGCTAGTAATAATTATTTTTCCCGTATGCATCTTTAAATCATAATTTCCAAAATATTACTTTCTTCTACATACCGAGACTCACCCCATACTTGTTTCTATTTACCAATGTTTTTCATAACATCCTATCTAGTGCAACGGAATCCCCCTTTCCCCATTCTAACTCGCACACTCATTTTCTATGTACTTAATATTATCATTCTTTATATTATTTTGCAAGTATATTTTTGTCACAATAATACTTTTTCACAATAACTATATTTACAATAATTATTTTAAAATAATAAATTGACAAAATTATTTTTGAGGTATACTATTATATATATAGATTGGAGTGCCATTATAAATTCTATAAAATAACTGCCTCGATCTTGTTTATGACTTAATTTACTGTTTTATCGTATATATTAAATATTAAAAGAATGGAGGCATCCATGAGCCGAAACTATTTTCTGACAGGAATAACAGAATTGTTAATTTTGACCATCTTAAAACATCAAGATAGTTACGCATATGAAATCACTAAAATAATTCAACAAGAATCCCTAGAGTTAATATCGATTTCTCATGCAACAATTTATACTGCAATCTATAAACTGGAAAAAGAAAATTATATTTCTGAATACAGTAGAACGGTTGGGAAAAAAAGAGTACGAGTATATTACCACCTAGAACAATGTGGTTTGGAATATTTGGAGCAGCTATCCCAAAATTATAATCAAATAAGCAAAGGGGTATCCCTAATTTTAGAATCATTGAATCAATAGTATTTTCTGGAGGTTAATAATGGATACTATTTGTCGAGAATATATCAAGCAAACTCAAATGTTATTTCCCATAATAAGGAAAAAAGAAAGAATTTATTTAAAGTCTTTATATAATGATTTGATAGAGTACTGTGACATTAATAAAATATCTAACCTACAAGAATTATTTCATGAATACGGTCCTCCTGCTCAGATTGTTCAGGAATATTTATCATCCTTAAATGAAGCTGATTTAAAAAATTGCTTAAAAAGAAAACATATAAAAAAAATTTTATTTATATGTTGTGTTACTGTTCCAGCAATACTTATAATCACATTTTCTGTAAGGCTTTATTTATGGAATAATCTTCAAAAACAAGTTTATTCAAACATTGAAATGAACACTGATCCAAATACCATATATTCTATAGGAGATGAACTTAATGGAAATCAGACAAAATAATTACAAAATTTGCACAAAGTATCTTAACCAAGTAAAATCTTTTTTTCCTGTCATAACTAAAAATGAAAAAAAGTTTCTAAACAACTACCCAATTTTTGATGCTTGTCCAGAAGATCAATCAATTACATTAGAATACCTGCATGAAGAATTCGGAAAGCCCGAGGAAATATTCTCTGCCTACTTATCAACCGTTCATACAGATGAATTAGTACGTCAAATAAAAAGAACAAAACGTTTTAAAATAGCCACAGTATTGATATTATTAATCACTGCTGCTACTTTAATAGGCGCTTGCATAAACATACATAACAACTATAATGCATATCAAGAAACTGTAGATGATATCAATGGATACTGGATTGATGAAATTCACTAAACCAAGGAGGAACATTCATTATGCGAAAAAAAATTATTGCTTTATTTTCATTTTTTATCCTAATTTTTTCAATTTCTTTTTCTGCTTATGCAGCTACACCTACTCAACAAATAGAATACTTATCAGACGGAAGCTATATTGTTACTGAAATCGTATCTGAACCTTCAGATTATTCATTGTTTTCTACAACACAAACCAAAAGCAAAACAAGTACTTATTATAACGCAGCTAACGAAAAAATTTGGGCTGTAACTGTAACAGGTACTTTTTCATATGGCAACGGAACATCTACTTGTCTCTCTGCTTCTTGCAGCACCTCTTTATATAGTAATTCTTGGTCCGTTGGCAATAAAAAAGCTAGTAAATCTGGTAACACTGCTAAAGCAAGTGCTACTGGTGTCCGTTATACTAACGGACACGCTGTTCAATCTATTACAAGAACAGTTACCTTAACATGTTCGGCTACCGGAAATTTTTCTTAGTAAAATAATTGTATTTTTCCCATAAGAAACATAAAAAAGAAGTTCACTCCAGAAGGGAGTTGGCTTCTTTTTTTAATATACATTTTTCACTTCAATGCTATAAAATAAAAATAGACATCTGCAATCCACTAGCTTTTAACATTAGGTTAAGGTAGTCAAAGATAATAAATTATTATATACTTGGGATATAGGAAAATGAAAATCAAAAACGAACAATTTTATTATATATTGTCTGCATATATAGAAAGAAATTACTGGGATTAAAACAGAAATCAGATGATACGAAGCGCTATTTTTTTGATATATGTCAAAAGACACAATAGATTTATTGATATATGGAAAAGGATCTGAGATGTGAATGCTTTATGAGCAGATAGATATTTTATCTGTAATGTATGAAATGTAACGGTAGAAATATTAAGAATACAATGTAAATCGAGGTCAAGAAAGAAGGTGATGTTAAATATTAAATACGTATATTGATCAACTATTTATGGTTTTGAAATGTCCGAATTGTCATGTTATACATAGCAGAGATGCGAATGAAAACACATATTTTTTCATAAAGAACTGTACTGTAATATGAGACTTTTTCTACACCAAACACTACACCAATTTTTGTTACTACACCAATTTTCGTTACCAGACGTGACTATACGTGACCATATGTGAAATACACAAAAACGCTTTTAATCCAGTATTTACGCTATATTCCAGCAGTTTAGGCATTTTCAGAACTTCCTATAATTTTATATTTAACATATTTTGCTACTTTGGTAAACAGTTTCGAACATCTGTTTTGAATTTAATTCCGAGAAATATGTGTTTGAACGAAATGGACAATGATACGGCAGTACAGGTACATTTCGCTGTTTCGAGTTTATGAAGAAAGGATTTTGACCGTATGAAATTTGTAATTCAGCGTGTACAGCACGCTTCCGTGACAGTAGACAACGAAGTAATTGGAAAAATCGGGAAAGGATTTTTAGTTCTGATTGGTGTTTCCGAGGAAGATAACACCGAGATTGCAGATAAGATGATTAAAAAACTGATTGGTATGCGTATTTTTGAGGATGAAAATGGAAAAACCAATCTGGCACTTAAAGATGTAGATGGGGAACTGCTGCTGATTTCTCAGTTTACCTTATATGCAGACTGCAAAAAAGGAAATCGTCCATCCTTTATTAAAGCAGGAAATCCGGAGCTTGCAAACAGCTTATATGAATATATCATTGCGGCATGCAAAAAAGAACTTCCGGTTGTAGAGACAGGAAGCTTTGGTGCAGATATGAAAGTAGAACTGATAAATGATGGACCGTTTACCATTGTGCTGGATTCTGATGAACTCATAAAATAATAAGTGCTGGCAAGCTAGGAAGAATTTCATCATTGACGAGAAAAAATTAATATGGGTTTTATTCATAGGATGATTGTACTTAACAGACCGGGGCATTTTATTGCCCAGGTCTGTTTTCATCTTCACTCTGTTTTCCTATTTTTTCTTTTAATCTGTCATATACCAGTTGGCGGAACAACGTATAACATACCGATGCAAGTGGAATAAACAGAAACATTCCAACGATTCCCATGAGTTTGCCTCCGGCGATCACAGCCAACAGTACCCAGATGGATGGCAATCCGACAGAGTTTCCTACCACATGTGGATAGATGAGATTTCCTTCAATTTGCTGTAATACAAAAAATATAATCAGAAATACGACGGCCTGCTGCGGGTTTACAATAAAAATAAGAAAAACGCCAAAAATGCATCCTACAAAAGCACCAAAGATCGGTATCAATGCCGTACAGGCAATCACGACACTGATCAGCAATGCATAAGGCAGGCGGAAAATTGTTAATGTCAGCAAAAAGAGACCGCCCAGAATCAATGCTTCCAGACATTGTCCGGTAAAAAAGCGTGTAAAACTTCTGGAAATCATGGCACAAATACCAAAGAGCTTCTCTGCTCTTTCTTCTGAGCAAAATGCGAAAATTACTTTTTTGACCTGCATTTGCAGTTTCTCTTTTTGGAATAACAGATAGCAGGCAAAGGCAAAGGCCAGAAATCCAGTCACAATTCCCTGAAATACAGAACCGATGGCAGAAATGGTGGAACCGGTAATTGTTTTCGCACTGTCTTTCAAAAAATCAGAGACTGTCTGCAGAATCTGCTGTGTATCAAATGTTTGCATTCCCATCAGGTGTTTAACCAAAGGAACCTTTTTATTCAGATGCTCCATACTGGATTGAAATTGTGGTACAAAATCTGTGATATTTTCATTCAACATGGAAAAACTGTTCGTCAATTGCGGAATCATAAAAAACAGAATCAGCCAGATGATCGTAATAACGATGAGCAATGTTAATAAAAAGCTGGCAATGCGAGTCGATACTCGATAGCTGTCCGATTTATTACGAAATAGCCTTTTTTCAATAAAACGCATAGGAATATTCAGTATAAATGCCATAATGCAGCCAACGAGGAATGGCAGCAAAATTTCCCAGACAGTACGCAACAAATTCCATTCGGTGTTAGTTTTCCCAAGGATCATGATAAGCAAAACTGCAATGATAAGCAGTAAATATTTATGCTTTTGTATATAATCCTGAAATTTCATTTTAGTCCTCAATTCTTTCTATTTTAATTTTTTCTATTTTTTATCCATTTACATAACTGGATGATCGGCAAACTCAAAAATGCGTAGAGATATACAATTCCAAGTTGTGCCAACGTCAGAGTCTGCACTTTAAACAGATTTTGTAATCCCGGAAGTGTGAGAACCCCGGTGATTAATACAGCTCCCAGTGCAAATGCACCGATTAACCATTTGTTATTTTTCATTTTTTTAGTGAACAGAACCGGTCTTTCTGATTTGCAATTAAATCCATGAAATAATCGCGCCAGACAAAGGGTTCCAAAAGCGCAGGTGCTTGCAAGAAGAGCATTTCCCTGCTGTAATCCCGTGAGAAAAGAACAAACGGTTGCCGTTCCGATTACCAATCCCTCCAACCCAATTTTTTTCATAAAAGAGGCCGTTAAAATAGAACTGGTGGCAGCTCGCGGGTGTTCTTTCATCACATCAGCTGTGTGCGGTTCAAGTCCAAGGGCAATCGCAGGCAGACTGTCTGTCAATAAATTAATAAATAGCAAATGTACCGGTGCAAAAGGAACAGGAAGTCCTGCAAGGGATGCCGTTAAAACAGTTAAAATGGCCCCTAGATTTCCTGATAACAGAAATTCAATGGCATGCAAAATGTTGCGATACAGATTTCTTCCGTTTTTCACTGCTGATACAATAGTAGAAAAATTATCATCTGTTAAAACCATGTCAGAAGCATCTTTAGCAACTTCTGTTCCGGTATTTCCCATAGCAACGCCAATATCAGCCTGTTTCAATGCCGGGGCATCATTTACACCGTCTCCTGTCATAGCTACTATATTTCCGCGTGCCTGCCATGCGCGGACGATGCGGATTTTGTGTTCCGGTGAAACCCTGGCATAAACAGATATTTCAGGAACCAGTTCCTGCAATTCCTGATCGGACATCGCATCAAGTACCGCACCTTCACATGCTTTTGTATCCGGTGTCAGAATTCCAATTCGTCTGGCAATGGCAGATGCTGTCACAATGTGGTCTCCGGTAATCATGACCGGTCGGATGCCTGCACGGATGCAGGTTGCTACTGCTTCTTCTGATTCCGGACGTGGCGGATCCATCATAGAGATCAGACCAAGAAATGTCAGATGAGATTCATGGTCAAAGGTTAGTTTGTCAATAACAGAAAGTTCTCTGTAGGCAAACGCAAGTACGCGCAGTCCTTGTTCAGAATATTGCTGATTTTGTATCTGAATCCGTTTTTTCTCGTCACTGTTCATAGGAATTGTGCCATTTGTTGTCCAGATTGCATCTGTTCGCTGTAATAGTACATCAACCGCACCTTTCACAATTAAAATCTGCTTTTCGGAAAAATCAGAACTATGATCATCTTTAGAACATGTATGCAGTGTTGACATCATTTTACGATCACTGTCAAAAGGAAGTTCGTCGATTCTTGGATATTTTGCCTGTATTTCAGAAATAGCAATGTGCATCTGTGGCTCCATCTGCAATAAGGCGACTTCCGTCGGATCGCCGATTTCTTTATTTTCCTGTTCAATTCTTGCATCATTACATAACACACTGGCAAAATACAGTAATTTATTAGAAGTATCAGAAGGTGTTGTCTCATCTGCAGGAACAGACTGTCCATTTACATAATAGTCTTCCACTGTCATTTTATTTTGAGTCAGAGTTCCGGTTTTATCTGAACAGATGACGGAGATGCTTCCGAGTCCTTCTACTGCCTGAAGTTTTCGAATAATGGCATGTTCTTTTGCCATTTTTTGTGTACCAAATGATAAAACGATCGTAACAATGGAACTTAATGCTTCCGGAATAGCGGCAACCGCCAAAGCGACAGCAAATAAAAAGGCATTTCCAATCGATTCACCGCGAAAAACACTGATTCCAAACAAGATTCCACAAAAGACTAAAATAGCCATGGAAAGTTTTTTGCCGAAAGAATCAAGTGATATTTGCAACGGAGTTCGTTTCGCAGAGGTATTGTGTAAAAGATTCGCGATCTTGCCGACTTCTGTATGCATGCCGATGTCAGTAATAATAATTTTTCCGCGCCCATTGGTAATGAAACTACCGGAAAATACCATGTTTCTGCGATCACCAAGCGCTACCTGGTCTGGAATAGCATCGGTGATTTTATCAACACTGAGACTCTCACCAGTCAGGGCACTTTCATCAATTTTTAAACCGGCACACTCCATAATCCGGCCATCAGCAGGAACGATATCACCGGCTTCCAAAAGGACGATATCGCCTGGAATCAGGTCTCTGGCAGGAAGCTGCACAACACTTCCGTCACGAAATACGGATGCTTTTGGTGCGGATAAGTTTTTTAAACTGTTTAAAGAACGTTCTGCCTGTCGGGTTTGTACTGTTCCAAGAATGGCATTTAGAGTGATAACGACCAGAATAACGACAGCACTTTCTGCGTCACCAAGCAGTCCGGATATGATTGCCGCAATAATGAGAATGATTACAAGAAAATCCTGAAATTGTTCCAGAAAAAGTTTCCATAAAGGTTTCGATTTCGCAGCGGTCAGTTCGTTCCAGCCTGATGTGCGGCGGCGTTCCTCTGCCTGTGTGGATGTCAGTCCGTCTATGGGGCTGTCAAAGTGTTTCATAACCTGCGTTGCGGTCAGTTGATACATTTCTTTCATGTTAATCCTCCTTGTATCTGTCTGCATCATGTTATCTGCAATTTGCTTGTTGATTATGCAAACTCAGGAATCTTTGAATGAAAAAAGAGACCCTTATTGCACAATCAATGTACAATAAAAGTCTCACCGTTTGCTTACGACACCGGATGTTTCACATCGTACTGACGACACCGTAAACGTGGAATCACGTAGGTTACTCCCTCTTATTGACTCTACTATATATGATAAGGAGGGAATGTGTCAAGGAAAAAATTATTTCTACGACCGTATTTCTATGATGTTGGGGGCAAAAGATGCCGTACGAATTATTCTTTAATCAGACTAAATCATCAGTTCCACATTTTGTTCGATTTCAACACTGGTGTCAAGAAGATCATCTTTGTAACGAGCATATTCTTCAGGCTCTATACGCCAGGCCAGTCCGCAGCCGGCGGATAGTTCCCTTGGAACGGGGATCAGACGACCGGAGATGCCATGCTCTTTACAATACAGTTCCATAGCCATAGCTGCTGAGGTTGTATGAAATGTTAAAATTTGATAAGGTTTTTTCTTTCGCATGACGATAATTCTCCATTTTTCTGATAAGTTATGATATATAGCCACAGCCTGATAAAAGGAGGACTGATCTTCTGTTATTATGCCCGAAATGTAATTTTAAGTCAAACGCATGTGAGACTTGGTGCGTGATTCTGGTCAGCGAAAGCTGACATATTCTTCTCAGAATCACTGCACTCTACACAAGCAATCGAACATTCTGTTCGATTGCTTGCATGACATCGTATTATAACTCAGAAATCGTTCCTACATAAGGAATCATCAGATAAGCGCCACTTTCAATCGTATCGCTGGTCAGATGATTCATCTCTTTCACCTCATCAATATACTCCTGACGATCAAAAGAGCAGTTTCCCATATATTGATCTGCAAGTGTCCATAAAGTATCACCCTCTTCTACCTGAATTGTTTTATAGTAAACATTCTCTTCATGTACGGAAGAAGCTTTTACCTGTTTTCCTTTCAGACAGCTTGTGCTCACCAATACCGTGGCCAGAATAGTAAGAAACATAAAAGCGATTCCAAAAATCTGCCGTTTCAGTGCCTGTTTCTTTTTAGCTGCACGGATACGTGCTTTTTTCTGGTTCTGTGTTCTGGCCTGCGCTTTCTGATACGGATTTGTATTGTAAATTACGGAATATGTACTCATGTGTGTGTCCTCCCATACATTCTCTGCTTTACACAGTACTAGCTAAATGTCCGAAACCATGTTCGGAACACCTGTTCGATAATTGTATTATACAAAACGTGTGTTCGGATGTCAAGCAAAAACACGAACAGATTTTCGGAACAAGTTTTCGAATATGTTTGAAATCATTAGTTTGTTATGCTATAATTTAATCATGAAACAGGTAATGAATATTAAGGAGAGTTAAATATATTATGTCATATGGAAAGATCAGCGATAAACAAAGAGAAATTTTAGAATATATCAAAGCAGAGATTTTAAATAAAGGATATCCACCTGCAGTGCGTGAAATCTGCGAAGCTGTCAAACTAAAATCTACCTCTTCTGTTCATGCACATTTAGAGACACTGGAGAAAAACGGTTATATTCGCCGTGATCCTACCAAACCACGTGCTATTGAAATTGTGGATGAGAACTTTAATCTGACCAGACGAGAAATGGTTAATGTACCGATTGTCGGCAGAGTTGCAGCCGGAGAACCGATCCTTGCGGTAGAAAACATTGAAAATTATTTTCCGATTCCGGCTGAATTTATGCCAAATGAACAAACATTTATTTTACAGGTTCAGGGAGAAAGTATGGTCAATGCCGGTATTTTGGACGGGGATTATATTCTGGTAGAACAGCAGACAACAGCAAACGACGGGGATATGGTAGTCGCACTTGTAGATGATTCTGCTACGGTTAAAACCTTTTATAAAGAAAATGGTTATTATCGTCTGCAGCCGGAAAATGATTTTATGGAACCGATTATCGTCTCCGATGTGATGATCATGGGAAAAGTGATTGGAACATTCCGATTCTTTAAATAAATGCAATTCTGCATGTAGACAGGGAAAATCCGGAGCAAAATCCAAGACAGGACGATTGAAAATCATCCGTGTCTGTCTGGATTTCCGCTCCGGATTTTTCTTTACTCAGATAAACGAAAAATTACAGTTCTTCCGGTGAAATAACTTTACCATCCTGCCAGATTCTCTCAAGATCATAAAACAAACGATCTTCTTTAGAAAATAAATGAATAATAATATCCTTATAATCCATTAAAATCCAGCTGGAGTTATTATTTCCTTCTTTCTGTGCGCAGTGATATCCTGCTTTGTAAAGTTCCTCTTCTGCTGCGTCCATCATTGCCTGCAGCTGGTTTGTATTTGCAGCACTTGCAATTACAAAATAATCTGCAATGACAGAAATTTCACTGATATCAATTACCTGCACATCTTCTGCTTTTTTGTCAGATAATGCGTGACAGGCGATTTTCGCCATTTCACGGGATACGTCATTCATACTACTCACCCTATTCCTTTCTGGTTGTTCTTCTGGCTTTCAAACCAGTTTTTATAGTAATTATAAGCGGCCAGTGTTGTCGGATCCATTGTCTGTTCCTCGTGCTTTTTCAGATATGCTACGGTATCTTTTAAAATATAATAGACAGTCATATCGAGATCCTGGTCAGCCATCTTACGCAGTTCTTTTAAATGAGGAGCCTTGTCCCGGTTCGGTTCAATGTAATCTGAGATAAAAATAATCTTATCCAGAAGACTCATGTCCGGAACTCCTGTGGTATGGACACGGATGGCATGCAGGATATCAAAATCGGTAATATGATATTCCTGTTCTGCCAGAATTGCACCACATTTTGCATGCAACAGAGACGGATTCTTGTATTCTGCATCGCTGATAGAGGTCTTGTATTCCCTGCAGAGTGTGATTTTTGTGTCATCATCCATATACTTTGCACAGTCATGCAAAAGACCTGCCAGTTCAGCGTCATCTTTGTCATAACCATACCGTTCAGCAAGATGACGTGCGGTTTTGGCTACCCCAAGTGTGTGCTCGTATCTTGCAGGTTTTAATATTGTTTTTAAATTATTTTGTATTTCTTTTACTGTCATGCGAAATCCTCCCGGTAAAGAGCGTGGTCTCTGATATACTGTTCAGCCTGAGGCGGAAGCATGTAACGGATAGTAGTTCCCCGCATAATACGTTCGCGCAGCTCTCTGCTGGACACACTGAAATTCGGCGTGTTCAGGCGATAAAAACCGGAATGATATTTTTCTTTCAGATATACAATCTGCCGGTCAACTTCATCTGCATTGAGATTTCCGCGGACTGCAGCCAGTATATTGGCATATTTGCAGATTTCCTCCGGATGTCTCCAACTGTCAAAATCGAACAGGGAATCCGCACCAAGGATGAAATAAAGTTCGCAGTCCGGATAATCGTTATGAAACCGAGCCAACGTCACGTATGTGTAGTTGACGCCGGTGCTTTCAATTTCACGATAAGAAATTGAAAATTTCGGATTATCAGCAATAGCTGCTTCTACCATATGACAGCGGTGAATGCTCATTTTTTCTCCCATAAAAGCCTTGTGGGGAGTATGCCCGGTAGGGAGAAAAATGACATGATCCAGTTCAAACTGGTCACAGGCATTTTCTGCAATCAAAAGATGCCCATAATGAACGGGATTGAAGGTACCGCCAAATATACCGATTTTCTTTTTGTTCAGAGTCATATACCATACTCCATTTCTGACGGATTAAGGCAAAACAATCTTTGGATTTTCCTTATCCGGTTTATATAATACAATTTTCTTGCCGATTACCTGCACTACCTGGGAATGGGTACGTTCTGCGATTACAGCTGCAATCTCGCGTGGATCATCAAAACAGTTTTTTAACACACTCAATTTAATCAATTCATGTGTATTAAAACATTCAGTAATCGCATTTACTATTTCCGGTGTCACACTGGATTTTCCGACCTGAAAAATCGGTTCCAGATTCATGGCAAGACCTTTTAAATAAGCTCTCTGTTTACTTGTCATAATTATTCTCCATAGGCTCACTGTGCAGATGCATCGTCTGAGAAGAAATCTGCAGGGTGAAATGATATATTTTTATTTGTAGTAATCAAAAGAAAGTCCATACATGCGTACGGTATCACCTTCCTGAATACCTAAGTTTTCCAGTTCCTCTAAAATTCCCTGATCTTTTAAGAAACGCTGGAAGAACAGGAAACCTTTTTCGGATTCAATATTGGTATATCCAAGCATTTTTTCAATACGAGGACCTTCTACCACAAATTCATCTTTTTCTTCGTCATAGGCAACAGTATACGGTTCATCCAGATACATTGCAGTAGACGGATCATATTCCTGTTCAAATACAACCGGTTCACGCTCCATGCCCTGAAGCATCTCATTTACTGCATATAATAATTCCTTCAGTCCTTTTCCGCTGACTGCTGAAATGGCAAACACGCGAATGCCCTGTGGCTCAAATTCCTGTCGCAGCTTTTCCACCGGATCCTCATCCCCGGCATAGATCGCATCAATTTTGTTAGCTGCAATCACCTGTGGCTTTTTCGCCAGATCCGGATTGTAAGCTTCCAGTTCCTTATTGATGGCATAAATATCTGCGATTGGGTCACGACCTTCTGTGGAAGCCGCATCCACCATATGGATCATGACACGGGTGCGCTCAATGTGTTTTAAAAATTCATGTCCAAGACCGATTCCTTCAGATGCCCCTTCAATCAGTCCCGGAATATCTGCGATGACAAAGCCCTGACCTTCTGACAGGTCAACAACGCCCAGATTCGGGTTTAAAGTTGTGAAATGATAGTTAGCAATCTTTGGCTGGGCATTTGTCACTCTGGACAGTAAAGTGGATTTTCCAACATTGGGGAAACCTACCAGACCTACATCGGCAATGACTTTGAGCTCCAGGCGAACTTCCAGTTCAATCCCCGGTTGTCCCGGCTGTGCATATTTCGGAGCCTGCATGGTAGCTGTCGCATAATTCTGGTTTCCTTTTCCACCACGACCTCCACGCAAAATAACCTGACGGGTATTTCCACCGGACATATCCGCAATGACTTTATCTGTCTGTGCATCACGGATGATGGTTCCTGCCGGGACTTTTACGATGATATCTTCACCGTTTTTACCATGACAGTTTCGCTTTTTACCTTCTTCCCCGTTTTCCGCAGCATATTTGCGGCGGTGTCTGAAATCGGTCAGTGTATTCAGTCCCTCATCGACCTGGAAGATGACATCTCCGCCTTTTCCTCCGTCTCCGCCGTCAGGACCGCCGTTGGGCACATATTTTTCCCGGCGGAAGCTGACATGTCCGTCTCCGCCTTTTCCTGATTTTATAATAATTCTTGCACTGTCTGCAAACATAAGTTTCTATTCCTTTTTTTATAGTAGAAAATAGACCCGGCTATGAAAGTCGAGTCTATTGATGGATTCATTATTCGTTCGTTGCTACTGGATAAACGGAAGCCTGTTTTTTGTCTCTTCCTTTTCTCTCGAATCTTAATACACCATCTACTTTTGCAAATAATGTATCATCTCCGCCGATACCTACGTTCACACCCGGGTGAATCTTAGTACCACGCTGTCTGTATAAAATATTTCCAGCTTTTACAAACTGTCCGTCTGCTCTTTTTGCTCCTAATCTCTTGGACTCGGAATCACGGCCGTTCTTTGTAGAACCTACACCTTTTTTATGAGCAAAGAACTGAAGATTCATGTTCATCATGTTTCCTACACCTCCTCGAAGATCAAATCAATATATTCTTCGTAGTTACTCTCCATGTTCTCGAAACCTAAAATCAGCGATTTCAGCAAAAGCTGTGCATCTGTTCCATTCTTTTCCGTAATTCGAAAAGATATCATTCCGTCTGTCTCATTGGTATCACAATAAAACAATGTTTCTGTGAATGTTTCAATGGAATTTATGCAGTTGATCGTCATTGCGGATACCGCAGCACATACGATATCATTTTCATCGGAATATTCTGCATGTCCCAAACAATCAAAACCAACAAACTGCTGATCATGGTTCTGGTAAACTGTTATTTTTACCATTACATGTTACCTTTTCAATTAACCATTAATCTTTTCGATTTTAACTTTTGTAAAGGACTGTCTGTGTCCGTTTTTCTTATGGTAACCGGTTTTTCTTTTATATTTGTAAACGATTACTTTTTTTCCACGTCCGTTAGCTACAACGGATGCTTCTACGGTAGCATTCTCAACAGTCGGATTACCGATTTTCAGACTTCCGTCATTTACTGCTAATACCTGATCGAAAGTTACTGTCTCACCAGCCTCTACTCCAAGCTTTTCAATGGTAATGATATCGCCTTCAGAAACTTTGTACTGTTTACCACCTGTTGCTATAATTGCGTACATATGGCACCTCCTAT